>Ga0134103_1001261_pt1 | contig 24339 bp, 27 predicted proteins | sample 14_taG_2_FD_94445 | JGI IMG/M metagenome (GOLD analysis project Ga0134103, IMG submission 94445) | Switchgrass degrading microbial communities from high solid loading bioreactors in New Hampshire, USA - 14_58_20_212_A1 metaG | ecosystem: Engineered > Bioreactor > Semi-continuous > Anaerobic >...
AAATGGCAAAATATATGGAGTACCGTTTAATGCCACATCCATTCTTGAAATAGATGTTGGATAGCCACCAGTGTCAGATATTGACAGTATATTATATCCTCCATTCATACCATCCAATTTATTAGACAAATATTTATTCCAAATAGACAACCAATTTAAATACTGGAATGGAGTTACATTTGACACATTACCGACACAAGAATTGACATTAGATAATTTTGATACATATGGTATTAATAATTTATCAAATATTGACATAACACAATTACCAAACAATTTTGATATATTATATTATCCGTCCGCTCAAGGAGATTATTCTATAACCAATCCACCACAATTTAATATCAATGCTATACCATATAACCAAACTATTATTATGAATAATGATATATCCACATTCAATTTCAAGAATATAGATTTTATTACATTAAATGCAAATATCAATTTATCCACACCAACTAAAAATATTACTATTAATAATAATATCAAACTAAACAACCAAAATTCAATTTCATATTCACATATACAATCGCAGAATTTAGCTAATATATATGAAACACAATCCATTAATCCACAAAATTATCAATTGATTCATGGATTTAAAGTAATATCAAATACATTATTATGTGAAAGGAGGGAAGGCAATTCCTCCCCTGCTTACACTATCTTTTAGAAGCAGGGGTCTCCTTGCCAAATTTATGATGATAAATATAATCGGAGAACTTCAAGATATTAAATTGTAGTATAATGATGTATTTTTAATGTATACTAACACCGAAATATTATTTTATGATTTTTAGACTGGAACATTATTATCTGAATTAACAATTTAGAATAATAGTCTAATATTATACAACAATAATCAAATACATTTTCAATTAACAAATCCTATCATAGATTAGATCTATATACCCAAATCTGATATTTGTATATTTCTTACAACGCATGATATATATATATTTAATCGTATATATAATAATACACAAGTATTTTGGCAATTAAAATATACAAATACATTTAACGATATTGAATTAACACAAATGCTTGTTAAATAGGATATCAACAATACACATTTATATATTACTACAAATACGAATATGGTTATATATACTACAGTATTTAATAATCAGTATATGGATTATGAAATGGGAGATTCTGATACATAGCCTATAACTTAGCATATCAAAACTAATGGTAAAGAAACAATCATATAGAATGATAAAAACATTGTATCTCTTACTAAGAATCAAGTGAATTGGTATCTACCAATATATCAATATTTTGAATTTACATTACCTTCATTAGAGTTTATATTTTTAGATAAATACATTTTTGTTATTACTAGAGATAAGATGATACATTATATATAGCCTAATGGAAAATTGCTAATAACACATGATTTGAGAGAATCTATTTCTTAGATCTCACAAGTATGCTAGGATAATATACATAAAAATATTTTAATTCAAACGAATGATAATACAATAATTGTTGTCAAACAATCATTATTAAATTTATTAGATAGATCTGTACCTATATACGATAGTGTCATAACTTTCCCAAATGAAAAACTTCGATATTTTTATAATGATAAAACATATCTATATGTATATACTACAAATAGTACAACATTAAAACTATATAGATTTAAATATACCGAATCCAATCAATACACATTAATTGATTCAAATACAGTTGCTAATATTCCACAAAATGTAGAATTAAAATTTTAGATGAATATACACAATAACGTTGTTATAGCGTATCAATTAAATAATCAATAGTATATTATCAATCATGATAATAATTATAATAGTTTTTAGCACTTAGATATACCATGTGCTAATTCAGATGGAATAAATATATATAAAACATATACATATTATAATAACTAGGAAATGTATGCTATAAACATATCTAATAATATAGATAGAATTGATGTCATTGGATTATCTAATAATGAATATAATAAAACGTCTATATATAAATCGTTATTAAATCCTGGGAATAGATTAAATTCTGATATTAGTAATTAGGATATTTATTCTAATAGATATTATAAACAGAATTTTGATATTTTTTATATACCAAATACATATATTAAAGCATATACTCCGCAAATAGAAAATATTATACCATATGATAGTTATAAAACATTAAATATATTACTATCACATACTATTCCCAAACGATACAGAAATTATAAAATAAATCCTATGTATTTGGTAACTGGATAGAGAAATTTGACATTTACCGAGTATGACAAACAATTATTTGGGACGTTATATTATGAATTGAAAGATGGTACATTTTCCATAACAAGACTGAATGACAAAATAACTATCAATCTATTAAATAGAATTAGCCAAGATTGGCAAGGAAATAATTATCTTGACTATAATATATTTGATTATTATTATTCCCATTTAACAGATGATGGATATCAATATCGAGATTTTAAATTATCTATAATATATCAAATAACACAAAATATTGGTAATATTAATCTAAAACAATTCAATATTGATATCAAACATAATTTAAAATCAGTACCAAAATAGCAATTTATGAATAATAAATGGCGGCATGAAATTATCTTATTTAATATCAAAATGATTAATCGACAATAGTCTATGGTGTATATGTATAGAATACCATTAAAAGATTTGTTATATACATATTCGGTATCTTACAATTTTTTAGACTTTAATATTAAATTAATTGAAGATATACAAAATTACAGAACAGATATACCATATTATGTTGGGGCATATACTGCATATACAAAAATTAAATTAGAAACATCTATATATGATATAGAATTTTATAATTTCAATACAATTGAATTGGCAAATAATAATGAAAGTGATACTGACAATATATTATTATAGATAGATTTATATAACCAATATAATCCAATAAGATATCCGTTAAGATCTCAACGAAATAAACCACATGATAAAGCTCATAATACATTAGTTACTCAATAATTTTTAAAAATATGTGTAGGAGGAATTTTTTAATGATAACTACAAATCCTCAATTATTAGCAGGATATGAATTATTAAATCGCGACAAAATTAATAATTCATTGATAAATTCTATATAGAATTCATTAATGGATTATCGATAGGAATAGATTACTAGCATTGGATATGTTTCCAATACACAAAAAATGTTATTAACAGGATTTCATGATAATACTAAAATATCATATGTATCTGATCCATAGGATACATTTTATCATTTATATTATATCAATTTAAATAATTAGACTATAAATGGAATAACATTTTCTAATGTTAATATCATTCAATCGTAGGAATATTTATATAATTCTACATATGACCAATATTATGACATATATGTTGTTAAAGACAATAAAATATATTTCAATTAGCCATATGACGATGATGATACAATTAATGCTATTATTAATTCGACATATAATAGTTTAATATATTTTAATAAAAACGTATTGGATAGTATGAGTATTATATAGTCTAAAGTTAATACTAGCAATCCAATTCCGCAACCACCATAGCTTATATTCGGATAGTTTGATAATAATAAAAACTTGAAAATATATAAAGTTAATATTCCAAATTTTTTGAAATATATTAACCCATCGACAATTAATCAATTAGATATAGTTGATATTGTGTTTAATTAGAGAAATGTACCATCGTTACCAGATGTGAATAATTATATTAGAATTATTCATACTGTCACATAGAGTTCGTTCAATACAAATACATTATCAGTAACTCTACCATAGGTGGATGGTATTAATCAAAATATAAAAATAGTATTTACTGCTAATAGTGGCAATATTAGTAATTATATTCAATAGTATGATGTATTTTTATTTGGTATATAGATGCCAAATAGTATTTATTTTTATTCTGAAAATGAATTTAAAATTCATGCGGATAATGGAATTAATATAACTATAGATGCAAATAATACTTCATCTAATGCTGTATTTGCTATTGCACATGATGGCGCACACGCACCTGATAATTATAGTGAAGGTACAAATGGATAGACTAATTTAGTAACAATATCAGAGACTGGTGAACAAACATATAATATTAAACGGAATTATAATAAGATAACAGATAATGGAAATATATTATTTGAAATAAATAATACTGTCAATAGTGATAGAGATGGAACGAATAATAATGCCACAAGTGGAGTAAATACACGGTTTACATATAATGGATTTGCAATTATAACTGGGCATGATAAAACTGCAGATCAAATAGGATTGGAAGTTATATATAATATAAAAGGAAATAATGGGATTTTTAATAATGTAACAATAACTAATGATTTGACAGTTAATGGAATTACACATTTAGCGGATTAGTCAAGTGAAAATATTGCAAATTATTTAGTACGGCGTGATTCTAATGGTAATTTCTAGGCTGGTACTATAACCGCATAGTTAAATGGTAACTAGGCAACCGCATCTAAATTGAAAACTGCTAGAACAATTTCTATCGCAGGTTCTGTAACTGGGTCATAGTTATTTGATGGATCATAGAATATTACTATTAATACTACAACTAATCATACACATCCGTCATCTGATATCACTGATTAGACTCCTAACAACACACCTAATACAATTGTCAAGCGTGATTCTAATGGGAGTTTTAAATAGCAAAATTTAGAACTTGCGGGTAATTTGCAAGTTTAGGGAAATTTAACAGTATCTGGCACAACTACAACTATAAATACTGAAACTATTGAATTATAGGATAATATTATATTATTAAATTCTAACTATACTGGCAGTTCTCCATCTGAAAATGCTGGAATTGAAATAAATAGAGGTACATTATAGCATCCAAAATTATTATGGGATGAAACAAATGATACATGGGCTGTTTCAATAGATGGTACAACATTATATGAAATATTGAATTAGAATAATTATACAAATTATACTGTCACTAAAACTGGTGGAGGAGCTTCAGGAATTTGGAATATAAGTATTACAGGTAACTAGGCAACCGCATCTAAATTGAGTACTGCCAGGACAATCTCATTGGCAGGTTCTGTAACTGGGTCATAGTCATTTGATGGATCATAGAATATTACTATTAATACTACAACTAATCATACACATCCGTCATCTGATATCACTGATTAGACTCCTAACAATACACCTAATACAATTGTCAAGCGTGATTCTAATGGGAGTTTTAAATAGCAAAATATCGATATAATTTCATTATCTAATAATGGTACAGCAATAATTAACAACCAACGTGTATATAATGCTGTTTGGAATGACTTGTAGGAATAGTTTGAAGTAGATAATATATATATAAATGATACAGATATTCTTAAATCATGGGTAAATTATCCTGTAGTTATGATAAATAATAGAGTATCGATATTAAAGACATATAATGATATAGATAAAGTAATTGGGATTGTGACATCAGAATTTGGGTTGGTTTTAAATTAGACAGAAGATGAATTATGGCATACTAAAATTCCTGTTTCGTTATAGGGAACATTAACTATTGACAAATCGATGTTTGTTAATATACCTCAATGCTATGAATATGTAATTATAGACAAAGAAACTTTAAAATATAGATCTATCAATAAGTGCGATTAGAATTGGTATGATATTATAGCTAAAATAATAGATGTGAATGAAAACACTGTGAAAATTCTAATAAAGTGAGTTGAGATTATGTCAATTTCAATTAGTAATCAAATTTATTTATTACAAAATGGTATTGGTACACATACTAGACCACTACCACAAATTACATATGATAATGATTATATATATATAATAGTCGGAAATATATTTGATCCGCCAAAAATAGTTAAATGTGATTATAATCTCAATATTATATAGCAAACGCCAATTGCAAATATACATCCATCCATATTAATATCTGACGAATAGTATCTTTATTTGTTTTCTGTAGATACAACAGATGCGCATTTTCTTTATATGCACAAATTTAACAAATCAAATTTAAATCTTGTTAATTCATAGAAAATCGTTCCAGACCCGAATGAATTTGGGAATAACCCTAGTGGTGGGTATTATATTCTTAGATATAATTTCAATAGTATAATATATAACGATTATATTTTTTTATTATATGCCAATATTGACAGAAATGGTATTGATACTGAAAACGAAAACCAACTTGGATATTTATATTTAGAAAGCATTAATAAAAATACGTTATCTGTTATATCTCGTATCCGAGTTTTTAGTTCAAAGTTGGCATCTACACGAATCAAATATACTACATTATAGTGGCAACAAGATAATTTATATATGTTAGATGGATATGATGGTCGTATATATCAAATATCATGGAATAGAAATACCTAGGTAATTAATTCTGTAAGTGATATAGGAAAACAATTAGATATAAATCAACAAAGTATTAGAGTTTCTGACACTTTTATATATAATAATGCATTACATTCGACTATAAATACAATTAAAACTAATTCAACTGTAATTAAATTCCTAGATATTTTATCTAATACATATGCAGAATCAAATATCAACGGTACATAGATTGTACCTCCGGCAATAAATGTTGAATCTGGAATAGTACTTACTAATAGTATTCCAAATAGCCGCAATTATGATATTGTCATTTATGCACATAAAGATTCTACAGAAACATTTAATAAATTTGGATACATAATATACAAATATGATACTAATATGACATCAATTACAATTATAGAAACAGGATCAATAGATATTCCAAATAATGTTGTACCAAGGGCATTAAGTACATTTGCAGTTAATAAAGATAATAAACTATATTTTTCATATAAAGATACATCATTCAATTATTATTTAGTAAGTATTAATTTACCACCATATTTTATTATTCCAAATGAATGTTTGAATTTACAAAATGTAGAATAGGGAGACATGATTAAAGTTAGTACTGCAAATCAAATATAGTAGTGTTTGCGATAGTATGGACAATATCAAGATGATATTATTAGTTATAACATAATAACTGCAGATCTAATAAATACGTTTATTACCAAAACTAATACAGTAGTAAATACAAATTTGAATCCTGTTAGTACTGAGGATAAAATAACTGCAAATAAAATTAATGAATTAATTAATACATTAAAAACTGGTGGTCAATCGTAAATAGGAGGAATAATATGCAATTTTTCAAGATTAAAATCCCAAATAATATTAAGAGTCAGGTTGATATTTCAAGGCCATTTGTTTTGGATTTATATGGATATTTTCATATAGACAATCAAATGGCACAAATTGAATTATATTTGCATCAATATAATCATTTGGTTGATAGTGAGCCAATCCCAATTATAAATTTTTATATGAACGAACAATTAATTGATACTAATGATATTCCAAATATATCATTCAGATTTAAAGCAGATAATACTGTAAGTAATCTATTATTTTTAAATGATTATATTGAAATTGTTATTGATGATGATAATTTATTAATAGATAACCAAAATGTACAGTTAATTACTAATATTTCATATCACAATCATAATAAAGATTATATTGAATTCAGTGTATTACTATCTGGATATAATATTCAATTAATTAATGAAGATATTATTGAAATTTTTGATAGATATTTTGTAAGTACGGAATTAATAAACCCAATTTCTATTTATTATAATAAAATGGCAGAAACCATATTCTAGGTTAGTAAACATTTATATGCAACTAATGAACCTGAAACTATTATAGAAAGTTTTAACTTTCATTCAATATTTACTATGGATTACACAGAATTCGATACATTATAGACATATGGATATTTTATATAGAAATAGTCTGATTATGATAGGATTCGTGAATTTTATGATAAAATAACACCTTTATTATAGACAAATATAAATGCGCCAGTTAAATTTGAATTGTTTACCGTTAATAATAAACAATTTGTCAAAATAGAATATAGCGAAGATGCAAATATAACATTTGAATTTGTTCCACATAAACAATTTGGTATGGGACAAATTAAATGTAATGGTAAATATATACAATATAAATTATATCCCACTTCAATTCAATATACTGGTGGTATGGAAACTAGAATATTAAAAGAAAGCGAATTACAATTTATAGATTTAATAGATGTTCCAGAAACATATTATGATTCAGAATTGAAATATGTACGAGTTGATAAATATGCACATGGATTAATATTCGATGATGTTAGATTTTTAGATCTTGCAGATACAGTTAATGAATATCCAAATGATGATAAATATATTGTATAGGTTAATGAAACTCATGATGGATTGGATTTTAAACAACTAACTGTTGAATATTTAGTTGATTTTCCTTCATATCAAGGTAATTAGAATAAATTATTATAGTTAAATGAAACTGAAACTGGTTTAATTTTTAGAAATATTGATTTTCTGTATTTGACAGATACACCAGATGATTATACCGAGGCATAGAAGAAATTATTAAGAGTCAATGATACAGAGGATGGCATAGTATTTGATACTATCACATTCAAGGAATTAACTGATACTCCAAACGAGTATAATGGCGCATAGAAAAAATTATTAAGAATAAATGACACAGAAACTGGCATAATATTTGATAATATTTCATTTAAGGAATTAACAGATACACCAGATGATTTCACAGGATTAGATAAGCATATTTTATAGATAGATGAATAGAATGATAGACTAATTCCAATATCATATACATTTAATGCATTATTAGATACTCCTGATGAGTATATTGGCAAATAGAATACAGTATTGAAAGTTAATTCTACAGAGGATGGCATAATATTTGATAATATCACATTTAAAGAATTAACTGATACTCCAAATGATTATATCGATTCATAGAGAAAGATTTTGCGAGTTAATGACACAGAGACAGGTATAGTATTTGATAATATCGCATTTAAGGAATTAATAGATACTCCTAATGATTTCACAGGATTAGATAAGCAGATTTTATAGATAGATGAATAGAATAATCGATTAATTCCAATATCATATACATTCAACACATTATTAGATACTCCTAATGGGTATGTAAATTCATAGAAGAAATTATTAAGAGTTAATGATACAGAGGATGGCATAATATTTGATACTATTACATTCAAGGAATTAACTGATACTCCAAATGAGTATGTTGATTCATAGAGAAAGATTTTGCGAGTTAATGATGCAGAAGATGGCATAATATTCGACAATATCGCATTTAAGGAATTAATAGATGTCCCAACTGACTTTACAGGATTAGATAAACAGATTCTGTAGATAGATGAATAGAATAATAGATTGATTCCAATATCATATACATTTAATGCATTATTGGATACTCCTGATGATTATACTGATTCGTAGAAGAAATTATTAAGAGTCAATGATACAGAGGATGGCATAATATTTGATACTATTACATTCAAGGAATTAACTGATACTCCAAATGAATATGTTGATTCATAGAAAAAGATTTTGCGAGTCAATGACACAGAGACTGGCATAATATTCGACAATATCGCATTTAAGGAATTAATAGATACACCAGATGATTACATTGGCAAATAGAATAGAGTATTAAAAGTTAATTCTACAGAGACTAGTATAATATTCGACAATATTACATTTAAAGAATTAGTAGATGTTCCACATGACTTTTCAGGGTTGGATAAACAGATTTTATAGATAGATGAATAGAACAATCGATTAATTCCAATATCATATACATTCAATACATTATTAGATACTCCCGATGATTATTTGAATTCATAGAAGAAACTATTAAGAGTCAATGACACAGAAACTGGCATAATATTTGATAATATCACATTTAAAGAATTAATAGATGTCCCAACTGACTTTACAGGATTAGATAAGCAGATTTTACTAATCGATGAATAGAATGATAAATTAATTCCAATATCATATACATTTAATGCATTATTAGATACACCAGATGATTATACCGATTCATAGAAAAAGATATTAAAAGTCAATGACACAGAGGATGGCATAGTATTTGATAATATTACATTTAAGGAATTAGTTGATACTCCAAATGATTATATTGATTCATAGGGAAAGATTTTGCGAGTCAATGATACAGAAGATGGCATAATATTTGACGATATATAGATTCAGAATATAATAGGAATGCCAACTGATTTTACAGGATTAGATAAACAGATTCTATAGATAGATGAATAGAATAATAGACTAATTCCAATATCATATACATTCAACACATTATTAGATACTCCAGATGATTATACTAATTCCTAGAAGAAACTATTAAGAGTCAATGACACAGAGACTGGCATAATATTTGACAATATCGCATTTAAGGAATTAATAGATACTCCTAATGATTTCATAGGATTAGATAAGTAGATTTTACAAATCGATGAATAGAACAATCGATTAATTCCAATATCATATACATTTAATGCATTATTAGATACTCCCGATGAATATACCGGCAAATAGAATACAATACTAAAAGTTAATTCCACAGAAGATGGCATTATATTTGGCAATATCACATTTAAAGAATTAACTGATACTCCTAATGATTATATTGATTCATAGAGAAAGATACTGAGAGTCAATGATACAGAAGATAGCATAATATTCGACAATATCTCATTTAAGGAATTGATAGATGTCCCAAATGATTTCTCAGGATTAGATAAGCATATTTTATAGATAGATGAATAGAATGATAAATTAATTCCAATATCATATACATTCAACACATTATTAGATACCCCAGATGACTATACTGGCAAATAGAATACAGTATTGAAAGTTAATTCTACAGAAGATGGCATAGTATTTGATAATATCACATTTAAAGAATTAACTGATACTCCTAATAATTATATCGATTCATAGAAAAAGATATTAAGAGTCAATGACACAGAAGATGGCATAATATTTGACAATATCACATTTAAGGAATTAATAGATGTCCCAACTGACTTTACAGGATTAGATAAACAGATTCTATAGATAGATGAATAGAATAATCAATTAATTCCAATATCATATACATTCAATACATTATTAGATACTCCTGATGATTATACTGATTCATAGCATAAGTTATTAAGAGTTAATGACACAGAAGATGGCATAATATTTGATAATATCACATTTAAAGAATTAACTGATGTCCCAAATGATTTCACAGGATTAGATAAACAGATTCTATAGATAGATGAAGAAATAGGTAGACTAATTCCAATATCATATACATTTAATGCATTATTAGATACTCCCGATGAGTATACTGGGTCATAGAAGAAATTATTGAGAATAAATGACACAGAGACTGGCATTATATTTGATAATATTACATTTAAGGAATTAGTTGATACTCCCAATGATTATACCGAGGCATAGAAAAAGATACTGAGAGTCAATGACACAGAGGATGGCATAGTATTTGATAATATTACATTTAAGGAATTAGTTGATACCCCCAATGATTATACTGATTCATAGGGAAAGATTTTGCGAGTTAATGATGCAGAAGATGGCATAATATTTGACGATATATAGATTCAGAATATAATAGGAATGCCAACTGACTTTACAGGATTAGATAAACAGATTCTATAGATAGATGAATAGAATAATAGACTAATTCCAATATCATATACATTCAACACATTATTAGATACTCCTGATGAGTATACTGGCAAATAGAATACAATACTAAAAGTTAATTCCACAGAAGATGGCATTATATTTGGCAATATTACATTTAAAGAATTGATAGATGTCCCAAATGATTTTATAGGATTAGATAAGCAGATTTTACAAATCGATGAATATAATAATCGATTAATTCCAATATCATATACATTTAATGCATTATTAGACACCCCAGATGAATATACTGAGGCATAGAAGAAACTATTAAGAGTCAATGACACAGAAACTGGCATAATATTTGATAATATTGCATTCAAAGAATTAACTGATGTGCCGAATGATTTCACAGGATTAGATAAACAGATTCTATAGATAGACGAATAGAATGATAAATTAATTCCAATATCATATACATTTAATACACTATTAGATACTCCTGATAATTATGATAATTCATAGTATAAGTTATTAAGAGTCAATGACACAGAGGATGGCATAATATTTGATAATATTGCATTCAAAGAATTAACTGATGTCCCAAATGATTTCACAGGATTAGATAAGCAGATTTTATAGATAGATGAATAGAATAATCAATTAATTCCAATTGAATTTAAATTTATAAACTTACTAGATGTACCAGAAACATATACTAATAATGAAAATAAATTTTTATAGGTAAATGATACTGGAACATAGATAGAGTTTAAAGAAATATCACAAGTAGTTTCCTTTATAGAATTAACTGATACACCTGAAACATATGAAGGGAATCGTGGAAAGGTTGTAGTTGTAAATGATACAGAAGATGGAATTGAATTTAAAGATATCACAATTTCACAATCATTCTAGGATTTAATAGATACTCCTGATACATATGAAGGATAGTAGAATAAAATCTTAAAAGTATCATCGGATGAAACATAGATTATATTTGAAGATCTTATAGTAAATGCAGAAAATATTCAATATACGAATCCTGCATATCCGAATGTACATACTTTAAAAGATGTTTTAGATATATTGTTATATTATGAGCCAGAGATAATAACATTTACTATTACACCTAATGTAGTTGAGATAGGTGCAGTTGTTGATACTGTAGAATGTAGCTGGCAATTGAATAAATAGGTTTTAGAACAATATATCAATAATATACAAATTGACAATACATTGCGAAGTTATATATTAACAGGATTAAATTAGACAACAAATACAAATATACAATTAAAAATTTATGATGGTACTACAACTAAAACACGTACAATGACATTATATTTTAAACATAAACGGTATTGGGGAGTATCAGATCTTGATACTATTGATAATACTTATATTTTAACTAATTTCAATTCAGAATTAGCAGATAACCAAGTAAAAACAATATCCGTTACTCCAAATAATCAATATGTTTATTATGTATATCCTAATACATGGGGGCAATCAAGTTTTACAATTAATAATATTCCAGATAATAATACATTTTAGTTTGAAACAATGAATTTCACAAATTCTCAAGGATATACATCCATATTCTTAAAATATAAGACAAGGAATTTACAAACGGGAGGGATGAATATTCAAATAAGAAATTTTTCACATATATTCTATTATGGAATATCATAGTTAGATATACCAGATGAACAATTAGTATTATCATTACAAAATAGAAATTTTGCATCGAATAAATCTAAAACATTTATTATTGATGGGAATGGAGAATATATTTATATAGCATATCCTCAATCATGGGGCAACTAGAGTTTTAAAGTTAATGGATTATTAAATACAGCATGGACACAATTTGTAGTTGATATGCGTATGCCAGATAATTCCACTGTCCCATATTATGTATATAGAACAAATACCATTCAAAATGGTACTGGAATTAATATTGAGGTATTTTAATTAGGAGTGTGATTGTTAATGGCAAATAATGTAGGAACATTAGTTATATAGCCAATAAGGCCACAATCAGAAGAGGATACATTTCCATCTGCTATAGCTAATGAAATTAAAGGTGGATATCATATATAGTATACACTTGACGATAGAGATAATATTCCTGAAGATAGACGAGAAAATGGAATGTTATGTTATGTAGTATCAGAAGATAAGATATATATATTAAAAAACGATGTTTGGGAAGAATTATCTCTTGGTGGTATTGGAGAAATTCCAGATGAATATTTAACAATAGATGAGGCAGATTAGTTATATTAGGTAATTAATCATAGACATGATACGTTATATTAGCCAATCTCACATACTCATGTATGGTCTGATTTGGTTTTAAATGAATATAATAAATTAAGCGGTAGTAAATTACAACATATCGCTGATGTTCCATCATATCTACAAAACCAAAATAAATATTTGCGTGTAAATTCATAGGGTACTGGTATTGAATGGGCAAATATTAGTATTGGGTTAAGTGATTTAAATGATGCACCACCTAATATTTATGCTGAAACAATTCCTGGTAGCGGAGAACTTATTAATGCAGGAAAATATTTGAGAATCCGAACAGATGGTGTTCCATAGTGGGAATTAGTTGATATAAATATTACAGGATTAGAAAATAAACAAGATGATTTGCTAATATATTATGGAATTGATCCTAATACTATTCTTACATCAAATGATTTTAATCAACCAAATGGAGTTCCACAATTAGACAATACAGCTAAAATACCAACATCTCTTATTCCCGCATCATTATTAAGTACAAAAGTTGTATCAACATATAGTGAATTGTAGCAGATTGATTCTCCATATGAAGGTATGCGTGCATTCACATTAGATACTAATAAAGAATATATATATACAGGAACTGAATGGGTAGAAATTATATCCACAATTAACGTTGTTGTAGATTGGAATAATATAACAAATAGACCTAATTCTACACCATAGCAAATTGATACTTAGGTTACTAGATCTCATACACATTCAAATAAAAATATTTTAGATGCAATAGAAATACCATTTACGTCATAGTTATAGACAAAGTTGTCATCTATAGAGGCAGGAGCTATATCCAAACAAACTTAGGATACATTATATAAACCAATCAATTGGCAACCATCAATATCTGATATTATAGATATTAATATTACTAATATATCTAAGAATCATTAGTTGGTATGGGATACAGTATCTGGTAAATTTGTTAATAAAGCAATATTTTTGAAATCGGAGTTAGATAATGATAATGATGGCATTGTCGATAGATCTAAATTATCAGATAACGCAAATACTTTAGATTCTAAGCCATAGTCATATTTTCAGAAAAATATTTATAAATCCGTAGATGACCCAACGTTGGGGTATGTTATAGTTGATAATGATTTGTGGATTGATATATCAAATCCCAACCAATATAAATTGAAAATATATAAAAATAACAAATGGAATGATATAACCTCTGACGTTAAACAAGAAATATTGGATATGATTGATGACAATACAATTATATCTGAAAACAATATTTTAAAAGTGAATCAATCATAGTTGGAAATTACCAAATCTCAAATATCAGATTTTGCGCATAAACACAATACATCGGATATTATTATAACGTCAAATTATCTATTTGTAACACAATCAGAAAAAGATTATTGGAATAGTAAATAGGATAAAAATGGAGAATTACAATCTAATTTAAATGCTGAATTCTTAAAAGGATAGACATTAAATGACACATAGCCATAGTCATAGGATATATTATGGAGTTCATATAAGATATAGACAACATTTGGGAATTTGAATTATGGAATAATATGGAAAAATGAAGTTATTGATATTATTAATGAGCCTCCATTGTCTCCCAATTTAAATGACAGTTATATAATTGGTTCTAATCCAATAGAAGAATTTGCTGGATATTAGAATTACATATAGATATATGACGGTACTCAATGGCAATTTATTGAACCAGATATTAATGAATCCCGATTTGTAACTAATAAACATAGCGCATATGTATATACAGGGAATGAATGGAGCACAATTCTTGTATCAATTACATCGCATAACGATTTATCAGGATTACAAGGTGGTAATTAGACAAATAGCGAATTTTATCATCTGACATATAATCAATACCAAAAAATAATTAGCGGGTATACTACAGACGATATTACTGAAGGAAATAATCAATATTTTACTATAGATAGATAGCGGGAATAGATAAGTTAGATATCGCCACTACAATATAATATAGAAACTGGTGAATTATCAATATTACCGTCAAGCCCAATTCAAGATGGATATATGTCAAAATAGGATAAACAGAAATTAGATTATATAAATATTGGTACACCATCTAATAATTATTAGTTGATGTGGGATACAAATCAGAACAAATATACTCCTAAAAATATTAATACTTAGATATCAATATCATTTAAAGATCTTATAGATACACCTAATACATTCGTTGCCAATAATAATAAAGTATTGGTTGTTGATGAGCCTAATAATAGAATTATATTCAAAGATTTATCATTAAACATGATACCTGAATTATCAGGATTTTCTGTTAATGATATTCAAATGTCAATAGCAAATTCTCATACTCATAGCGATACTGTATTTGGCATATTAGATGATTTAGAAACAAATTATACTTCTATGAAAAATAAATTGGACTCAATAGAGTATGGTGCTAATAAATATGTACATCCAGCAACTCATCCTGCATCTATAATTGAGACAACGCCAGAATTGAGATTTGTAACTGATTATCAAATTCAAATGTGGAATGAGAAACAGGATAAGTTAAATTATATTCCGGAAAATATATAGAATCGCGGAGTTGCTAATGGTTATGCATCATTAGATGGCAACGGATATGTACCAGTAACTCAAATTCCACCATCAGTTAGGTCTGTAACAGTAGTTCAAACAATTGCAGATCGTGATGCTATACAAAACAAATTTGATGGATTGCGAGTTTTTGTAATAGATTAGTATGACGATACTGGTAATCATGAATCAATAGAATATATATGGAGTGTAAATCAATCTTCATGGGTACGGGTTACATCAACATATTCAGTAGAATTATCATGGAATAATATTACTGGTAAACCAAATTCTACACCATAGCAAATTGATACTTAGGTTACTAGATCTCATACACACAACTCTAGTCTCACAGATATTGATGACGCAGTAACTAAAAGACATATCCACTCTAACAAATAGGTATTAGATTAGATACCTTTACATACAAATGTAAAAAATAAAGTATTATATGTGGATAATACAGGTAACATTATTTGGAAAACTCAAGAATTAGGAACAAAACAAATAGATGAATCAAATATTGCTGACGGATATGCATTAGTATATAATGCGAATTTAGATAAAATAGTATATTCTCCTATGATTACCACATGGTCTCAATTAGATAAAACAAATTCTTCTATTAAAGATATAGAAGATATTGAAGATTATTCAAATCATTAGAATAAATTAGTAATAGTAAATTCAACATAGTCGGGGTATACATATACCAATGTAATTGATGGCGGAACATGGTAATATATTTTGCATAACAAAATACTCGGAGCGGATAATTTTTGCTCCGAGTATTCTTTTTTTTTTTATATTATTTATTCGCCAAATAATATATTAGAAATTGGTTTTACATTTGACTAATTAGGTAATGATTGCGAATATTCATTTTTAAATATAGTTTCAAAATCTTCATTTGAATAAATTAATGCCTGTTGCAATAATTGTTGTAATGTGAAATTCAATTCTCCAATTCTGGGTAAATTTGAATCATCAATATGTTTAAAATCAAGCTCAAGATTATCTATAATCTAATGCCGCATAATATAAATTGGATTGTCTAAATTTCCAATAATAAATTTAACAATTAATGGTGGCATTAATGTTGACTATGTAAATTTTTCACTTTTTGTAAATTTTTGAATTGGAGATGCCATAGTCTATAATAAAATGGCAGGCTATACAACTCTACCAATTGCCTCTTCATATGATTTGTCAGTTCGTAATCTAACAAAAAATTTTTTATTTAAGACTATATCACCATCTAACCAAAATCTTGGCAAATTGAATTTTAAACTTTGTAAATATTTATAGTTCTATAATAATGATTGTGTATATGGGTCGCCTTTAAAAAATTGATAATATGTAATTGAGCTTGCCAATCCTCTGAGTGTTTCACTCTATGACTTTCCTAACATACTTGCAGCCGCACTTTCTAAATCTCCAGTGGCCTTTCGAGTTTTTTCTATAGAATTTTGTATATTAATTTCAAAATTTCTCTATTCTTCACTGAAATTAGATAAATCCTAAAAAAATGATAGTGTTATATGTGCATTATGAATTAATTCCTATAATTGTTGTCTAATATTTATATATTTTAATAATTCACTAAATTTTTCACTATCACCAGAAAACCAATTGTTAGACTAATAGAAGTCTTCATTAATATCATACTGAATATGAATACTATTATTCAATAACTATGTATTTAATTCATCATTGTTTTTTAACATATACTCAGTATATTCGGTTCGTGGTATATTGATAAGTTGAAACTATGGCTATTTTGATATACCAAGATTTAATTGTTTATTGTATTCTGATATCAATTCTTGTAAATCATATCCAAATAACCCAGATCTCCATGACATATTTTTTGCCCTCCAATAATTAATTATCTATATTCAATTAATTTAAGATTTTGAGATCTAAATTCTCAAATCTCATATATCTCATGTAATCCTCACTAATTCTTAGTTTGAAGCTTACGTGTCATAGGCTCATATTTGCGAAATATCTGTTATCCATATATAAATATACTCATTCCAAAAATAAAACCGCTCTATGAGCCTCTAACAACGAGGTTATTTGACAATGATTTTTGATTAACTATAAAATGACATAAATCATTTACAAACTATTTACATATATCACTTGCAAAAAATGAATAATGATATATAATGATATTGACAATAACAAATAAGAGGTGCGGAAAATGATAGTTGTTATAAAAAACGAAACTCATCAACTTTTCGATGAGCAACAAATGCTCATCGAACAACTTGCAACAAATGCTGATGAAGATATAAAAGTTCTTGAAGTACCAGCTGACGGCTGGGATCTTCAAGAAATGAATAGAGTTTTAGAAAATTTTGAAAGTTATGCAGGTGATACAAAGTTTGTATTTGTATCACCTATACCATATCTCTTAAAAGAAACAGTTAAGAGATATGGTGACCAAGTACTTATATTCCACAACGACCGTCGGGAGAAAAAAGAACTTCCCGATGGTCGGATTATACAGGTAGTTGCTAGCAAAGGTTGGCAACTACTTTAAAAACGAGGGAGATTACTCTCCCTTTTTTTAAATAATAACATATCTTACCTAATAGGAATCAAAAAATATAAGAGGAGGTAATTAGTATGAAATTATGGAATATTGAGCCTTACAAAGTTTCAACAGGTTTTGGAGAAATAGAAGCAGTTGTGCTTGGAGAGGAAGGAAGAGCAAGGAGAAAGGTTATAATACCTTTCCAAGCAAAAAAGGATATTGATAGTAATAGGTATAACATAGGTTATACCAGAAATCAATATCCTAAAATAATAGAAGGCGACGAGTCATCAGATGGTTGGATTGCAAAACTATCTGGTGGTGGTACATACACACGTGGTACGTATGGAACTGTGTATGTACTAGTGGAAGATAAAGATAAAGTAAATGTTTTATCTTACGGATACGGAGCATACGGCGATGCTGGAAGAGTCGGGTCTTGGAACGACTTTCTAGCATCAATAACTGAATTCCCTGCAAGATTTCTAGTAAGACCAGCTGGAGGTCCAGGGAAAAGAAAGAGATACTGGTTAGTATTCACCAAAGATAAAGTATACACGGTGAAGCAAGAAGAAACCAGTATCTTTACTGAAACAACAGGTATAGATATTCCTCTATTAGATTTGGAGGAAGGAATGTCTCAATATGAAGAAGCAGGAATACTTATAGATTTATACAACTTAATATAGGGAGAGTAATCTCCCTCTTTATCCCACCTAAAAGGAATGAAAAATAAACAGGGAGGTGAAACGGGTGAATATACAATACATATTGGCAAGTGCCATCATAGATATAAAAAGAAAAAGCTATGATGGCAAATTCTCCACCAAAATCTTTGGTGGAGAACCATTTGTTGTTAGATCTAAGAAAACAATATATACAATATACAGAAGAAGATGACTCATGGTTTAGAGACATGGTAAAAACTCATTTTGGCGTAAACAATATAGAAGAATTTGTTGATTTTTGTGAATGCCAAATAATGGAAACAATAATACAAATAGATAGTAGATATTTTAACAAAATTGATATCAAAAGGAGTGATAATAATGATTATAGTATTTGAAGGTATAGACGGTAGTGGTAAAAGTACGTTACTAGAAAATACATATGAGCATTTAAAGAAAGACCATTCTGTGTATAAATTTAAATTTCCTACAAAAAACAACCAAATTTCAACATTGATTTATGATACATTGAATGGCAATCTAAATCTTAAATATGAATCGTTGGCTATATTGTTTGAAATAGATAGATATCTTGGTAAAGATATATTACTAGATCTCAATAGCCGATATGAATATGTATTATTAGACAGATATTATTTATCTAATTTAGCATTACAAGGAGCAAGATGTATGTTAGAGAAGGGCGATATACACGAGTTTATATCTAAATTTGTGTATATAGTCAAAACATTAGATTTGGTACAACCAGATATGACGTTTATATGTGATACATCGTTAAACGTTACTACTAAAAATCTTAGTAATAAACAACGGGATATATTAGAAAGTGATATAAATATACAGAAAAACGCACAGTATATATATAACGAGATATTACCACAATACTTTACTAACTTGATTTATCTGAAAATGTCAGACGATTCAGAGTTTTATGATCCTGATATACTGTGTACTAGCGTTATTAATCTTATACAAGAAAATACCAAATATAAATAGTAAAGGAGGTTTAATATGAGAAACGTTGCGTTTAAAATACTTACCTATTTAGTTTCATGTATCCCTATCCTTATAATCTTTTCTATTATTAATTATGGTACATATTTATTTAGTATCGCTATACTACTTTCAATATTTATCATTGTTGTATTTGTGATATCATTTAATACTAACAAGAGACAAGCAAAACATAAATATATAACAATTACAGAATTTAGAAAAGAAAATGGGTATATGTTTTTATATATAGCATTATATATCTTGCCTTTCTTTAAACTTAAAGATATGAAAGACTTCTATCTAGTAAGCGTTTTAATTATGATTGCGTTGGTAAAAGTATATACACTTATCGGGTTATCTGTATTCAACCCATTTCTTACATTATTTGGATATAACATATATTGTGTAGAGTACAATATTGAAGGATCTACAAAACCTGTATCAGGATATTTAATTACAAAAAATAAGATAAATGGTGGTGATTTGTATGTAAAAGAAATAGACACTAATTTTTACATATACTGAGATTGAAATACTTAAGTTCCGACTAAATTTATTTATATAACAGGAGATGGTAATATGTATAAAGAAGTAACATTAAATGATAATATGAAAAAACAGTTATATCCATTATTTGATGTATTGCTTGATATAATAATCGATGTATTATATCCATTGTCAAAATCAAAAATACAAAATGCCAAAGAAATTTTGACACAAGAAAAATTCATTTCATTGATAATGAAGTATAACATCGAACAAAGAAAATTAGAAATTCGAAGATATAAAGAGGATTTTGACAAAATAGTATTATATAACGAAGGAGTATACATATACGACAATATAAATCCTAATGGATTTATGGATTATAGCAAATTAAATACTCATAATATAAAATTAGCAGTGAATAATATCTTGAAGTTTTTAGAAAAGAAATATAGAAATGTCAACAAAGATAATAATAAGGCAAAAGTAAGATTGTGGAATATCGACCCCATTATGACTAATAGTGAATTTGGAGAAATGGAAGGAATTATTTTAGGATCTGATGGAACAGGTGGAAGAAAAGTTCTTGTTCCTATGACAAAAATTGAGAATAATGATGCGGAATGGATAGTTAGGCTGTCAGGAGAAGGAACATATTCGCAATCTACATATGGCACAGTTTATATCCTTACTGCCGATAAAGAAAAAATAAATGTTATACATTATGGCAGTAAAGGATATGGCGTTATTTGCGTAATGGGATCGTGGTATGAGTTTTTGGTGGCTATTTTAGATACACCAGTTAGATTTGTTATTAGACCATCTGGTAATAAGTTGGAAAGATACTGGATGGTTTTTGACAAAAATAAAGTGTATACAGTAAAACCACAAGAAATTGATATTTTTAATAAAATGACAGGAATAACTATACCTAAAATTGATATAGAAAACAAATTAACACATAATGAAGATGAAGGTAATATTATTGACTTAATTGACATGTTTGATGTGTTAAAAGAAAGATCGGAAGCTCTTATTCTTTATCCAAAAGGTAAAAAGAGAGGAGAGTGAGTAACTATGGGATTAGCGAAAAAAGTAATCGATGGAAATGAGTTATCTATTGTTTATAAACAAGAAATGTTGGGCAATAAAAATGTATATAAAATTTATTATTCAGGGCGCAGTGATTCTAAAAGTGTAGCCATAATGAAAGAAGAATTGGCAACTTTATTAAAAGATGTGCCTAGAGTATTAACCGAAGTGTCATTTTGGTACTCATATTGCGACGAAGATTATGGAAAGCTTTCAGAAACAAAACGTTGGCTAGAAGTTGAAGACTGGCTTATAAAGCATGGATTTTCAATCGAAATTAAGGAAAGTGAGTAAACTATACTCTTTTCCATCAATAAAATTGACAAAATATGAATAATATTATATAATAGTAATGAATATTATAGTATGGGAGGTAGGGAAAATGAAAAAGATATTAGTTACCATATTGATTTTAACTATAGGAATTAGCAGCATATTTGCAAATATGTCAGAGTTGTCTTTTTTTCGAAAGAAATTATTAGAATTTGGAGTATCACCCAAAAGAGCTGAAGAATTTCTAAGTACATACACCGAAATTGCAAGTATTATGGATATTAATGTAAATGTATTTGAAATTCTTGCCATTGGGTGGCAAGAGACAAATTGGCAAAATGTTATGGGAGATTCCAATTTGTCATACGGATATTTCCAAATTCAAAAAGAAGCATATTGGTATACTAAATCATATTATCCGCAAGTATACCAATATTTTAAATTCTCCACAAGTTGGGATAAATCAATAAATAGACCTGATATCCAACTTGTGACAATGTGTTTATATCTACATATGCTAAAAGAAAAAGAAAAAGATTCACTTAAAGCATATGCTAGATATAATGGAATTGGAATACCGGCATATAAATATAGTATCTCAGTATGGGAGAAAATTTCTATACTGTTAGCAGAATATACTGGATCAATAATATAAGATGAGGAGGCGAATTTAATATGAATAAAGAAGAATTATTAACTGTAAGAGAAACGGCTGAAATTTTGGGAATTACTCCACAAGGAGTTTATTCCTTAATCAGAAGGAATAAACTCCAAACGTGGAAACCAGACGGGGATGCAAATATTTTTATCCCCAAAGCCGAGATAGAAAAATTTTTATATACACATAAAAAATGTGTATATGAAAACGGTAAAATAAGATATTTTAAAGTGTTTTGAACCCACAAATATCATATCCACTATTTAATGAGTGGATATGATATTTTTATATTTAATCTAAATAGTATAATAGTAATAGGTTAAATACCCGACACTTAAATTTTGAAGTGGAGGATTGTAAATATTTTATTTAATTGTCAAATTATTTTTATTTAAAAGGAGGGAATAGCGCATTTATCTCTGTCATATATATGATAGAGTATCTTTTATGCCATAAATATATGAAAAACAATCATAGAAATACTATAATTGAAGATTTTTATACATTATATAAAAATTCTAGAAATTTTTTAATTAATAACATTTCAGGAATAGTAGAAGAAAAGAAACCTGACTTTGTTGATAATTTCATGATGCAAATGTTTACACTTTGGTATTTACAGGAAAAAAGATTTTTCAATAACGACACAAAGTATTTTATTACTAAATTCAACGAATTAACACAAAGAAAACTTTCTGGCAAATTTAAAAATTATTATGATTTTCTCAATTATCTCTTTGACAAAATGAGTAACGAAGAAAGTAAACAATATATTGAAGACCAGAATATTGGGAAAATAGTTGTTATTGGGCATACCGTTTTTTTAAATGAAGAAGAATATAGCAAAGCAGTATCTATTCCAAATAAATGTTTTTATAAAAATGAACTGACAGATAAACTAATAAGTCAAGACCCTAAAAAAATTAGGTTTGATATTCCTCTATTAAATCTTTTTGAAAGTAGAGACTGGTCAGAAGGAAATATTGATGAATTTGTTCTTGGCGCAATATACGAAAAGCTAATTACTGGTGAGGAAAGAAAAAAACAAGGTGCTTATTATACCCCTGAGGAAATAACTTCTTATATATGTAAAA
>Ga0134103_1001266_pt1 | contig 24260 bp, 25 predicted proteins | sample 14_taG_2_FD_94445 | JGI IMG/M metagenome (GOLD analysis project Ga0134103, IMG submission 94445) | Switchgrass degrading microbial communities from high solid loading bioreactors in New Hampshire, USA - 14_58_20_212_A1 metaG | ecosystem: Engineered > Bioreactor > Semi-continuous > Anaerobic >...
CGTTGGACAAGCGAGGTGTATAATCAACTACGACCACATCAAAACCTGGGATACATGACCCCCGCCCAATACCTGGAAACACTCGGATTAGGTCAGTGTATCGCATGACTTGAACTAGTACATTCTGTTTACAAGACTTCGTCTGTGTGCTATAATTTAACCTGTGCTTGCTTGACCAGCAGATCGGCGCGGCTCCATCGTCTAGCGGCCTAGGACACCGCCCTCTCAAGGCGGCGACACGGGTTCAAATCCCGTTGGAGCTACCAATGAACTGTGCATCCAGCGTTCTTACAGTGTAGACGCTGGATGTTTTTGTATGCAATCTTGGAATATCGATGCTCAGCCGGCGGTACACTAAGGGCGAGCGCGGGAAGGACTGGTTGCATGAGGTTTCGTCCGGATCTGCCAATCGCCCTGCCGATGAGGTTTCGTCGAATGCCGAAGGGCATCGATGAGGCTGACTGGATCGATATAGTCAATAGCGAGCCGATAGACGATAGGCTCGCTATAGTCTTCGATCCGGCGTGCAAGCACTATGGAAGCCAGTGCGAAGATCTCAAAGACTACATAGACCGCCGTGGGTTTGACGCCTGATAGTTGCAGCCGGTTGACTGTCGCGTTGCGCGCGTGTTTGTGCGTTAGCTGCGTACTTGAAAGAAGGACTGTAACTGAACTGATAGAATAGTGAAATCGCGAACTCGTTTGCTTAGGAGAGTTCTAAAAGCTGGGCTACCGGCGTATCTGTATTGTATCGGGGGCGTTCGGGGGAAGAGTAACAAATGCGTGAGATTACGCCTATTTTGGGAGGATGATGATCCCTATGGCCTCAAAGGACAGGGAGACGGGCGAAAAGTCTGGACTGGTGTCATTTTGGGTTAACGTGTTCGTTCTCGGCATAGTTATGGTGGTCCTAGGCTTTTATTTGGGTACATACATGCTTGAGGTATGGAAGTCGGACGATGTTGGCAACGTCCAGGATTTAGCAGCTGCGCCCGGTACTGACTATACCGGCGGTGAATCTGTGCCGACTGCCGTGGGATCATCCGAATCGACGGTATCTAGTCTGTCACGGAGCTCCGGTACCTCTCAGCAGTCGAGTCAACCTTCAACAGGCCAACCGGTGCAGTCATCGTCGGTGCCTGCTGTAACCGGTGGCCTGTATAAGGTGCAGGTTGGGTCTTTCAATAGTAGGGACGCGGCAGAGGCGGTCGCTGGAGAGCTCAAGCGAAAGGGATACTCAGATGCCTGGGTTACTCCCACAGTGCCTCATCGAGTGCAAGTCGGCGCGTACGCTAATCCCGACAACGCTTCTAGAATCGTCAAAGAGTTGGAGAGCTTTGGATATACTGTTTACGTGGTCAACTGACAGTGCGCATCCGGCTACAGCCGGTTCGTGTTACTGGGCGACTATGGTGTACACTGATACTGCTCGCGAGAGCAGTATTGTTTTCTGTACCGGTTGCTGCCGGCGCGCAGACGGTGAGGTGTGGACATAGATGGAGCAGTTCGGTATCATTGTGTCAAACGAGGGACAAGTCGCTACCGTAGCGGTGCGCAGGCACGCGTCCTGCGAAAGGTGCGGTGTGTGCAAGTTCGGGAGCAGCTCAAGTATGCTGGTAGTCGCCAGCAACGAGATTGGTGCTCAAGTTGGTGATTCTGTTATAATGGAGCTTAAGTCGAGTACAGTCTTAGCTGCCTCAGCTATTGTGTACGCAATTCCGCTTCTGCTTATGGTTATAGGGTTCCTTGTTGGACCTAGAATTCTCAATTTTCTGGGCGTTCAACTAAACCAAGATATTGCAGCTTTTGTTGTTGGACTTTGCATGCTGGCCGTGGGGTTTGCAGGCGTTCACATCTATGACAAGCGGGCAGGCGCTCGGAAGTACATGCCCCGGATTGTCAGCATTGTGAGCCCGGAAAAGGAACCCGGTTGCGACTAGTGACCGCCAACCTATTTCGAATTGCGGGTCTCCGGGGGTGTTGGTAATTGGAGTTTGAAGTCGAACACCGAGTTGTCGAAAAGCGTGAACTGGCTCCTAAGATCTACTTGTTCAAGGTCCTGGCCCCGTTAATTGCTAGGAAGGCCGAGGCAGGTCATTTTGTCATCGTGCGCGGCCATGAGAAAGCGGAGCGTATTCCCCTTACGATCGCGGACTTTGATCCTGATAGCGGAACGATTTCGCTGGTAGTGCAGGTAGTGGGTCGGGGCACGGCACGGATAGCAGAACTCGGTGTGGGAGATAGGTTTGCAGGAGTTCTCGGGCCGTTAGGGCAGCCTGCGAAAATCGCCCGTGTCGATAGGGTTGTACTTATTGCAGGAGGCGTTGGGGTGGCACCGATCTATCCTTATGCCAAGGCGTACAAGCGCACCGGCGCCAATTTGACCACCATTATTGGAGCTAGGTCCAAAGACATGCTGATACTGCTAGAAGAAATGAAAATGCTTTCTGACAGATTGATAGTTAGCACAGACGATGGGTCATTCGGCTTCCATGGATTAGTAACTGATGTGCTCGCCAAGTTGTTGGCGGACGGCGAGCGGTTTGACCATGCTGTCTGCATTGGACCGGCAGTCATGATGAGAGCTGTCTGTAATCTGACTCGAGAAAAAGGGATTCCTACAACTGTCAGCCTGAACCCGATAATGGTCGATGGGACAGGCATGTGCGGTGGTTGCCGGGTTACCGTTGGTGGAGAGGTCAAGTTCGCCTGTGTGGACGGACCAGAGTTCGATGGCCACGCGGTAGACTTTGACGAACTCATAGTTCGCCAGAAATTCTATGCACGGGAAGAACGGACTGCAAAGGAAAAGGAGAGCGATCACAGGTGCCGACTAGACCAAACAGAGTAAGAATGCCCAAACTGGATCCAGTGGTGCGTAGGAGAAGCTTTGATGAGGTCGCTCTCGGCTTCAGCTTGGATCAAGCGGTCGAAGAGGCGTCGCGGTGCCTGAACTGCCGGGCTAAGCCGTGCGTGTCCGGTTGTCCAGTGTCAGTTGATATCCCGGACTTTATCTCTCTGGTAAGGGAACAAAGAATACTTGATGCGTTTCTGAAAGTGAGAGAGAAAAACAGCCTTCCCGCGATCTGCGGCAGGGTCTGCCCTCAGGAGAACCAGTGCGAGGGCAGGTGCGTGCTCGGTAGAGCCGGGGAACCGGTAGCGATTGGCGCACTTGAGCGGTTTGTGGCCGACTACTGCAGAGAGAAACTAGGTGTATCGGCCAGGCATACGGTTAGACCGGTTAAGAGCCCGTACTCTGCCAAGGTAGCTGTAGTAGGTTCCGGACCTGCAAGTTTGACGGCGGCCGCAGATTTGGCCCTTATGGGTCATAAGGTCACCGTCTTTGAGTCTTTGCATGAGTTCGGTGGAGTGTTGAGATATGGGATCCCGGAGTTCAGGCTGCCAAAAGCCATTTTGGACGATGAAATTGACTATATCCGCGGTTTGGGAGTAGAATTCGTGCCCAATGTCATCGTCGGCAAGACGATCTTGGTCGATGAGTTGATTGCGTTTGGATACCGAGCCGTGTTCATTGGAACAGGCGCCGGACTTCCGCATTTCCTCGGCATACCTGGCGAAAGTTTGATCGGAGTGTACTCGGCTAATGAGTACTTGACCAGGTCAAACTTGATGAAGGCTTACCTCTTTCCCGAGTATGAGACGCCGATTCGCAGGGGCAAGAGAGTAGCGGTGATTGGCGGAGGAAATGTTGCCATGGATGCCGCCCGCACGGCTCTCAGGCTTGGTGCCGATGACGTCTACGTGATCTACCGCAGGTCACGGGCAGAGATGCCGGCTCGGGCAGAGGAAATCGATAACGCCGAGGAAGAGGGAGTCAATTTAGTTTTGCTCACCAATCCGGTAAGGGTTATTGGGGACAGTAAGGGTGAAGTTGTTGCCCTCGAATGCATGAAGAACGAACTCGGTGAGCCTGATGCGAGCGGTCGGCGACGTCCGGTGCCGGTTAAGGGTTCAGAGTATTGCCTGGATGTCGACACGGTCATCGTAGCGATTGGTCAAGGCCCAAACCCAATGCTCACTAAGTCGACTCCTGCCTTGCTCACTGATGAGCGTGGCTATATCGTTGCTGATCCTGAAACCGGGGCCACCAGCCTAAAAGGATTCTTTGCCGGTGGAGACATTGTCACCGGCTCTGCTACTGTCATCGCGGCGATGGGCGCCGGAAGGCGCGCGGCAGTGTCTATAGACCGGTACTTGAATGGGCTACTCAGGTAGAGGACCGAAAACAGATTGGTATCGGCTTAGGTTGCCGGTTCCGCCGCTGGCTGTGGGTCTGTTCAAGTTGACCTTGGTTGTTAGCTGCTGTATAATCCCCTTGGCGTGCCTTGGAAGGCAAAGTCAGCAAATGCACAGAAAGTGAAGTGATGCCGCGTGTGGCGGGGAGGTTTCAAGGGCGGAGTCCATCCCGGAGACCACAAAGAACTCACTTCCGGAAAGCCAATTAGGATAGTTGAACCGCCGGAGCAAGTGGTGATTCCGCTGTCACAACATATCGGAGCTCCCTGTACCGCCTTGGTTAAGAAGGGAGACAGAGTTCTCGTTGGACAGCTCATCGGTGATTCGAACGCCAGGTTGACCGCTCCGGTGCATTCTAGCGTGTCCGGCACAGTCTCAGGAATAGTCTCAATCGAGGCACCCGGGGGCCGGCAAGTCGAAGCGGTGAGCATTACTAATGATGGTCAGTACGAGGTATCGCCCGACCTGAAGGTCGATCAGGACCCCCTGGAGATGGAACCGGCTGAGATAATCCGGCGGATAAGGGACGCGGGTATAGTAGGCATGGGCGGTGCGACTTTCCCAACGCACTTTAAGTTAAGCGTTCCTGAAGGTAAGAAAATCGATACTTTGATTGTAAATGGCGTGGAGTGTGAACCTTTCCTCACGGCTGACCACCGACTTATGCTGGAGTCTGGGGACGAGATTGTCAAAGGGATTCGTGTGGCCATGAGAGCTCTGAAGGTGCAACGCGCCTTCATTGGAATTGAGGAGAACAAGCCCGACGCGATCGAGACACTTAGTCGAATATTAGTCGGTGAACGCAGCATTGAGGTAGTGCCACTGAAGGTGAAATACCCGCAGGGAGCCGAAAAACAGCTCATCAAGACTGTTCTCAACCGCGAGGTGCCGTCTGGTGGGCTACCTTTGGATGTAGGTGTGGTGGTGATCAACGTCGGGACTGCGGCTGCTATTGCGGATGCCTTGTATCGTGGCATGCCTCTAATTAGGCGCGTTGTTACTGTTACCGGGTCGATTGTCAGAGAACCCGGCAACATTTTGGCCAGAATTGGGACTCCTGTGAGCCATCTGGTGGAATCGTGTGGCGGATTGACCGAAGATTTTGGCAAAGTGATAGTGGGTGGGCCCATGATGGGGATCGCACATCACACCCTCGATACTCCCGTGACCAAAGGGATGTCCGGTGTTCTGTTGTATTCCAAGTCAGAGTCTAAAGTCACGGAACCGACCGTTTGTGTGCGGTGCGGCAAATGTGTCCAGGTGTGCCCAATGGGATTGATGCCCGGCATCTTGGCGGATATGGTAGATGCCGGCAAGTGCGAGCTCGCACAGCGGGACCATATCCTTGATTGCATAGAATGCGGCTGTTGTGCCTACATTTGTCCGGCAAACCGCCGAATCGTTCAGTCAATACGCCTTGGGAAGAACGAGATCACGCGCAGAAGGAGTCAGAGTGCCTGACGTCCATCTGGTATGCGATTGAGTCCGTTGCCGAGCGTGGTAGCGCTGGAAGGAGAATTAGGATGCAAGGTGCTGTTACAGTCAGAGTGTCGTCGTCGCCTCATTTGACCGCCGGTATTACAACTCCCGTAATCATGCGCGATGTGTTGATCGCTTTGATGCCAGCTACAATCGCTGGCGTCGTGTTTTTCGGATTGCACACCGCGCTGATAATCATTCTCTCGGTTGTGACTGCAGTGGTGAGCGAAGCGCTGATTCAAAAGGTTCTAGGAAGGCCTGTTACGATCAATGACATGAGTGCTGCGGTCGCCGGTCTGTTGTTCGCGCTGGTGTTGCCGCCAACAGTGGACTTGTGGTTGTCGGTAGTTGGGGCATTCTTGGCGATTTTTGTTGGCAAACAGGTCTTTGGCGGCCTCGGCTACAACCCGTTCAACCCTGCTCTCGTGGGAAGAGCTATAGTGATGGCCTCTTGGCCGGTGGCTATGACCACGTGGACTTGGCCTAGTGTCGGGTCATTAGAGGCAGCCATTGGCGGTGCAGCAGGCAATGCGGGTTTGGATGCACTTTCAGGAGCTACACCGCTGGCGCTGATGAAGTATCACGGTATTCAGGTCTCTTACAAATCGCTTTTTCTTGGGGATGTGGCCGGGTGTATTGGGGAGACTTCAGTCCTAGCGCTTCTCGTCGGTGCTGCTTACCTATTGTATAGAGGACACATTACTTGGCATACCCCCGTTGCATTCATGGGGACTGTTGCGGTGATGATGGTCATCATGGGGCAGGATCCTCTATTCCACCTCTTGTCCGGTGGGCTAGTAATCGGTGCGTTCTTTATGGCCACTGACTATGTGACTAGTCCGTACACTCCCAAAGGACAGCTCATTTTCGGGATTGGTTGCGGCATCCTTACAGCGTTGATTAGGATTTACGGCGGGTACCCGGAAGGAGTGTGCTATGCAATACTGCTGATGAACGCTGCCACTCCGCTGATCGACAGGTACGCCAAACCCAAGCGATTTGGGGAGGTGACCCAGAGTGCGTGAGATCGTGAGATACGGGACTGTTCTCGGATTGATCTGTGCCATTTCCGCACTGGTTCTCTCTGCGACGTATAACCTGACCCGGGCCCGGGTGGAGGAAGCCCAAGCACAGGCGTTTCAGGAAGCACTTGCGCAGGTGTTGCTCGGAGAACATGAGTTCATACCAGTTGAGAACCTCGTGGATAAACTTGGCGGTCGTTTTAACTCCGTGAAGGAAGCGTACATCGCGGCCGGTCCGCAGTTTAATGGGCTGGCTGTGAGAGTCAGTCAAAGAGGATACGCCGGCCAGATAGAGGCGGTTGTGGGGATCCTTCCGTCTGGCGAGATCAGCGGAGTTAGAATAATACAGCAGAGCGAAACACCTGGTCTAGGAGGCGAGATCGTCCGGGAGAGATTTCTTGGCCAGTTTGTCGGCGCATCCGACATCGACTCACTCCAAGTTAAGCAGGATGGAGGTTCCATTGATGCAGTGACCGGCGCTACTATTTCCTCTCGGGTGGTCGTCGCCGAGGTCAGAGATGCACTGCAGGTATTCAGACTGCTTCGCGATCAGGGGTTGTTTGATGAGCTGAGTGCCTCTCCGGGTGGCTCAGAGCGCTATAGCGTCTTTGCAGAGGTGCTGCCCGGACAATACGAGTTCGAGGCGATTGAGAATCTGTCTGAAAGATTGACTGAGAGTGTCAAATCTGTGAAAGAGGCTTTCGTCGCCGTAGGCCATGGGCCTGTCGGACTAGTAGTGAAGGCAGGTGTAGATGGATACGCGGGTCCGATTGAGGTTGTGGTCGGAATAGCAGCTCCAACCGGTGAGATTAGCGGGGTTAGGGTGGTGTCTCAGAGTGAGACGCCCGGTTTCGGGACAGAGGTCGCCGAAGCTGAGTTCTTGGATCAGTTTGTTGGGCTCTCAAATGCGGAGTCTGTACGAGTTAAGCAAGACGGTGGGGTGATTGATGCAGTCACTCGAGCCACCGTGTCTTCGAGGGCCGTGGCCACGGCGGTTCGCGACGCATTGTTGGCATTCGAATCACTGCGAGATCAGGGATTGCTCGCAGTCTCAGAGTGACAGGCTGGGGAGGAGGAGCTGGCGTGAACTTCAGAAAAGCCCTCGCCAATGGATTATTGGCAGAGAATCCAACATTCCGTCTAGTGCTTGGAATGTGCCCTACTCTGGCGGTTACTACTTCAATGATGAACGGAATAGGAATGGGGCTCGCTGCCACGTTTGTACTGGTTGGCTCGAACGCCATTGTGTCGCTCGTTCGATCGTTTATCCCGCACAAGATAAGAATCCCTTGCTATATAGTGATTATTGCCACATTTGTAACTGTGGTGGACCTGGTGATGGCGGGGTTCACTCCCGCACTTCATGAGACCCTAGGCATATTTATACCCTTGATTGTGGTGAACTGCATCATTTTGGCGCGAGCCGAAAGCTTCGCGTCGAAGAATTCGCTTCTCAGTTCGATCGGCGATGGACTGGGGATGGGAATTGGTTTCACTTGCGCCTTGACAATGTTGGGCTCAATCAGGGAGTTGCTCGGCACAGGAGTAGTGCTGGCAGCACCGGATTTCAATTTCGCCGGACTGCGAGTCATACCGGAAGCGTTCAAAGCTCTAGTGGTGATTATGGCTCCCGGCGGCTTTATAGTGCTGGGTCTGCTGCTAGGGTTCATTAACTGGCTGACTCGCAAGGCAAGTGCGCACAGCTCGTAGTCTTGGTCGTTGAGACGGTTGAGGTTAGCCGGTCACGTTTGGGCTGAAATGAGGTGGTATGATGGATGGAAAGCTGTTGGTTATCTTCGTGAGCGGAATTCTGATTAACAACTTTGTGCTGACTCGTTTTTTGGGAATCTGCCCGTTCCTCGGAGTCTCTCAACAGACCGAGACTGCTATTGGGATGGGTTTGGCCGTCATTTTCGTCATGACCCTGGTTTCGGTGTTCACGTGGGTTGTCCAAGACCTAATTTTGGTGCCATTGGGCTTGGGCTACCTTCAGACTGTGGTTTTTATTCTGGTAATCGCTGCTCTTGTCCAGTTGGTCGAGATGGTGATCCAAAAGATCAGCCCGACTCTTTACAGGGCGTTGGGCGTCTACTTGCCGCTAATAACCACTAACTGTGCGGTGCTCGGGGTAGCTATCTTAAACATTGATGAGCAGTACTCGCTCATTGAGTCTATGGTGAATGGGCTGGCCGGAGGCGTTGGTTTTGCGTTGGCAATTGTGTTGTTCTCGGGGATCCGAGAACGACTTGCCGCTGCTCCGATCCCCGAATCTCTTAAGGGATATCCAATCGCATTGATCACCGCGGGACTGTTGTCAATTGCGTTTATGGGATTCTCAGGTTTTAACCTGAACGCACTTTTCGGCATGTAGACCTGAGGAGGTCTCTTTGATGAGCTTGGCTGCAGTTGTTAGTCTTGGTGTGATGGGTATCGTTCTTGGAACTGCGCTCGCCCTGGCCGCGAGGAAGTTTGCAGTGGAGGTTGATCCGAGAGAGGCGAGGATCGCCGAAGTGCTGCCCGGTGCCAACTGCGGAGGATGCGGGTATCCCGGATGTTCCGGTTATGCAGCTGCTGTCGTGGCCGGCAAAGCCGGGGTTGACAGATGTCCGGTGGGTGGCGCTGCTGTTGCAAAGCAGATTGCTGAGATAATGGGAGTTGCGTTCGAGGCAACCGGCAACGGTCGTCGCGTTGCAAGAGTCAGGTGCCTCGGCGATAGAGAGGCTTGTCCCAATAAATTTGAATACGATGGAATACCAGACTGTAGGGCGGCTGTTCTCGTTGGAGGCGGTCCAAAGCTCTGCCGGTACGGGTGTCTGGGTTTTGGCACATGCGCAGCTGCTTGTCCGTTCGATGCGATTCATATGTCTGATCTCGGGCTCCCGGTGATTGATCCTGTGAAGTGCACGGCGTGTGGTAGATGTGTCGAGGCTTGCCCGAGAGGACTCATTGAGCTGGTGGACGAGGATATTGCCGTTTATGTGTCTTGCAGCTCTACGGCCAAAGGCGCTGAGGTCCGCAAGATATGCCGGGTAGGTTGTATAGGTTGCGGCATTTGTGCAAAGAACTGCCCGGTCAACGCAATCGAAGTTACCGATTTCCTGGCCAGAATCGATCAGGCAAAGTGCATTCGCTGCGGTGTGTGTGCAGAGAAGTGCCCGACGAAGTGCATTGTCATCGATCAGAACTGCGTGAGAGTGCTTGGTCAGAACGCTGAAGCGGTTGCTACTTCTTCCGATTGACACCGGCGCACACTACCTAATTGTTTTAGCCGGTCGATACAGGGGTGATTTTCGGGTCTAAACGCTGCGGTGTTCTTGTAATGGGGGACAAGCAGTGGTACACTAGAAAGGCATCAGTCATGTTGAGAGGGTCGGTCCCGGTATGAGCAGTGACATTGTATTGGGGTCCGCGTCGCCTCGTAGGGCCGATCTGCTGAGGCAGATAGGCCTTTCGTTCGATATAATACCTAGCCAAGTAGACGAAACGATGTTGCCTGGTGAGGACCCGGCAAGTTACTGCAAGAGGGCAGCTTTCTTGAAGGCTCGTGATGTAGCTGCGCGTTGTGGTGCACGATTGATCATAGGTGCCGATACTGTTGTTGTCCTAGGTGATTCAGTGCTGGGCAAGCCAGGTAGTGAAGCAGAGGCTCGTTTGATGCTTCAGAAACTCAGTGGCCGTACTCATCAGGTGATCACTGGGGTTTGTGTACTTGAGCGTACGTCAGGCATCTACGAGCTGTTCTCTGTTGTTTCGAGCGTTGTTTTTAGGGATATTGATCCTCAAGAAATAGATCGTTACATCGCAACTGGTGAGCCGATGGACAAAGCCGGAGCGTATGCGATTCAAGGTATCGGGGCCGTCTTCGTCAGGTCTATATCCGGCAGCTATAGCAACATCATGGGATTGCCTCTTTTTGAGACTGCGCGCGCCTTGAGCAAGTTCGGAGTCTCGGTCATCTGATCTATCTCCCTAGGTGACGGGGTGATACGATGGATACCGTTAGAATACTCGATTTGCCGGCTGTCGATCGCCCAAGAGAGAGGTTGGCTCAGGTAGGACCTTCTGCGCTGTCGACTCCTGAATTGCTCGCCATCATCTTGCGCGTGGGAACTCGGGGAGACAGTGCAATCAATCTTGCAAACCGAATCTTAGCCCGATTTGATGGTTTAGAACGCCTCGGCCGCGCTACTGTGCAGGAGTTATGTCAGATCAGAGGAGTTGGCACGGCAAAGGCAGTACAGATACTGGCTGCTATTGAGCTCGGCAGGAGAGTGGCTTCTGCTCCGGGCTCGGCCGGCGAACCGGTGACATCTCCAGCCGATGTGGGCCGTCAGATGAGCCCGGTGCTCGGTCACCTGGACCGAGAGCACTTTTGCGCGTTGATGCTCAATACCCGAGGCCAGATCATCGCAAACGCGACTATTTCGATAGGCAGCCTGAATGCGTCAATAGTTCATCCAAGAGAGCTCTTTAGAGACGCCGTCCGATATAGCGCGGCTTCTATGATTCTCGTTCATAATCACCCGAGTGGAGACGTTACTCCGAGCGAGGAGGATATACGTCTGACACAGAGACTCATAAAGTGCGGCGACCTGATGGGCATACAGATTGTCGATCATGTCATAGTCGCCAGGGGTCACAAATTTCTTAGCATGAAGGAACATGGATATATCTGAGAATCGGCTGTGCAGGTGTAGGTCTTAGCTTGTTTCAGGATCACAGCTATGTGGAGGTACCGTATGGCGTTAGAGTTTCTGTTCGGCAGATTGGCCAGGGACATGGGAATTGATCTGGGTACTGCAAATACATTGGTTTACGTTAAAGGTAAAGGCATTGTGGTGTGCGAACCCTCCGTAGTGGCATTAGAGAGGGATACTAGGCGGGTCATTGCTGTCGGCGAAGAGGCCAAGCTTATGGTCGGCAGGACCCCTAGTAACATCATAGCCGTGCGTCCGTTGAAAAACGGAGTTATTGCCGACTTTGATATCACGCAGGCTATGCTCAAATATTTCATGGCGAAGGCGCATAAGAGGGTTGGGTTGTTCAGACCCAGGGTGGTGATAGGCGTACCCTCAGGAGTTACCGAGGTTGAGCGCAGAGCAGTGCTTGACGCTGCTCTGCAGGCCGGCGCGCGCGAGGCGTACCTGATTGAGGAGCCCATGGCTGCTGCTATTGGGGCAGGCCTGGCAGTTCATGAGCCTACCGGCAACATGGTGGTCGACATCGGCGGAGGCACTTGTGAAGTGGCAGTTATTTCCCTCGGTGGGATCGTAACCAGTCGTTCGGTTAGAGTAGCCGGAGACGAAATGGATCAAGCGATAATTCAATACGTAAAGCGTCAGTACAACGTGGCTATTGGCGAACGGACAGCAGAAGAGGTCAAGAAAGCAGTAGGGTACGCTTACGACGCAGACCCGGACGCATCGATGGAGATACGAGGTCGTGATCTAGTTACCGGTTTGCCTAGGACTGTCGAAGTGACCGCCGTTGAGATACAGGAGGCACTATATGAGCCGGTTCGAAGCATCGTGGAAGCTGTCAAGATCACTCTCGAGCAGACTCCACCGGAGCTGGCAGCAGATATTATTGATCGAGGAATAGTGATGACGGGCGGAGGGTCCCTGCTCCGAAATCTCTGCAGTCTGATTTCGCGGGAGACCGGAATGCCGGTTTATCTTGCTGAGGATCCGTTGCTGTGCGTCGCAGAAGGTACCGGGATTGCTTTGGACCACCTTTCGATACTGACCAACAAGCGCAGATCCTAGGAGGTGCGCCGGTTAGTGCAAACGGGTCGCCCCAGGCTTGGCTTGATAAAAATCACCGTTGTGCTTTTGTTGCTGTCAATTATTGCTTTGATCTTCTTTATTAAGGGATTTGTCATCACTGAGCCGGCCGAAAGGGTAGTGCGTACCGCGTTTTATCCCCTGCAAAAGGTCTTTGGCGGCCTCTACGACGGAATTGCCAATGCAGTGCGGGTCATTAAAGACTATGAAAGCGTCCTCTCCGAGAATGAAGCGCTCAAGCAACAACTTCACGAAATGCAGCTGTTGCTTTCCGGCTATGATGAAGTAGTCGCGGAGAATAAGCGCCTGAGAGAGCTGCTTGACTATTCTGAACAGCTTCCTCACAAGGTTGTCGCAGCCAGGGTGATTGCCAGAGACCCTCACTGTTGGCGTGACAGTATTGTCATTGACAAAGGCACGGCAGACGGCGTGCAGAGAAACGCTGCGGTGTTAGGGTTCTCGGGACTAATCGGTCGAGTCACATCTGCGTCGCTTAATAGCTCAGTCGTTATGCTCATAACCGACCCTCAGAGTTCCCTGTCCGGCAGAGTCCAAGATAGTCGCTCTCTTCTACTGGTTGAGGGCACTTCGCGGCCGGATGGGTTGATCCGTTTTAGTTGCCTGGAAAGCGGAGATAGAGTCCAGGTGGGCGACCGTGTTGTAACGTCGGGCTTAGGTGGCATATTCCCTCCCGGGCTGCCTGTTGGCGAAGTCGTCAGCGTTGAGAAGGATTTCTACGGCATAGCAGACACCGGGCTGATAGCCCCCACCACGAGTTTGCTGGACATTGAGTCAGTGTTAGTAGTTGTCGAGGCTGATGCGGGGCAGCGATAATCCTCAGCGAGTTGGAGGTGGGTCATGCGCGGCGGACGATTGGCCGTCGATTCGCAGGTTCGAGCGGTAGTAACGGCGCTGTTTTGGTCGTGGCTCATCGCGTCGATAGAGACATCTATAGTTTTTCGCCTCCCGCCACTGGTCTCGTCGCTAAATCTTCCTCTTGTCGCTACACTGGCTGCCGTGCTCTTTGTCAGTCCTGAATATGGCGTAGGGTTCGCATTCGTTTCCGGGCTCTTTTGCGACTTGGCTATCGGAAGCTCGGTCGGAGTGCGGTCGATCTCGCTAGTGTTATGTGCAGCTGTAGTCGGAGTCGCTCAGGATAGATTCTTTAGAGAACACCCGGTCACTTGGGCGCTCCTCGGTCTTGTTGGCTCTTTGCTTCACGACCTCGTTTGCGCTGCAATCCTCAAGCTGGTCGGGCGCTTACCTGTGACATATTTGGATTCGGTTAGGATTGCGGCAGTTGGCGCTCTGCTCAACAGCATCTTTTCGTTTGTTTGCTTATGGTTAGTATACTTGAGATGGAAGGCGAGCGCCAAGTCATTTCCAGACGGATTGGAATGATTGAGCATATGGCTTGCACGCAGTCATCCCAAAGGCTGAGATTCTTTGCAGCCGTAGTTGTGCTGACTCTGTCGGTGCTGATTGCTCGTCTTTGGCAGTTGCAGGTGATTAGGGGTGAGCAGTACTACCGCGCGTCTGAGGAGCAGAGGTTGGTCCGCATACCGATTTCGGGCGCGAGGGGCGATATACTGGATAGAAACGGACACCCTTTGGCTACCAACCGTTTAGTTTTCACCATTTCCTTGTTGCGCGAGACCCATGAAGAGTTGCTTAAGCCCGGTGAGGAGTCCGACCAGATAATCGAGAGGCTTGCCGGTCTGCTGGGCTTGCCTGCAGCGGAGGTTCGCAAGGCAATCGAAACTGCGCAGCCGTCTCCAGAGATTCCAGGTTACCAGTTGGTTGAGCTCACCTCCTTGGAGATCCCTCCTGAGGCTGTGTGCCAGATTGTCGAGAACAGAGAGGACTACCCCGGGTTCATTATCACGCGCAAACCGGTCCGATACTACCCGAACGCAGATGTAGCATCTCAGATCATCGGGTATGTTCGTCGCATTAGTCCCGAAGAGCTTTCGGAGCTGAGTGGAGAAGGGTACCTAGCCTCTGATCTCGTGGGCAAGCTTGGGATTGAGAAGTCTTTTGAGAAGATTCTCAGGGACACAGATGGCGGTCAACTAATTGAGGTTGATAGAACGCGTACACTCGTACAAACCTTGGCGACCGAATCTCCGTCGCGCGGAGGCGACGTTGTGCTGACCATCGACCTATCGCTCCAGGCAGCACTTGAACGGGCTATTGATGAGCAGATAGCATGGTTGCGCTCCAAACCTGAACCGGTAGGTGCAACCGGCGGTGCAGGAGTTGTGATAGACATCAAAACCGGGCAGATTCTGGCAGCCGCAACCCGGCCAGGAGTCAGTCCCGAGTTATATTCGACGTTTTCCGGCCCTATGTCGGACTGGCCGGGAAATGAGATGGACAAGGTTACGAAAGCGAATCTGCCTCCCGGTTCTGTTTGGAAACCTGTGACTTTGCTGGCTGCCCTAGCGGGCGGGGTGATAGGTACCGACTTTGTTCACGTATGCGACGGAAGGCCTGATCCGGAGCTCGCGGGAAAGTCGTGTCACGCGCACGGAAAAGTGGATTTGGTGAGGGCGTTGGAGGTATCGTGCAACGCGTATCTTTGGACCGTTGGCAAGCTGATGTGGCGCGAGGAGCGGGCTGAGCACATCGAGATAGCTCAGAAGTACGCAGTGCAGCTAGGGCTGGGAAGGCCGACGGGGATTCAGCAGCAGATAAAAGATATGGGCGGTTCGCCGGATGTAGAGGCATCAGGTAATGTGCCGTTAAGCACCCCTAGGTACGGCGATTCGCTCAATTCCGCTATCGGTCAAGGCAGCATTACGGTCACACCGCTGCAGATCGCACAGTTCTATGCTACGGTTGCCAGGTCTGGTATTCAGATTCCGACATCGCTGGTGTTGGAGGTGAGGAGGCCGGACGGCACCGTAATCCACTGGGAAGCCCCTGAGGCTAGCCGTGTAGATATAGATCCACGGTTCTTTGACATCGTCAAGGAAGGATTGCGCCGCGTTCCTATATCCGGCACTGCAGCTGCTGCCTTCTCCGGGTTTCCGCTGGACGAAATACCGGTTGCCGGAAAGACAGGTACTGCTGAGATTCCCGGCAGGGAAAGCCACGGGTGGTTTGCGGCATATGCTCCTGCCGATGATCCGAAGATAGCTATCGCAGTAGTGATCGAAAACGGCGGGTATGGCAGTCAGGCTGCAGCTCCGGTAGTCCGGAGGGTTCTTGAGCATTATTTCGGTGTCAGCTATGAGACGAGTGACACCACGGATTCGCCGGTTCTTTGTCCGGAATAAGTTGCAGGACTTCGGTTTTTTCATACAGAAATATGACGTAACACTTGGACAAGCCAGCTATAGGTGATCGACACATGGAAGTTGGTGCCATGGAGTTTAGAGGAACGAAATCCGGCATTGTACTCAGAGCGCATGTTGGGGCCGATATAAATGGCTTTGTCAACCGTCTAAAGCAGAGACTCTCAAAGTCCAAGGGCTTCTTTTCGGGCAGTGCCGTTAAAGCGCAGTTTGAGGACGAGGAGATCTCTGTTGACGGCGTCCGTCTAATCGCGGAAGCCCTACAGGAGTGCGGGCTAGAACTAGATTCGATATCTACGGGTGCAGGATCCCGCAATATCGCGGGATATACAACCGGTTCCTCTCTAATCGCTCCCGAGGAGGGCCAGTCGATATTGATCAAGCGCACATTGAGGTCCGGTCAGAGAGTAGATTTTAGCGGTAATGTAGTTGTCTTAGGCGATGTTAACCCCGGAGCCGAGGTAGTTGCCGGTGGTGACGTGATTGTCATGGGCAGCCTCCGCGGCTTGGCTCATGCGGGGGCTTATGGCGATACCAGTGCTGTCGTCGTTGCATTCCGACTTAGCCCCACCCAGCTCAGGATTGCCGATCGGATTAGCAGGGCACCTGACTCCACGATAACTGACCCTGGTCATCCTGAGGTGGCAAGGGTATCCGGGGATGCGATAGTGATTGAAGCGTTTTCTGTTCCGGCCAGCAGTCGGTGACGGTGTTGGGTAGATAGGAGGGGTTCTGGGCGTGAGCGGTCAGGTTATTGTTGTAACCTCCGGTAAGGGAGGAGTTGGGAAAACCACAGTAGTTGCCAATATCGGTACAGCTCTAGCCTTAGAAGGGCAGCGGGTCGTGCTCGTAGATGCGGACATAGGGTTGAGAAACCTCGATGTAGTGATCGGCCTGGAGAACCGCATTATATATGACATAGTGGATGTTGTCGAAGGCCGCGTTGAAACCCGAAAGGCGTTGATCCGAGATAAGCGAGTCGAGGGCCTTATGCTGCTGCCGGCATCTCAGACTCGCGACAAGAATGCAGTTGACGAAGAACAGATGAAAAGTCTTTGTTCTGAACTCAAACAGGAGTTCGACTATGTCTTAATTGACTGTCCTGCTGGAATCGAGCAGGGCTTTCATAATGCTATAGCGGGTGCTGAGAAGGCAATTATTGTCTCCGTACCCGAGGTATCCTCTCTTAGAGATGCGGACAAGGTTGTCGGATTGCTTGAAGATGCCGGGCTGACGGACCCGTATCTGGTGGTCAACCGTATCCGCATGGACATGGTCCGCAGGGGGGACATGCTCGACGTAAGCGACATGACCGATATACTAGGACGCCAGGTCAAGTTACTCGGTATAGTCCCGGATGATCAAAGCATCATTGTGTCGACAAACAGGGGAGAGCCGGCTGTACTGGATTCGAAGTCTAGAGCTGGACAGGCATTTCGGAACATCGCTAAACGCCTTCTGGGCGAAGAAGTCGAGTTTATGGATCTGAACGGAGGCGGATTTGTTGCTCGCATCATGAGGCTGGTTGGTCTGGCGAAATAGTATTGGAGGGAGATGACGGCTTTGCTGGATTTCATAGGCAGGATGTTTGGCCGAGTTGATCAGCGCAGCGGCAGCATTGCAAAAAAGAGACTTCAGTTAGTTCTAGTTCAAGATCGGACAGATATGTCCCCTGAGGTGTTCGACGCACTGAAAGAAGAGCTTATTGATGTATTGACCCGTTATCTGGAGATTGACGAAGCCGGCATGTCGGTCGAGCTGGACAAGTCAGATGACTCAGTCGCACTGGTAGCGAGTATTCCGGTTAAAAGTGTTAGGGTCAGGACGCCGCAACCACGGTCTCTCGAGGCATCAAGCGTTGGCAAGTAGGGATGTGAGCCAGTTGAGAGAGCGAAAGTTGGCCTTGGAGTGGCTTTCGGTTGCTCTCATCGGTTTGACACTGGCATTGACGCTGTTTGGCGTCTTGATGATTTACTCGGCTACGCGAAGTGTCAGCCTCGCAGCGAGGCAGGCTGCATGGCTGTGTATGTCGCTAGTAGCGTTTGCTGTTCTTGTAAGGGTGAACTATGCAGAGTTGATGCGAATCAACCGCTACATCTACCTATCAGTTATTGTCCTCCTCGTCGCAGTGTTGGTTCCGGGTATCGGCAAAGTTGTCAATGGAGCGCGAAGCTGGATACCCCTTGGTCCTCTGGGCAGTTGCCAGCCGTCTGAGTTTGCGAAGATTGGAATCATAGTGACGCTTGCAACCTTGCTGCGGAACTCCGATCTCTACGGTCGTCACGAAGTTTTGCCCGCACTCGTGCATGTGGGCATACCCGTTCTCCTCATACTGCTTCAGCCGGATTTCGGCACAGGCATGGTTTTCATTGTCATCCTATTTGCCATGCTATTCGTTGCGGGAACCGACATTAAGTGGCTAATAGGAATGATCGCTATTGGGACTGCAAGCATTCCATTGCTAGTGAAATACGGTCTTCGCGAATACCAGCGTAGACGTTTATTGGTGTTTTTAAACCCGTATTCGGACCCCCTTGGTGCTGGGTGGAATATAATCCAATCTCTGGTGTCAGTGGGATCCGGCAGGCTGTTCGGTAAAGGCCTGTTTGGGAGCACTCAAGGCAGACTCGGCTTTCTGCCCGAGCGCCACAATGACTTTATATTCGCACTGGTAGCCGAAGAACTTGGGTTCGTGGGGTCGTTTCTGCTGTTAGCGACTTACGCTTTAATACTGCTCTTAGGCATAAGAGTAGCTTTTTCCGCCAAGGACTTCTTTGGTCGCTGCGTCGCTGCAGGGGTGGTTTCCATGTATTTTGCCCACGTGGTTATAAACGTGGGTATGACACTTGGTCTCATGCCTGTGACGGGAATCCCGCTGCCGTTTGTCAGCTCCGGCGGCAGTTCGCTTCTCACTAACTGGGTTGGGCTCGCTCTATTGGTCAATGTCTACAACCGCAGGGGTGGGTTTAGTTTCAGGTAATCGTCAGGGCGGCTGCTATAATACCGGCTCCGAGTCTCCCATATAATCTAGTGGGCGACACAAAACTCCGAAAGTGAATTCGAAAGAGCGGGTATTATGATAGTCTGCACAGTATTAGGGATTAAGCTCAGGGTGAATATCCTGTTTTTTTTTCTGCTCGTTCTTTACGCAGTCGCCGGGTTGTTGTTTGACGCGTTGATCATTTTCGCCGTGGTCGTCCTGCACGAACTTTGGCATATGATTGTTGCACTCGGGAATGGATATGAAATCGAAGAGATAGAGTTGCTGCCGTTCGGCGGAGTGGTTAGACTTAGAGGTATGATCGAGGTCAATCCGGCAGCTGAGTTTAAGAGTGCAGCAGCCGGGCCGCTGGCTAGCCTCGTGACCGCGGTCGTGGCACTTGGCTGGTTTTCCTCAGCAGGCAATTTAGGACCATATGCGCAGCTCTTTGTCTTGACGAATTTAGCAGTCGGGCTGTTCAACCTCTTGCCGATCACGCCTCTAGACGGCGGTCGGATGATGCGGGCAATTCTGGTCCAACGACTAGGGTTCATTGCAGGCAATAGGATCAGTGCCCAAATCAGCGGCTATTTGCTCGTCTTACTCTCGGTATTGATTGTAGCAGGCATCTTCACCGGAGTTGTAAGCGCAATGGCTCTCTTAGTGGTCGCATTCTTGATCTTGGCTTGGCGCAGGGAACGGGCTAACGCCCTGTATATCCTGTTCAGGTACATAATTCGCCGTGAGTCAGACATATTGTCAGACCGTGTAATGGCTGTGCAGCAGTTGGTTGCGACCAAAGACGTGACCATAAGGGAAGTGTTGCAGTTTATCACTCCGCAGCGATACCATATGATTGTGGTCTTAGACTCCAATCTGGAGACACTAGGAACAGTAGGAGAAAAGCAGCTCTTGGATTCGTTACTGGCGGGCAACGGTGACGTGCCGCTTGAGGCGCTTCTCTGAACCCTCGCTCTTGCCAGGTAGCTCGAGGGACTAGCTGTAGGAGGATTGCAATGCGATTAGGCACCGACTTAGAAAGAAAGATCCTCAACGATCTTCTTCCTTACGTCAAGAAACCGGGAAGATACATAGGTGGGGAGCACAATTCTGTTCACAAGCCATGGGATAGCGTCCGAACGCATTTCCTGTTCGCGTTTCCAGACGTGTACGATGTTGGAATGTCTTATCTAGGACTGAGGATACTATACCACCTCATAAACCAGAGGGATGATGCGCTTTGTGAGCGCACTTTTGCTCCCTGGCCGGACATGGAGTCTTTGATGCGTCATCATGGCGTGCCTCTTTACTCGCTTGAGTCGTTTACCTCGGCAGCTAGTTTTGACATAATCGGTTTCACCCTTCAATATGAACTGAATTACACCAACGTGCTCAACATGCTGGACTTAGCAGGCATTCCGATTAGGTCTTCGGATAGAAATGAGACGCATCCTTTGATTATAGCTGGGGGTCCGGCAGTCTATAACCCAGAACCGATGGCAGACTTCATCGATGCATTTGTGGTAGGAGACGGCGAGGAAGTCATTCATGAAATACTGGATGTCGTGTCCGAGAACCGTCGGTCTACCGATCGGCTAACGCTGCTCAGATACCTTGCAAAAATCGAGGGAATCTATGTTCCAAGGTTTTACCGCATTCAGTATAGCGGGCTGTCGGTGTCCGGTTTTTCGGCTGATCCGGGTGCTCCAGAGCGCATTGTGCCGAGAAGAGTGAAGGATCTGGAGAATGTTTCGTTCCCCGACAAGGTTATAGTGCCTCTTGTGGAGACGGTTCATGACCGGGCCATGGTCGAGCTGTTTCGCGGTTGTACGCGCGGGTGTAGGTTTTGCCAGGCCGGAATGGTTTACCGGCCTGTCAGAGAGCGCAAGCCTGAGACAGTTCGCGATCAAGCGATTAGTCAGCTGGAGGCCACCGGGTACGATGAAGTTTCGCTGATGTCGTTGAGCAGCGCCGATTACTCTGCAATAGAGCCTCTCATAAACCTGCTGCTGCAAGAGTGCGGGCGACGCCAAGTTGCCGTATCTCTGCCCTCACTCAGGGTTGACTCGTTTTCGATCGACCTGGCGAATCGATTGCAGGAGTTGCGCAGGTCAGGCATTACTTTTGCTCCAGAGGCCGGGACTCAGAGGATGCGTGACATAATCAACAAGAATGTGACAGAGGAAGACTTGATGGAGGCGATAGGTGCAGCATTCGCGAACGGCTGGACTACTGTCAAACTGTACTTCATGATCGGCTTGCCATTTGAGACCGATGACGATGTGAGAGGCATTGCCGAGTTAGCTCATAAGGTCATTGACAGAGGTAGGCAGGTAATTCGAGAGTCTGGAGGAAACCCGGGTAGAGCTCGGGTGAACGTCACTGTGGCGTCGTTCGTTCCCAAGCCTCACACCCCGTTTCAATGGGTTAAACAGGATAGCCGTCAGGAGTTCCGGCGAAAGATCGACCTGTTGAGGCGTTCGATTCGCTCTAGAGCGATCAAGCTGAGCTGGAACGATCCTGACATCAGTCTTTTAGAGGCAGCGCTGTCCAGAGGAGACCGCCGCGTCGGCAAGGTGATTGAAGCTGCCTGGTCGAGCGGCTGCAGGTTTGACGGCTGGGATGAGCTTTTTGAGCCCGAAAAGTGGTGGCGGGCTTTTGAAGCCTGCGGCCTTGATCCGGAACAAATTGGATGCGCAGAGCGAGATGTGGATGCGGTGCTTCCTTGGGATCACATCTCTACCGGCGTCTCCAAGTCGTTCTTGCTCGCAGAATTCCGTCGCGCCGAACGGGGTGAGGTGACTCCGGATTGTCGGTTTAGTCGTTGCACCGGATGCGGTGTATGTCCCTCACTCGGGGTCTCGACAGTGTTGTCCTCTGGAGGCGACGCACATGTCTAGGGTTAGGATTCGCATGCGCAAGCTAGGCAGATATGCATTTCTATCGCACTTGGACATGATGAGAGCTCTTGAACGCGCAATTCGGAGATCAGGGTTAACCCTAGCCTATTCAGAAGGATTTCACCCACACGCTAGAATCAGCTTCGCAGCTCCTTTAGCAGTTGGGATAACCAGCACTGCGGAGGTTGCCGACATAGAGTTTCAAGGCGAGATATCTCCAAGCGAAGTCTTGGAGCGGGTAAATAGTGAGCTCCCGCCTGAGTTGCAGATAGAGAAGGCCGGTTCGGTGGACCCGCGGGCTCCTAGCTTGATGTCGGAAATCGCTGCCGCGCGCTACACCTTTTCCCTCTCTCCCGGCGCAGACATGCATTGCCTAGAGAATGGGCTTAGAGAACTGCTTGAGCGCGATGAGCTGCTATTGGCAAAGTCGCAGGCCGGCGACGAGGAACCGGTCAACGTGCGGCCGCTCATTATCGAACTTAAGGCAACGAAGGATAACCAGATTCTGCAGATTCAGGCCTGCCTGGCTACAGGGGCAAAGGCTAATCTGCGTCCTGATGACCTGATCAAAGTACTACGCGAGTACCGTGTTTTGCAGCAAGATATCTCGGTCGCACAAATACAACGGACTGAGCTCTTGGTCGAACGCGGTGGACGCTTGGTGCCCCCTATCTAGCCAGCGACATGTGAATCCGTAGTTTACAGAACGCGTCCCAGATCTGCTTTGAGAGGAAGGCGAGGATTGTTCTGTGCCTAGCGATATAATCGTAAACTGTGGGGTTCTTGAGACTCGGGCAGCTATCCTTGAGGATGGCAGGTTGGTCGAGATACACTGCGAGCGCAATGTTGCTCGACGCTTGGTCGGGAACATTTATCTCGGAAAAGTCGCTAATGTGCTGCCGGGAATGCAGTCGGCATTTGTTGACATCGGTTTGGAACGAAATGCCTTTTTGTACGTCGACGACGTCTGCCCCTTGGAATCCGAGAGTCTAGACCGAGCAGGAAACGTATCCATATCTAGACTCCTTACTGCAGGACAGGAAGTGCTCGTGCAGATTGTCAAGGAACCGATCGGGACCAAGGGTGCTCGTGTCACGACTAACATCACTCTGCCCGGACGGTACCTGGTATTGATGCCAACTGTTGACTATGTGGCGGTTTCGAGGAGAATCGAGTCAGATGATGAGCGCAATCGCTTAAAGGACCTCGCTTTAAGTCTTGATCGAAAAGGCATGGGGATAATTGTCAGGACTGCTGCCGAAGGCATGACCGTTGAGGAACTCCAAAGCGATCTTGACTTTCTGCTGGGCGTGTGGGCGAAAATCCGGGCAAAGAGTCAGAAGGCAAGTGCTCCTGCACTTATGCACGGAGATTATGATCTGGTCTACAGGCTCATTCGAGACTGCGTGGGTGAGAATGTCAGTCGGTTGGTTATTGACCGGGCGGATGAATACCGCAGAGCTGTTGAGCTTGTCTCCTCCGTGATGCCATGGTTTCGCGATCGCATTGAACACTATTCTGGAAAAGACCCGGTTTTTCAGCACTACGGGATCGAAGCGCAGCTGTCAAAGGCACTTAGGAGAAAAGTATGGCTGGACTGTGGAGGATACATTGTAATAGATCCGACTGAGGCTCTTGTAAGTATCGATGTCAATACCGGGAAATTTACAGGGACCGTGGACTTTGCCGATACTGTGTTCAAGACAAATATGGAGGCTGCAGCAGAAATCGCCAGACAGCTGAGGCTAAGAAACCTCGGCGGCATCATCGTCATAGATTTTATTGACATGGAAAAAGCGGAAGACAGAGAGAAAGTCTTGGCTAGATTGAAGGAAGAATTGACTAGAGATCGCACCAAGACAAACGTGTTGGGGTTTACGGGACTTGGGTTAGTCGAGTTGACAAGAAAAAAGGTTAGTCAAAGCCTAGATGATCTGTTGACCAAGGTATGCCCGGCATGCGAAGGCAAGGGGCGTGTCCCATCTGAAATCACCGTTGCCTGTGACGCGGAGCGGCAGATTGCGGCCGCTGCAAGGGCAAGTGAAGGGAGATCTTTGCTGGTTGAGGCTCATCCATCTGTTGCTGCCCTGCTTATCGGGGTCGGTGGTCAGAATCTCGAACGGATGGAAAGAGATCTCGGCGTGCGTCTGTACATCAAAGGGCGGCAAGAGATGAGTATCGACCAAGTAAATGTATCTGCGATCAACGACGAGTCGGAGACTGCACATTTAGCTGCCCCGGTTTCGCCCGGTCAACAACTCGTGGTTTCTGTTGAGAGCAGGCATGTTGCGAACGAACACGACGGTATAGCTAGAGTAAACGGGTATGTTCTCGACGTTGAGGGTGCCGGTGACATGGTCGGCAGTGTAGTGAGAGTTGAGGTCACCAAAGTCTTTAGAACGTATGCACGAGCAGTCCTTAGTGTAAAGTAGATCCGGGTGAAGGCAAGTTGGGGCGGAAGCGATGAGACGGATAGAAGGAAGAGAGAAGTGAAATAAAGAAGAGAGACCTCTGTCAAAACCATTAAGAAGAGGAAGGAG
>Ga0134103_1001282_pt1 | contig 24038 bp, 19 predicted proteins | sample 14_taG_2_FD_94445 | JGI IMG/M metagenome (GOLD analysis project Ga0134103, IMG submission 94445) | Switchgrass degrading microbial communities from high solid loading bioreactors in New Hampshire, USA - 14_58_20_212_A1 metaG | ecosystem: Engineered > Bioreactor > Semi-continuous > Anaerobic >...
AAAGAACCAAATTTCTTTTGTCGGTTTTCCCTTTTCAAGGAACAAAAGATTAGTATTAATATCTGTATAAGGTGCAAATACGCCGTTAGGAAGTCTTACTATTGTATGGAGGTTAAATTCCTCGAGTAATTTCTCTTTTATAGTAGTCTTTACACCTTCACCAAATAAGAAACCATCAGGTAAAACAATTGCTGCTCTACCCGTGTCTTTTAATAGATACATTAATAAGACCATGAATAAATCTGCTGTTTCTTTAGTTTGGAATTGTTGAGGGAAGTTGATAAGAATACCATCTTCTTCTATGCCACCAAACGGTGGATTAGTTAAAATGATATCTACTTTATCTTCTGCTTTGATATCTCTAAGACTTCTAGTTAAAGAGTTATCATGTTTTATTTTTGGGACATCAATATCATGAAGAATTAAGTTAGTTACAGCTAATAGATAAGGTAATGGTTTCTTTTCTATACCTAGAATAGATTCTGGTAGAAGCCGATTATCTTCAATATTTTTAACTTGATTTCTTAAATGCTCTAGAGCGCATACTAAGAAACCACCCGTTCCGCATGCGAAATCTAATACTTTTTCCCCTAGTTGCGGGTTAACCATATCAACCATAAATTGAGTAACAGGTCTAGGAGTATAATATTCACCTGCATTACCTGCACTTTGTAAATCTCTTAAAATACTTTCATAAATATCATTGAAAAGATGTCTATCTTTTTGAGTAGTAAAGTCGATTTCATTAAGTTTATTAATAACTTGTCTCATTAAAGTTCCTGACTTCATATAATTGTAGGAATCTTCAAATACACTTTTTACAACAAACTTCTTTAAATCACTCGTTTCATCAACTTGTAACTCTTTAAGTTCTTTAAATAATTTATTATTCACAAAATCTAACAACTCATCGCCAGTCATACCTTCATCATTTTCTGCCCAATCACGCCAACGTAATCCTTCAGGTACTATAGGCTTATAATCTTTACCATATATTAACTCCCATTCTTGTTCTTTAGCGTCAAACACTTTTAAGAATATCATCCATACCAATTGTGATATTCTTTGTGCATCACCATCAACACCAGCATCTTGTCGCATAATATCTTGTACTGATTTAATGATAGCTGATATAGACATGAATATTTCTCCTTTCTAATTATGCTGAATATATTTCCTTCTTTAGTTCATTTATAGCTTCTTCATATTTGGCTTTTCCACCAAATCTTTTAATGATCTCTAATGGTGAGCCAAACCGACTAAACTCAGGAATCTTTAAAATTTCTAAACTTTCAATATTTTCTATACCTTCATTAGCATACTTATCTAATAAAGCTTCAAGTACCTCTCTTGCACCTTCACCATATTTAGTGAAGTAGTCCCTTTTCTTCACATTATTAGCCCGTTCACTTCTAGTTAATGGTGGCATATCAAAGGCCACATGGCATATTAAATCAAAGGGATCTAAATCTTTGCTTACTTCTTCTTGTAACTCATCGAACAAAATACCACGTTCTTCAAGTTCTTTTATAATTGCTTCCTTACGTTCGGCATTTTGCCATACTGTTAGAAAATCTTCTAACGTTTTAAATTCATTTAAGATACTCTTTTTCGTGTATGATTTTAAAGATTCAGTTATGAGTTTACCATCTTTATCATAATAGAATACCCGCTCATGAACCACTTTAACAGGTACATCATCTACATAATATTTAACTCTAGGTTCATGTACATCATCATCGATTCTGTCTTGCCCTAGTGGATACTCATTTTCATTAATAATTTCTTCATCTTCGATAGGGATATCACCCAGAGTCGTCTTTATTACAACTGGATCTCCATCGAAACTAGGATCCGCAAATAATCTTGTCGCACCACGAAAATCAATTATTGTAAAGTAATGTTTATTATAATCCTCACGAATACGTGTTCCCCGACCAATTATTTGTTTGAATTCTGTCATACTATTGATTACAGTATCTAAAACAATATATTGACAGGTTTGCACATCAACACCCGTAGTTAAAAGTTTACTAGTTGTTACTAATACTGGATATTTACTCGCTGGATCAATGAAATTATCCAACTGCTCTTTTCCTTCTTCATTATCACCAGTAATTCTCATAACATATCTCGGATTTTCCTTAACTAGATCCGCATTTTCATTTATCAATGCTTGACGCATTCGTTCCGCATGTTCAATATCAACACAGAAGAATATGGTTTTCGCAAAACGAGAGTTATTTTTCTTTAGATAATCTGAGACTTTCTTGGCGACAATAAGAGTTCGTTTTTCTAAAACTAGATCGCAATCATAATCTTTTACGTTATACTCGCGATCTTCTATTCTCACACCGTACTTGTCTACTTTACCTTTTTCCGGCCGATAACCTTCAATATCGCGATCCAAATGAACTCTAATAACCTTATATGGTGCTAAGAAACCATCTTCAATTCCTTGTTTTAAGGAATATGTATAAATGGGTTCACCAAAATACTCAATATTTGAAACATCTTTAGTTTCTTTTGGAGTGGCCGTTAAACCAATTTGCGTGGCTGGATAAAAATACTCTAAAATCTCACGCCATGCTGAATCTTCTTTAGCGCTACCACGATGACATTCATCAATAATAATTAAGTCGAAAAAGTCGCGAGAATACTTTTTATATATATTTTTAAATTCTTCAGCACCTGATAAACCTTGATAAAGAGCTAAATAGACTTCATGAGCTTTATCTACTTTCCGATTAGTGATTTTTGTCATCTTATCTCCAAAGAAACGGAAATCGTTAGCCATTGCTTGGTCAACAAGGATATTACGATCAGCTAAGAACAGGATACGTTTCATCACTCGTGCTTTCCACAGTCGATACATAATTTGAAAAGCAACATAGGTCTTACCTGTACCAGTTGCCATCACAATTAATAATCGTTTTTGCCCTTTCGCAATAGCTTCGACTGCACGATTAATCGCTATTCTTTGATAATAGCGTGGTGATTTTCCCCCTTGTTCATAGAAGTAATCTTGTGTAATAATTGTTTCTTCCTCTTCCGTTATACCTTTAAACTGCTTATAACGTTTCCATAAATCTTCTGGTGACGGAAAAGCATCTAATTGTATTTCTCTTTCTTTAACACCACTATCAACAGTACGATCGTGTTCTAAGAAAGCATCACCATTGCTAGAATAGACAAATGGAATGTCTAAACATTCAGCATAACTCAGTGCTTGCTGCATTCCTGCCCCAACGCTATGATTATTATCTTTTGCTTCAATGATTGCTAATGGTATGTTAGGTTTATAATATAAAATATAATCTGCACGTTTCTTTGTCCCTCGTGTAACCATTTTCTTTCTGACGATAATACGTCCATCAGTAAAAGTAACTTCTTCTCTAATCTGATTTTGGGACCATCCTGCGTTTAATAATGCTGGGGTAATAAATTTGGTACATATATCCCGTTCAGATAAACTCTTTTTGTTCATAACATCACCATCCATATTCCCCAATGATTAAAGGATAATATTTATAAGATTGTATTTATTTTATCATATTTTTGCTAGTTACTGAAGAATATTTAGAACATATTGTCAGTTTATGTCTATAAATTGTTAATGAAAAAACTACGCTATAAATCTTCACTTTTTTAATAATTATGATATAATCATGAGGTAGGATGTCGGGAAGTAGCTTAGCTTGGTAGAGCACCTGGTTCGGGACCAGGAGGTCGTAGGTTCGAATCCTGTCTTCCCGACCATAAACAAAAATTTGGACTGTAATATTACAGTCCAATTTTTGTATTAACTATTGTAAGAGGGATGAGAGTATGAAACGAAATCTTAAACTAACCATTGCCTATGATGGAACGCGATACAACGGTTTTCAGAGACTAGGGGATACGAAAAATACCATTCAAGAGAAACTAGAAACCTGTATATCAAGATTTTTGAATGAAGACATTAAAGTCATTGGTGCTTCTAGAACCGATGCGGGGGTACATGCCTTTGAACAAATTATCAATTTCTATACTAACTCCGATATTGATCTAATAGAATTAAGAGATAAACTTAATTTCTATTTACCCGAAGATATCGTAGTAACAAGTGTAGAAGAAGCACCAATTAATTTCCATAGCCGTTATTGGGTAGTCAGAAAAACTTATCTTTATCGCATCTATACTTCACCTATACCACCATTATTTGAACGTAATTATGTATATAATTTAGGTAAAAAACTAGATGTAGATAGAATGAAAGCAGCTAGTAAACTCTTTATTGGTGAAAAAAATTTTCAAGCCTTTTCAAAAAGAACAGGTAAAAAGGATACCGTGAGGACAATATATGATATTGAAATAATAGAAACTGATAAAGAAGTAAATATTTATGTTACAGGCAATAGTTTCTTATACAACATGGTTCGCATTATTGTTGGTACCCTCATTGAAGTCGGTTTACATGAACGGGAATTTGACACTATCATCAAAGCCTTCGAAACTGGTGACCGCACTTTAAGTGGTTTTACAGCACCACCTGAAGGGTTATTCTTATATAAAAATTATTTTACAGTTAAGAAGTAAGAAATAAATAATCTACAGATTTTAAATTATGTAAAAAATAATATTCCTTTTGTTCTATTGTTTTTTTTATATAAATTTAATACAATAAAAGTGCTCGCAAAAATATAGAATAGGAAGTAGATTAGCGATGATCCGCTACATATTATTAAGACTGGTATGGATGTTTATCATCTTACTAGCCTTCATGTCAGTAATCTTTATAATGATTATCGTAATTCAAGAGCGCACCTACTATAACTCCATCGATCGTATCGCTCCTTTAATTATTGAGTATTTTCAGTGGTTAAAGCGCATTATAACGACAGGTAATTTTGGCTTATCAGATCTTTACCTAAATGTTGGTGTATACGAAATCTTCTTGCGAAAATTACCAGTGACGATAAAACTCAACTTAATTGCCTTTTTCATCTATGTACCATTAGGTATCATCTTTGGTGTTATAGCTGCAGTTAATAAAAATAAACGCTTAGATAATATTATTTCACTTTTTACCATCATTTTTGCATCACTACCAAGTTTTGTGATGATGTTTTTAGTCATATTACTATTTGGTTATTATTTACGTTGGTTCCCAACGCTTTATCCAGCTGGTGATCTTAAAGGAGTTATTCAAATTACCGGTTTAGTTTTACCTGTAATCGCGTTAGTTGTGGAACCTATTGCTACAATCACTCGGTTAGTTCGAGGTGAATTAACCGAAGTTCTTACAAGTGAACACTTCGTCCTCGCTAGAGTTAAAGGACTCACAAAACGACAAGCTATCATTCGTCATGGATTAAGATCAGGGATTATTCCTGTCATTCCTACCATTATGTCATATATGCTTACTGTCTTTAGCGGTTCATTAATTGTTGAACGGATTTATTCGATTCCTGGTACGGGGCAACTATTCTTTAATGCTATTACCATTGGTAACTTCGACTATAATATGATTCTTATGATGACCTTCGTATATACAGCCGTTAGTTTAATCGCCATGTTCTTAGTCGATTTAACTTATGGTATAATCGATCCCCGCATTCGAATTGGTTCAAGAAAGCGACATTTTCAATAGATAAAAAAATAATGGTTAGTTTCTCTAACCATTATTTTTTTACTCTTTTTATTATCGCTTCTGTTAACTTATCAATCTCTTCTTCTGTGGTATCTTTTCCAATCGTAATTCTTATTGTGCCTTTAATATAATCATCAGGTACTTTAATGGCTTGTAGCACATGACTTGGTTCAATCATATCCGAATGACAAGCACTACCAGTGGAGACGCAGATACCTTCTTCATTAAGTTCGAAGCATAATTGACTACCATCAACATGTTTAAATGATATATTTAAATTACCAGGTAATCTTCGATTACCGATTTCTGGTCCATTAAGACGCATATCAGGGATAGCGTCTTTTAATTTATGATAAAGTAACTGACTTAAATCTCTTTCTCTTACATTATCCGAATACATTTCCCGATAGGATAATTCAATCGCTTTAGCCATTCCCACAATATAAGCTACATTTTCTGTTCCAGCCCGTTTTTCCCGTTCTTGATTACCACCATGGATAAGATTTTCAATCTTTGTATTCTTACTGATATATAAACAACCAATACCTTTTGGTCCATAAAACTTATGCGCAGAAAAACTTAATAAATCAATTTTTAACTGCTTTACATCTATGGGTAAATGGTTAATCGCTTGAATAGCATCGGTATGGAAGTGCACACCTTTTCTAGCACAGATTTCCCCAATAGCTTGAATATCTTGAATCGTACCGATTTCATTATTTGCGGTCATGATGGACACTAAACAGGTATTGTCTGTTATCTTATCCTCTAATTCTTGCAGATTAACAAACCCTTCAGCATCAACATCTAAGTACGTCACTATATAACCTAATTTTTCTAAAAAACGACAACTATTTAAGACGGAAGGATGTTCAATCTTTGTAGTGATAATTTCGCGCTTATCAGGATGTGCGAATGCCACACCCTTAATTGCCCAGTTATTCGCCTCTGAACCACCTGAACAAAAGTAGATTTCATGTGATTCCGCATTGATTAATGAGGCGATGGTTTTTCTGCATTGATTTATGATTTTTTTATTACGAATACCGATGGTATATAATGATGATGGATTCCCAAATTCCTCTTGAAGATAAGGAAGCATCGCTTCATAAACCTCTTGCCTAATCTTCGTGGTCGAAGCGTAATCGAAATATAATGGTTTATTCTTCATAAGTCGCAATTGTATCCGTTAAATCGAGGGCGATAAAAGTAAGTTTTTCTGCATAATCCCCCAATTTAACTTGACTTTGATTTTTTAAATCTGTTAATTTAAGAAACTCATCAACGTACTTCTTAATCACAAAAGATTTATGAATGATGCAGGGATCATCATCATCAAATAACTCGATACTTTTTTTGATAATCCAATCGCTTTTAATTGGCATGTCCAAAATGTTGCCTTGATAGACAACTTCGTCATTGCGTTTTATCGTGAGTAAACTCACTTAAATCACTCCCGTCACAATGAGAATATAATAAATTGCCATTCCTAAGAATAATATACTTGTTGCCAGTTTAATGAGATGCATCTTTTCTCTTACTGTATTTGATGCTTGCATCGCTGATTGCGTCTTAATTACAACCACACTAATAATTACTAGTGGTAAGACAAACATGAGGTTATACATAAAGAGCAGGAGTATCCCACTAAGACTATGTTTACTATGAGCAAGGGTTAAAATTACTGGTAAATATACTTGGCCTGTACATAAGAATTCTGTTAAGGAGATAATTACCCCTAACGCAAAGGGGATAAGGTATAGGAGAATGTTCTTTTTGTTGTTGAGACTTTCGGTAAAAATTTTGATAATCTTCTTATTAAACTTTTGGATGCGTTTTGGTAGTTGATTTTTAATTCTCCCATATTCTTGTCTTTTAGCCATGTAAAAGTCATAGAAGTTTAAGAAGGCAAAGATTAATGAAAATACGATGATAAATATATTAATATAGAAAGATAAATTTGAAATATATGGTCCTAATTTACTTACGACATTCATCAAGAAAAGTCCCGTGATGAAGTACATCACAAATAACCCTAAGATGTAACTTGTCGCCACCGCTATAATCGTCCGCCGGTTAGATGATACACCTATTAATAAAGAGATAAAGAGAATCAACATCGCAATGGCACAAGGGTTAACACCATCAATTAAACCAGCCACAAGGATTAGTAGAAAACCTAAGAAACCTTGGTATTTACTTGTATCAAGTGGTTTATATTCTACATTTAATAAATCATACTTGGCATTGTCGATAATATCATCGACATTATCTTCAATCACTTTGGCTGAGTGATAGTATTTACTACCAGCAAACATGAATGGTGTGGTAGCTTTTCCATAACCATAAACATCCACATAGTTTTGGAAGTATTGTAGGTTTTCCGTATTAAGAATATTTACATAAACGATTTTAACGCCCGCATTTGTTAAGCGCTTAAAAACATCCGTTTCATTCTCTAAGTAGTTACAATTACTACATGAAGGAGAGTAAAAATAGATTACGATTTTAACTTCATATTCGCTTAAATCCTTTAATGGATTTTGGGAACTAATCACTATTTCATCTACAACACTATCAAAGTCTTCGACCGCATAACATTCATTACCCGCTATGATTAATGGTAACTTAACATCATCCGTAAAATCATAGGCGGCTTGATAACGATAGAAATACTTCATGTTATCGAGTTTGTCGATGTTAATGGCAGTAACCTTAATACCTTGTGCTTCTAGTGTTTGGATATTAGTACTGGTTAATTGGTTCTTATTTTTATATAAATAAATAATTTCGTTTGATTCCGTATCAGCTTTTACATAAAAAAATGGCCCAACAACTAGCATCAATAATACTGCACATAATACAAATAATACTTTTTTCATTATTAGCCTCCTCACGTATTTATATTATAATCACATTAAGTAAAAAAATCTATAATAATACAAAAAAAGGATGTTTAGTGAACATCCTTTTCAAATGCATAAGCAATCTTTCTGATTAGTGTTTGTTCCTTATAATAGTCTTGGAGGAGGTTTTCGACAACGATTTTATTGCTTTTGGTAAGTTGAATTAAATTGTCAAACTCCTCTAGAATGATGTGAAGCTTATTACCACTTATATAGATGACAACACTTGTGTTATCTAAATGTAAATTATTAAGTACTCTAATGATTTCCTTGGAAATAAAAGGTTCATAATTTTCAAGGTCAACTAAGTATAACTCAATATTGTTTTCTGGATGTAATCGATACTTAGAGAAGTTAAAGTATTTAAACTTCTTTAAGAGACTTTGATTAAAATTCGTAAACATTCCGATTATATAAAGAGCCTCAGTTGGATAAGTATCGATCAGATTTACCGTGTACCAATGGTAATTTAAATCTAAATCCAGTTCTGTATTAATTTCTTTCATGCCCGTTGTATCATAGTTTACGAGATTATCAAATAATACTTCGCTAAATTGATAATCAAAGGCATCTAGTTTTCCTGCATAACTATATTGCGTTTTATATTCACGATAATTGTTGAAGATTTCGACGCTATCAATCTCTTCAGCAGTAATACTATACTTATCATCAAATACAATTGTATCATTATCTTTAACTAATAATTGCGGTACGATTTCATCTTGAAAATACTCGTTTAATCTTGTGTAGGCAACTTGAATCTTATCAGTTATTTTATTATCAAATAGATAACCTAATACAATAAAGATTATCAAAACAACTAAAACGATAATCGTTAACTCCGTCAGATTGCTTTGTGATGTTAAAATTAAGATGATAATTAGTGATAATATTGAAAATAACGGGATAACCCAAGATAGAAGTTCATACTTTTGTTTATCCCTGAGGAGTTTCCGCAACTTCTCATCTTTTAGGATATCCTTCAATTTGATTCCCCCTTTGTATTATCATACTCTGTACTCTGACTAATTGCTCAATAAATACCCCGATAATAACTTCATTGTCGCAAGACAACCCTCATAGTGCGTCCGTTCCATACCGTGTGATGCATGCACGCCTGGACCAATTAATGCAGCGCGAATATCATTACCTCCGCGTAAAGCAGCGCTTGCATCACTACCATAATAGGGGTAAATATCAACAACATAATTAATATTTAATGCTTTCGCAATCTCAATCAGTTTATTTGTCATTTCGTAATCGTAGGGACCGGATGAGTCTTTCGCACAGATGGAGACGTCTTGTTCTGTACAAGCTAAATCCTTACCGATACAGCCCATATCTACCGCAATTAACTCGGTTATATCGGTAGGTATGTAACTCGCACCATGTCCAACTTCTTCATAAGTTGAGATGATAAATTTTGTCGTATACTTAGGTTTCTTATTATGTTCATGGAAAGCTTTTAATACTGTAAAAATAATCGCCACAGAAATCTTATCATCTAAGTGACGGGATTTGATAAAATCACTAGGAGTAATTGTAGTTTTAGGGTCAATGGCGATATAATCACCGTTATTTATACCTAATTTTTGTACATTTTCTTTACTATTAACAACTTCATCAAGGCGAATGATTAACTCTTCAAATCTTGAACCAACCTTATGAGCGTCGTCGTAAACATGACTTGAATAACTTGTCGTTAAAATGGTTCCTGTATAACGTCGATTATCTCTTGTGATAACAGTACAATACTCACCAATTAAAGAATTTGGTTGATTCCCTCCGATGGTCACAATATTTAAGGTACCGTCACCATTGATAGAACGCACCATAAGCCCTAAAGTATCAACATGAGCTGATAGCCCAATAACTTTACCTGGTTCTTCTCCTGGAATGGTAATTATCGCATTTCCTTTATTGGTTTTTTCCAATTTTACATGTAAGTCTTCGGCATATTTTTCAATCAATGCCATGATTTCTCTTGTATAGCCTGTAGGGCTTGGGGTTGTTAATAATTCATAAGCGATATTATAAAAATATATTTTATCAAATTCCATAACGCACCTCTCACTAAAAAGATTATTTTAATTATATATCATTCTACCTTAAAAAACAATTAAATTAATGGAAAATTGAAAACGCTTTTATTTCTCAATAATAAATAAAGAAAGGAAGTTCCTTTCTTTATTTATTCTTCTTCTTTCTTTATATATACGCCATCTTCGCCATCTTTTTCTTTTAACTTGACGATGACAACTTCTTTTCTTGAAGTAGGAATATTCTTACCTACATAATCGCTTCGAATCGGTAATTCACGATGCCCACGGTCAATAAGCGTGGCCAGTTGAATGCGACGTGGTCGACCATACGTCATAATGGCATCTAAAGCAGCCCGTACAGTTCTTCCTGTATATAATACATCATCAACTAAAACAACGATTTTATCTTCTACACTAAAATCAATCTTTGATGTATTAATATCCTTCTTCGCATCATCATCACGGAAAGGGGTAATATCAAGTTCTCCTAAAGGTAATTCCACACCTTCGATTTGTTTAATGTTTTCTTGGATTCGTTTAGCGATAAAAGTTCCTTTATTCTTTATTCCTATTAACACTAGATCTTCCGTGCCTTTATTGCGCTCAAGAATTTCATGACTGATGCGCTTAAGGGTACGGGTAAGAGTTGCATCATCGATGATAAGGATTAAATCGCTCATAATAACCTCCTCGATCGCGTCTACCAGCTAACTTATCAAAATGGTAACCAATGAGGTCATATTTGTTGATTAAGTTACTCATCTCGATAATTTCAGCGACTTGTTCGTTACGCTTATTGATGTAATCAAATTCTTCTATCATGGCTAAGATATCTTCTTCAGTATACTCAGGGTTCGAAATATAATAATCATCGCGATTATATGAATAATATACGATACCATCGGTCCAATCACCATTAATGAAGGCAACAACATTATCAACTAAGTTAAAGATATCATTACCTAGCGCGAATTGATTTTCAATACCTAACATATTTTGTAAGGTTGGTCCAACATCATATTCTCCCATAACCATGGTGATTTCTTGTGGGTCTATTGCTTCAGGGCACCAAATGATAAAGGGCACCCGCGCAAAAGAGTTGTATGCTAGTCTAGTCATGGGTTCTTCTAAACCGAATAATTCTTCAACTTCGCTCTTTGGCAATTTGGCTGGATGGTCACCATATACCACAACCGCAGTATTTTCTAATAAATCGCGCTTTTTCATTTCTTTAATGAACTCACCAAACGCCCAGTCCATATAACGCGAACTCTTTAGATATCGACAAGTGGTTGACTTAGCAAACTCTTCGCTAATCGCTTCACAGTCAATATCAGGTACTTCCACACCATTTTCTTTAATAATGTAACGGTCAACATCCATCCATGGGGTATGGTTAGTTAATGTAATTAAAGTAGCGTAATAAGGTTCATTAGCGTTGGCTAAATAAGAAATCGATTGTTGGAAGAATTCATAATCGCTAATACCTAAACCAATGACTTGATTCTCATTAAAGCTATAAGCATTCTTATCATAGAAAACATCATATCCTAAAACTGAATACATTACATCTCGGTTCCAGAATGATCCGTTATTACCATGCATGTACATGGTTAGATACCCTTGTTCTTTTAATAAACTTTGGGTCGTTACATAAGTACGGTTAAAATGAGTTAAAAAGACGGTACCATTATTTACAGGTAAAAGCGAAGTATTAAAGACAAACTCGCTATCGGCGCTTGTCCCAATACTTTGTTGCGAGTAGAAGTTAGAGAAATATAATCCTTCACGAGCAAGTTTGTTAAAGTTGGGGGTCACTTCGATTAAGTTACCTTCAACATCTAATACTTCTAAATTAATTAGGAAGTTCTCTAAACTCTCGGCATGGATAACAATAATGTTCTTTCCTTTTAAGATATTGGTATATTCATTAACACGATGATAACGATTCTTTTCTTGGAAATAGGCAAGGAAGCGATCATAATCGTCGTCGCCTGGTTCATGTTCGATAAACACATCTACAGATTTAATGATGTCTAAAATATGATAGTTATATAAACCAAAGTCTTGGACAACGATGGGACGATTCCAGAGTTTAGTTGCTTGCGAATAGTTGGCGGGAGCGAGTAAAACAATGCCAAACACAAAGAAAAACAGTGCTGTTCTTAAGAAGTTTAGTTTATTCATGAACATGCGTTGTTTATTCTTATAGATAACGACATTTTGTTTCTTAATCGTTAAGAAGATTAAAACCCCAATAGCGATGAAGAAAAAGAGCCAATAAAGGATATCAAAGAGAGAAATAGAACTTGCTGGTGCATCCGCAACATCTGGAAGTAGTCTTAACTGTTTGATTAACGATAAGGATAAGAAACTACCTTCATAGAATCGATTATATAAAAGGTTGGCATATATTAATAGATACATTAACAATGTAATGATGCCAAAGTAAATTAAGCGGCTTTTCTTTTTCTTATAGTTATAACTTAACGCAACTACTAAACAATACCACGCAAGATTAAATGCTAATGATCTGAGATTAAATAGCGGCATATCGCACATAATTTTAATTAACATATTTGGTATAATAGCGACGATTAAGAAAAGCACTAATAAAATATCCTCTGTAAGTGCGGATACACAACTCTCAAAGATAAACATTATAAATTCAATTGTTTTTTTGATAAAATCTGCTATTCGTTTCATTTTTTCATCACACCATAATAATGGTCTTGGGTTTACTTTTACTTAAATTCAATATACAATTATAACAAATAAATTATTATTTTTAAAGGTTAAACGCCCCTTTTTACAAAAGTTAGGAGAATTTGACATGAAGACAGTTTTAGTAGGCATTAACGCAAAGTTCATTCATCCCAATTTAGCGATTAGGTATCTCTATACCTATACCAAAGATGAATATGATGTGGATTTTATCGAATTTACTATAAAAGAAGATGTATCAGAAATAGTCAATAAAATATACGAATATAAACCCTCATTAGTTGGTTTTAGTACCTACATTTGGAACATTGAAATTATAAAAAAAGTAGTTGTTAAACTTAAAGAACTAGATGACAACATCAAAATACTCTTTGGGGGACCAGAAACTAGCTACGATATCGAGCACTGGTTTTCTATCTTACCTATTGATTATCTCATTACAGGTGAAGGAGAGTACCCTTTTAAAGCATTATTACATGCTTTAGAAAATAACTTAGATTTAAAACATGTTCCTCAACTTAGTTATCGGGAAAAAGATAATGTTTTGATCAATAAAGAAGAATATGTAATTGATTTAAATACCCTTCCTTCCCCTTACCGTCTTAAACGAGATAACCACAATCGTCAACATCAAATCCAATATATTGAATCAAGTCGTGGTTGTCCCTTTAAGTGTAGTTATTGTTTAGCATCCCTTGAAAAACGGGTAAGGTATTTTGATCGTGACTATGTTAAACAAGAGATCCTCTATTTAATGTCCCAAGGAGCGAAAACCTTCAAGTTCCTTGACCGTACCTTTAATCTTCGCAAGGATTATGCTCTCGATATATTTGAATTCATCATCAAAAATCATCGTGAAGGATGTGTCTTCCAATTTGAGATTACTGGTGAACTACTCGATGAAGATATCATCAAGTATTTAAATGATCATGCTCCTAAAGGTTTAATTCGCTTTGAGATTGGGATTCAATCTACCAACGATTACACTAATAGGTTAGTAAATCGGATTCAAAACTTTGCGAAGTTGAAAAGAAATATTCTCTTGATTCAAGCAGGGGGAAAAATCGATCTCCATTTGGACTTAATCGCTGGTTTACCTAAAGAAGATTTTCAATCTTTTACAAAAACCTTTAATGATGTTTTTAGTCTACGTCCCCAGGAACTACAATTAGGATTCTTAAAGATGTTACGAGGAACAAAACTTAGAGAAGAGGCTCCTCTATACAAGTATAAATATCATGAAACAGCTCCTTATGAAATAATTGAAAATGAAGATTTATCAAAAGATGATGTTAAACTAATTCATCTAGCTGAAGATATCTTAGAGAAATACTATAATAGCCATCGCTTTGACCAAACACTTAGCTATATTATCGATCGTTATTATACTCATAATAATTTTCAATTCTTCCTTGAGTTTGGCGCGTTTTATCAGATACGCTATCCTAATCTTCATCATCAACCTGCTGATTTATGCATACGTTTATGGGATTTCATCCGTTATAAAGAGTTAGATGAGAATATAATAATATCTCTTATTAAATATGATTATCTCCATAAAACAAAAATAAAACCCAAAATTTTCTATGAACCAATTATTACACCTGAAGAAAGACGTAGACTTTATAACCATTTTATTACATTATACCCAAACTACAATCTCGACAATCTCTATCGTTACGCTTTAAGTGAAAAACTATTTATTAATCCATTAACATATGAAGAAGGAGAATATTATCTAATTAAGTTATTTTTACCGCATGATAAGAATTGCTATATCATAAAAATATCGTAAAAATTGAAAAAATAAAAGGAAGGGAAACCTTCCTTTTCGTCTTTAAACAATATATCCCCATAGTATTTATGCTATGGGGATATTCAATGGTTATTTACTTTCGATTAAAATGTTTGAGGTTATAAAATCAACTTTATGTAAGTTCAATAGTTCAGCGATTTCTTTATAGTCGACCGTGTAGGTATTGAGGAGAATGTTGCTGTTTCTACATGCTTGGATAATCTCTGGACTTAAATATTTAACTAAAGCATCGATATGAAGATTATGGTTAATACAAATATTTAATACCTCATCAGTAATATGTTCAACTAAGTAGAAGATTGTTAATTCGGGTTCTTTACTTCTTAAATATAGTAAATAATCTAGTACGAAGGAAATCACATGAACCTTATCAAAGATACCTTTGTCTTTTAATAAGTCAATAAAACGATCTAAATCACTATTATCACGAACGGTTTTAATTTCGATAACAGGAACCATGTTATACTTAATACAAATGTCAATATATTCTTCTAGTAAAGGTATTTTTAAATTTGGGTATGATTCAATATTATTGCCTGCATCTATAGTGAAATTTAAGAGTTCTTCGTAAGTATAGTCTTTAATATACCCTTGACCATCTGTCATTCGTTCTAATGTAGAATCGTGAAAGACCGCAAATTGACCATCTTTAGTAACGTGGAAATCGCATTCTGTCCCATAATAACCATGCTTACCTGCTTCAATAAAGGCAGGTATAGTGTTCTCAGGTGCTATTCCACTTAACCCACGATGGGCAATGATTCTTGTTGGACTTTGAAGTTTAACCTCAATCGGTTGTAACATTTTCCTTCTCCTCTCTTTTTTGAACTATCTCATCAATAATATAAACAGGTCGCCCTTTAACTTCCTTATAAATTCTTCCTATATACTCGCCTAATAGACCTAATGAGATTAACATGATACCTCCAAGGAAGAGTATCAATGTCACGATGGTCGCCCATCCTGATACTTCCGTGCCATTGACAATTCGATCAACAATTACGTATACCATATAAAGGAAAGCAACGAAGGCACATAAGAACCCTAGTAACCCTGATAACTTCAAGGGCACAATGGAGAAACTTGTGATGCCTTCAATAGCGTAATTGAAGAGTTTGAAGAAACTCCATGAACTCTTGCCCGCTTTTCGTTCTACATTTTCATAACCAACATAAGTAGTTTTAAAACCAACCCATTCGAAGAGTCCCTTAGAAAAGCGGTTATATTCTTTAAGTTGTAATAATGCATCGACTACTTTCCTTTTCATCAAGCGATAATCCGTCGCATTTTCTTTTATCTTAACATCGCTCATTTTATTAATGAAGCGATAGAACATCTTCGAATACCATACTCTAAGCAATGATTCACTGCTATTTTTACTCGTTCGTCCCAATCTGTATGCCCCAACAGTATCATAACCTTCTTCTTTAATTAATCTAAGCATTTCGATTAATAGTTGGGGTGGATGTTGCAAGTCGGCATCCATTACGGCAACATAATCACCGGTGGCATGATTTAATCCAGCAAACATCGCTGCTTCTTTACCAAAATTACGCGAGAAGTTAATAGCCTTAACTCGATTATCAATGTTAGATAGTTTTATAAGTTCTAACCAGGTTTTATCCTTTGAACCATCATTTACGAAGACAAATTCAAAGTCATAGTCAGGCAGATTCTCGACAAACTTGGTTATTTCTTCATAGAATATTGGTACCATTTTTTCTTCGTTATAACAGGGGACAACGAGCGAAATTAGTTCTTTCATAATTATCACCACACTTTTATATAATTATAGCATATTAATGTCAAATCATGGATAGTTTTTTTATCCTGACAATGACTTTACTACCTATTTTTTGAATGTTATAATAGGTTTATGCTGAGGTAATGGAGGCTATTTATGACTAGTAATATCTTTTTAAAAGCATCTCAATCACCATTTAGACAAAAACTTACGAACATTGCTCACTATCTCACTGATACATCTACGTATAATAAAACCTTTTTGTTAAGTTTATTATATGTTTTCTTGTTTTATTTTCCTTTTACTTTTATGACATTAATACTTAATAAAGTTGTATTCTTCCAACTTGATTATGTATATCAATTTTCCACAATTGTTTATGATTTCCGCAATAAGCTTTTTCACGGGGACTTTTCTACTTGGGACTTTAAAAATGGTATCGGATATGATTATTTTGCGAACTTCTATTATTTCCCGCTTGATATTTCCTTATTACCATTTTTCCTCTTTCCATTCTTATCTTATAGTCAACTAATGTGGTTATCTTTCGTGTTTAAAGTATTATTAGGAACAGCAGCGATTTCTTATTTGTTACGTCTTTATAATTTAAGCAATAAGACGAATCTCCTTATCTCAGTCCTTTATGGAACCGCTGATTTGTTCTTTGCCCAAAATGTTTTCCCGTCTTATACTGGTCTAATATATTATATCCCATTAATACTTATTGCGATAGAATTAATCATCCAAAAAAATAATTATTTTATCTTTTCTCTTGTTATCTTCCAAATCTTCCTCTTTAACTCCTACTGGGCATGGGGCTTATCCTTATTTATGGCATTTAGCCTCTTATTCCGTTGTCTTTATCACTTCTTTACTACTATGAATACTCAAGATGATGAAGTTCAACATTCATCTATCTATTTATTTATAAAAAATGTCGTATTTATATTAATAAAAAGCGTCTTCTTCTATCTCATCGGTTTAGGCATGGCAGGCTTCTTCTTTTTCCCTACCTTCCTAGGTATCATGAGCAATGAACCCCGCATGGAACTTAGTCAACGTAAGATCTGGGAAATTTTCTTTGATGTCTTTAAGACCTTAAAGTACAAACATCCAAACATGGTTTACTATAAAGAAATATTTAAAATGCTTGTTCCTAATCTCTATATGTATAGTGGTTTCTTCCATGATTTAAAGGCAGAATACTGGTTAACCACTAATCATATGATTATTTACTCTTCTATTCTAAGTACCTTTAGTATTTTCTTTATTATATTTTGTCCAACCGCATTGGTCAAAAGTAAGCTTGAAAAGGGTCAAATCAGAACATTAATTACTTTAAAAATCGTTAACTTAATCGCTATCTTAATGCTTATTTATCCTTTCACAGCATATCTATTCTCTTTAAATTCTGGGCCATATATGCGGTGGTTAGTCTTCTTTGGAGTATTATTGATTATTGATTTTGCGTTTGTCTATGAATATGGTTTATTTAATAAAACCTTATTTACCTCGTTCTTAATCGTCGCGATTGGTTATCTTATCTTTAGTATTCAATTTAACCATAAATTCGTTTCAGAATATGAATCTAAATATGGTGATCCCCCTAACATCTTTACAAGTATTGATGAAAGTGTCGCTTATACGATGATAATCGTCTTTATCATTATCATCTTAATGATAATCTTATTAGATAAATACTTCAAAGTACAGTTTGTTTTATTGTTAGAACGTTTTGTAGGAATTGGTCTAATCTTTGCGATTTGTACCTCCGCTCATTTTACTGAAGGAGTAAGACACGCTGATGTCTATGGTCGTGATATCAATCGCTTCATGAAGAAACAAGAGTTCCCCGAATACTACACAATGTTAGAGTTCCTGTTCTTCAGCGACCATGGTTCGGAAGAAACGATGCAGGATATGCCCTATCTCTTTGATTTCCCTGTTTATAATAACTTTAATATCTTCCATTCTTTAGTCAATCCTTATTATACATATTATAATACTGGTCATACCCGTTACTTCAGAGCTTTCGATGTTCCTTACTTATACTACTATTATATGGACCCATCTCTCTTCATCTTATCTGATTCTAAGATTAGTGGCATCCTAAACGGAATGTATGACCCTGATAGTGAACTTATATATCAAAAAGAGTATCCGGAATTTAACTCTTTCTTGTCAATTTATCGTAAAGAGCCACAATTCTCCATCGGTAATGGATTCACAACCTATAGCCTAGTGTCAACAAGTAACGATTTTGACTTCCTTTGGCTGCAATCATTTTATGTTAAAGATTCAAATTTAATTAAAAAACTCTCAGAGTCTGGATTTACTCCTGAAACAACTATTAATCGCAGTAAAATTATCAACTACATTTACTATGATAGAGATTTGGTAAGAGACCATAAACAAGAAGTCTATTTCTTCGGGAATTATAAGGTCTATCCGATTAATGTGACTCGTGATGAAGCAGAAGCTGTTCTAGTATCATACAAAGAAAAAGTAATGTTCTCGGTTGATAATGATGGTGTAATTAGAAGATGTTTTAGTACTTTCTGTATCGTACCTGAGAATGGATTAAAAGAAATAATCATCAGTGAAAATACAGTTAGTCCCGTATTCTTTACCATTAAAAAATCTTACTTAGAAGAACGTACAGAATTTATCAAGAAATACTCAACCTACGATGTTGAAATTAAAGGTAATACCGTAAAAGCTAAAGTTGATAATGATATTCCGTTAATAATGACTTTTAAGATTGGTTATGCACCTGGATGGAAAGCTTATGTCGATGGTAAAGAGGTTGAAGTATTCTCAAGTTATAATGGACAACTTAGTTTCTTATTAATGAATGCTGGTACTCATGACATTGTCTTAAAATATGAAACACCCTACCTTAAACAAGGTCTAAAAGTAACAGGTTATTCTACCCTCTTATTCGCTGGTGTATTATTCCTACATTATTTGAAACGAGGATTAAAATGATTAAGTATTTTCTTGAACTATATAAGAAATATCATTTGAATCAATTTATTCGCTTTGTGATTGTTGGCCTACTTGCGACTGGTATCGATTATCTCGTTTATCGCCTCTTTTTAAATCTTGTTGGTAAAGATATTGCCTATACTCTTGGGTTTATAATTAGCCTTTCATTTAACTTGATTTTATCGCATGTCTTTACCTTCAAGAAAAATGTGACAGCCTTAAGTGGTTTTAAGTTCATTATTGCCCATCTTATCAACTATCTAATACGTTTAGGTCTACTTAATGTATTTACTTTAGTAGGAATACCTGAAAAATACGCACCCCTACCTACATACGTCATCGCCATTCCAATTAACTTCATAGTGGTTCGCTTTGCCTTAACATTTTCATACAGAAAGGGCGAAGGAAAAAATGAAAAAAGTTCAAATGAAACCAGATGTGAATAACTCATTATTAGGATTTGGCTGTATGCGGTTCCCCACTAAACATGATAAAATCGACCGGGAAAAGACTTTCGAAATGTTACGTTATGCTTACGAACATGGAGTAAATCATTTTGACACCGCCTATGGCTATCATGATGGTGAAAGTGAAATAGTTTTAGGAGAATTCTTAAAGACCATAGACCGCTCTACTGTCACAGTATCAACTAAGTTACCAATTTGGCTCGTAAAAAAAGAACAAGACTTTGATCGCCTTTTAGAGGAACAAATGAAGAAACTCCAAGTTTACTATCTAGATTTCTATCTACTCCATGCTTTAAATAAAGAAAGATGGGAACTAGCTGTAAACAATAATATCTTTGATTTCTTTAAACGAATTAAAGAAAAAGGTTTAGTTAGATATGTCGGCTTTTCCTTCCATGATGATAAAGAAACCTTCTTAAAGATTGCGAAATCCTATAATTGGGATATGTGCTTACTACAAATCAATTACCTTGATTTTGAAGAACAACAAGGTAAAGAAGGTTATAAATACATGGAAGAACACAATATCCCTGTATGGGTTATGGAACCATTAAAAGGTGGTAGACTAACAACCATCGCTGATGATATTTACCAAGTCATGAAAGATGTTAACCCTGATGATTCCCAAGCTAAGTGGGGGTTCCGTTGGGTTCATTCTTTACCTGGTGTTAAACTTATCCTAAGTGGAATGAGTACACTTGAGCAAGTTAAAGAAAACTGTGAAATCTTCAGTAACATTGAACCCTTAAATGAAAAAGAATTACAAGTAATTGAAAAAGTCAAAGAAATGATCAAAACGAGAGTTAAAGTTAAATGTACTTCCTGTAACTATTGCATACCTTGTCCTAATGGTGTAAATATTCCTCGTAATTTCCGCATCTACAACAATTCTTACATGTACAATAATATTCCCGAAGGTAAGGATGCTTATAAATATCATCTTAAGGAAGAAGAAAAAGCATATAACTGTATTGAATGTGGTGAATGTTTAGATAAATGTCCTCAACACTTACCAATTCCTGATTTATTAAAAGAAGTACACCAAGTTTTAGGTTAATATAAAATGACCCTGTAAAACTACCTTGGTTTTAAAGGGTCATTTTTTAATTTTACTTTTTTTATCGTGTCTTATCATACTAAATTATATTTCTCATTTTCATAGTTCATGGTAAAATAACTAATGTGCGTAATGTAAGGTATTGACTTACTAAAAGAGTATGTTAACATCAAATTAAACTGACTTTTGTCGTTAAAATACGTAAATTATTAGTGAGGAGTAGAATTATGGATGAAGTGAATGCGTTAATAAAACGTATCATTAAAGATAACGATGAACGTGCTTTTAACGAACTAATCAAACTCTACTACAATGAAATCTATGGTTTTGTTTATAAACAAGTACTTGATAAAGATGAATGTTTAGATATAACCCAAGAAATCTTTATTAAGGTTTTTTTAGGGATTAAACATTATAACCCGAAAAAAGCGAGTTTTCGAACTTATCTCTATAGCATCGCAAATAATTATATTATTGATATGTATAGATCAAAACAATATAAGCAGAGACAAAAGTTAGTATTTGAAGAATATGATATGAAAAGTGAAGACTTAAGTGTCTTAGAAGAACTAATTAAAGATGAAGAAATTACTAGATTAAATGACGCAGTTAACAGTTTACCACAAACTCATTCATCCGTAATTCGCCTTCGTTTCTATGCCGAGTGTAGTTTGAATGAAATTAGTGAGATTTTAAATATGAATTTATCTAATGTTAAATATTATTTATATCAAGGAATTAAACTCCTACAAGCCAAGTTGAAAGTGGGTGATTATAATGAAGACATTACGAAATCTTAAAATTGAATATCCCACTGAAGAAGAAATCAATCGTAGCATAGAAATAATCTATGACCAATTACCTAAACCTAAAAGACGGTTAAATCCCTTATTTAAAGTTACACTGGCATTTGGTGGATATTTGGCTGTTTTCCTTGTGATTGGAAGTATTATCCTTTCATCAGGATTTACCAAAAATAAATCTAAACAATCTACTCCTAAGTATGATAATATTACTCTTATGGAAGGAGTTAATATCTCTTATTCTGAAAATGTATTTATTGGCGAAATAATCGCTAAAGAGAAGGATTTGGATGGTTCCGATACTTATACATATCAAGTTAAATCCATTTATGATTTGAAAGGAAAAACAAAAGAATCGGAATATGTTACTCAATATAACTCTAAATATAACTCTAATGTCACAGCAGATAAAGATGCCAAAGATCAAGATTTACCAGGTGTTAATAAAATATATATCTTCGTGGCCAATCGTGATTCCAGTGGTAAATTCGTGATTGATGAAAAATACGATGTTAAACAATTAGAGGGTTTTATACCAGGTAAACCCTTAGAAGAACAACCAGAACAAGTAAGAAAGCAAATCGATCAATTCCTCCTAGCAATTCGATACCCAATAACCTATAAACTTAGTAATTTTTTAGCGAGAAATAAAATAACTGATATTACATTTAGACCTGAATTTGACTTCCAACAAATCCCTAGACTAGATATACGTTTATACTATATAGATAATAACTATTACCTATATTACAACAACAGAACCAGTGTCAACTATGCTTTTAAATACGTAGATTATAACGGCATTAATATATCTCTCGATATCCCTAGTCAAAAGGAATATATTGGTGTAATCTATTTAGCCAACGAAGAAGTAGAATTCTATTTAGATCATTTATATATAGGTAGTTTAATGCCAAAAGAACAAGATATTGATACCTATTATTATGAGTAATATAAAAAGGTAAGGTGAATGAACCTTACCTTTTGATTTTACTCATGTATTTAAGTTATCTTTATTTTTATCATTTCTATAACAAAATGGGGTGGACCAACGAATTATTCAAATATAATTAAATGTTATCTTAATTTTTCAAATTAATAGTGATAAAATAATAAAAAATATACTAGTTTTTGATTGCTGTTAGTTTCATATATACGAATATAATGTTATTACATTTGTAAAGAGGGATTCATATGGATTTTGACTTAATGTTAAGGAAAATATGCAAGGATTATATTGAGACTAATAAAATTGACTTGAAGTGGGAATGTGTAAATCCACTTGATATCAATCAAGATAACTATAAGCAATATTTATATTATTTTGTTGAAAAAATATTATACATGGTTTATTTTGAAAAAGGGATAGTTGTTCATGTTTTTAATAGTGCACCTATATATTTTAAAGAAAAAACATTCAGTTTAATTGAAAGATTACTAAGATATTCATGCAAATCAGATGATATAATATACGGTTTTTTATATGAATTTATACTATTATACTATTTGTCACTACAAGAAGATATTTACAAAAATGATGCAAAAAATTGGAATGAAACTTGTTATTTCTTTAATCAATACTTACCAACAAGTAATTTTATGAGCTATAAAGAACGAGTATTAAACTATTATGAAATGGTATTGCTAAACAGCAAATTCGAACCAGAATATTACAACGAAGAATTCATATATCGCTTTTTTAGAATATATAATTGTTTTAAATTTAATGAAGATTATAGATAGTGTCTTGTCAAGTGGTGTAAAATGATTTCTACTTTATCATTTTTTCACCTCATTTATGTAATAAAGCTACTGGTGTCAATGTAAATTCATTTATCGATGTAATCTTTGACATTGAT
>Ga0134103_1001303_pt1 | contig 23784 bp, 27 predicted proteins | sample 14_taG_2_FD_94445 | JGI IMG/M metagenome (GOLD analysis project Ga0134103, IMG submission 94445) | Switchgrass degrading microbial communities from high solid loading bioreactors in New Hampshire, USA - 14_58_20_212_A1 metaG | ecosystem: Engineered > Bioreactor > Semi-continuous > Anaerobic >...
TACCTGCTCATATAGTTAGAGATGATATAGGCAAATTGAATTTTTTCATAGTGGAATATGCCATAAACAAATATAAGGAAATAAGCTCAATACAGAAGATTAGGAATCCATTGGGGTATTTAAAAAGCCTATTGTATAATTCCATTAATGAAACGCAAATAGATATAGATTCGAAGCTAAGATATGATAATTTGAGAAGTTAATAAAATTTATGTTCCAATCCCCAATCATCAGATAAATAATATCTATACCACCTTAAATATTCATTAATAAATACAATATATAAAAAAACGTTAGTTCAATCATATGCAGCAGATAAACTAAGTATATATTTAACAAGAAGTAAAAAAGGTGGGAGCAATTTGGCTAGAGGCTATTTTGCGAGAGATAAATGACTGTATAAGCATTAAGAGGGGAGTTTCCCCTCTATTATTTTGCAAACAACTCATGACTATGCCTATCGTATAGAAGTAACAGTAAAGGTTATATTTAAATGTAATGAATATGAGCTTGGAGGAATAACAGATGCAAATTTCATAGAAAAGGATCCATTTATTGCTATAGCATTTGTACTGGGCAATTTTTATAACAAGGTAGATAGAAGCTTTGAAGAGAAGATAGATGAATTTCTCAATGTATATTATTTAGATATGGGAAAAGCATATTGGAGATTGGGGAGGAAAGGATAAAAATAATAGTAAAGGATTTCAATAATATTATAGCAACTATATAAGAAAGTTGAATTCCGTAACTACATAGCATATTAAATTTAAGAAGGTGAGCAAGAACTTTGCCCACCTTTAATATCCATGTTCCATTTCTGCTTCTTCTTTTGTTCTGTGAACTGTGCCATGGGGGTGCTCTGGAGGTGAATATATAGAGTATAATTTTATAGGCACAGAGCCAATATTAACTAAATTATGCCATGTACCTGCAGGTACAAATACTGCATAGCCATCACTAACCTTAGCGCGGAAAGTTAAATTATCTGGTCTATTTCCCATCAAAACCAGCCCTTGTCCTTGTTCAATGCGTAAAAATTGGTCAACATCATGATGTATTTCTAACCCTATGTCGCTGCCTACATCAATGCTCATTAAAGTTAGCTGATAATACTTTCCAGTCCATAAAGCAAGACGGAAATAATCATTTCTCTTTGTAGCTTCTTCAATATTGATTACAAAAAGACATGGACCATAGTCTTTTAGCATAGGAGGGTATTTCCTGTGTGGATTGTCTCTCCATCTATCATCATGAGGATAGTATGGATATTGTCTATAATCATAGTACATATATATCACTCCCTTCATTGTCCCAATACATTATATGTCCAGGGTGTATAAAGAGTGATAAAAGATGTAAAAAAAACCCCCTCTGGTATATATACCAAAGGGGTAGCGAGGGAAGTAAATATGAATTATTTATTACATTTTGCACAGATACCATAATAGTTGATACTTTTACTGTTTATTATAAAGCCATTCATATTATCAAGGCTTTCAATTACAGGGAAATCGTAAATCATTCCGCATTTTTCGCATCTAAAATGCCCGTGAAAGTTTGTGTTGATATCATATCTAATTTCTTTTTCATTTAGGGAAAGCTCATTTACAATTCCCTTTTCTTTAAATAGTTTCATGGTATTATATATGCTTGTTTTAGATAGGGTAGGAATTTCATTGCTTACCCTATTATATATATCATCTACAGTGGGGTGAGTTATGTAATTTAGAAGGTATTTTAATACTTTTAATCTGATATTTGATGGTTTTATATCTTTATTCTTTAGAAAATCTATCATTTCTTCATTAGTAAGGTTCATTTTACTCCTTCCAATCTATTTTACAGTATAATAGCATCTTTTTGGTGATGTAATCAAATCTTCCTTCTTCAATTCCTTAATTGCTTTGTCTACTTCTTTTTTTTCTATATTAGCTTTTTCAGCGATTTCTCCTGCTTTTAATGGTTCACTGCTTTTCTTTAATACATTTAATACCATTTCCTTTGCGTCCATTGTGTTCCTCCTTTGTTCTAATTTTGAATTTATATTAAATTTGTAATGGTTATAATTTTATTGTAGTTATAAAAATATGGCTTGTCAACATATATTTTCAAAAGGTTCGTTGTTAATAAAAATATATTATCTAGAAGAAATGAGGGTAAAATAACATTAAAAAGAGGTGATATTATGTATATTAAGCCAAGTAAAGAGGAGTTAAAGAAAAAGCTAACTCCTGTACAATATAAAGTGACACAGGAAAATGCTACAGAAAGACCTTTTGAAAATGAATACTATGACCATTTTGAAGAGGGTATATATGTAGATATAGTATCAGGAGAGCCTCTATTTTGCTCCAGAGACAAATATGATGCAGGATGTGGATGGCCTAGCTTTACAAAGCCGATAGAAAAAGAGAATATAGTAGAGAAAGATGACACTAGCTTTGGGATGAGAAGGACAGAGGTTAGAAGCAAATATGGAGATTCCCATCTAGGACACGTATTTGCAGATGGCCCAAAAGATAAGGGAGGATTAAGGTACTGTATAAATAGCGCTTCCTTAAAATTTATCAGGAAAGAAGATCTGGAGAAGGAAGGCTATGGGGAGTATTTGAAGCTGTTTGAATAATGCAAAGGAAGAAGTATAAAAATAAGAAGAAAAAATTATTGAAATAAATTGAAATTTGTAGAATAATGTAAATGCTCTTTTTGGAATGTTTATTTGCTCAAAAAAGAGCATTATTTTTATACTTGCTCATTAACTTAATATAATTGCTAAAAAAGAGGATTTTGCAAAACAATTTTATCAATACCTATTAAAAATGGGAATAAAATTGTAGGTGCTATAGACTTGTCTATTAGTGAGGATGATGAAATAGACAACAGTGATTATGTGGAAATAGACCATAAGGCTTTTGAAAAAAATAATGTTGATAAATTAAAGGAATTTGACAATTCTGCTAAATATTTTACTGAAGATATTATAACAACTAACAAAAAAATGATAGAACTAAAAAATTATATAAAAATTGCAGCAAGTTGTGATTTACCTGTATTAATATATGGAGAAACAGGCACTGGCAAGGAGCTCTTTGCTCATGCTATTCATAATGAGAGCGATCGAAAAGACAAGCCCTTCATAGCTCAAAACTGTGCGGCAATACCAGAAAATTTACTTGAGAGTATATTGTTTGGAACCTCAAAGGGAGCTTTCACTGGAGCAGTTGATAATATGGGACTTTTAGAGCTGGCAAATGGAGGAACAATATTCCTTGATGAAATTAACTCCATGCCACTACATCTTCAGTCAAAGATGTTAAGAGTATTACAGGATGGAACATTTAGGAGAATAGGTTCTAAGGAATTAAGAAGAGTTGATGTGAAGATTATTACTTCCATAAACGAAGATCCCTTGAAAGCAGTAAGCAGTGGCAAATTAAGAAAGGATATATATTATAGGCTTAATGTTTTAAACATCAGTATTCCACCCTTAAGAGAAAGAAAGGATGATATACCATTACTGGTTAACTATAACATAGCAAAATATAATAAGATTTTTAATAAGAATGTAAAGTATGTTTCCAGTCATCTATACAAGAAGCTGGAAAGATACGATTGGCCAGGTAATGTGCGGGAGTTAGAAAATGTTATTGCATATGGATTAAGTGCAGTTGATAAATCAAAGGAAATACTGGAGTTTTCTGATATAAAGCAAAAATATAATGAGCTAATATCATCTAATGATGATATTGATATTAAACTTGAGCCTCTACCTAAAATGGTGGAGAACTTTGAGAAATCTATTATAGAGAAAGCATTATTACAAACTGATAACAATATTACTAAAGCAGCAAAGATCCTCAATGTACCTAGGCAGACTTTGCAAAGAAAAGTAAAACGTTACAATTTAAGATAATGATATTGATGGAAAGCCCATGTATGAGCGGTTAAAAGCCCATAAATGGGCTGTTTTTTATTTGGGAAAAATTATTATAAAAAGGAAACCTAAGAAAACGTTGCTATTAACAGCTTTTAAAATAAAGATTAAATTTATAACTTGGCACAGTATTTGCGTTACTATATAATAAATTAAATTTAGCATCAAGGAGGTAATAGTAATGATTTTTGGAGTATTAAAGGACATAAAAAAACAGGAATACAGGGTAATAGCAACTCCATCTGAAGTGGCAACAATTGTTAGAGACGGTCATAAGGTCCTTGTTCAGAAGGATGCAGGAAAAAATGCAGGGTTTCATGACGAAGATTATATAGCATCAGGTGCAGAAATAGTTGATACTATGGAAGAAATTTATGAAAGATGTGATTTTATAGCTAAAGTTAAGGAGATTGAGCCATGTGAATATGAACTATTAAGAGAAGGTCAGATAATATTTACATGTATTCATCCAGCAGCTCATAGTGACGAAGTTCAAGCTCTTTTAGACAGGAAGGTTATAGCTTTTACTGCTGAAGATTCACACAGATACGGCTCACCTAACTGCGAAGCTGCGGGGAAAATGGGGGCATTTTTGGGATTAGAATCCCTATTAACGACAAATGGAGGAAGTGGTAAATTTGTAAGTGGACTAGCTGGAGCTCCTGGAATAAAAGCCTTGATAATAGGATGTGGAACTGTAGGGAAGAGTGCATTACAAGTATTACACTCCTTAGGAGCTTGGGTTACAGTAATGGATATAAATATATCGGTATTAAGGGAAGTAGAAAGATTATACAATGGAAAAGTTAATACACAAATATCAACTAGATATAATATTGAAAAAATACTTCCTGAAACAGACTTGTTACTAAATTGTGTTAAATGGCCAAAGGAAAACAAGGAGTATATGATTGATAGAGATATGGTTAGATCCATGCCAAAAGGTTCTGTAATAGTTGATATAAGCAACGATTATGGAGTTATAGAAACCTTCCATGAGACAACTCTTGATAATCCAAGATATATTGAGGAAGGTGTAGTACATTATTGTGTAAGCAATATACCTTCAACTATTGCACGTTCAGCATCAATAGCTTATGCAGCATCAGTACTTCCACATATTAGGAATATAATGAATTTGGGCATAGAGGAAGCTTGCATAAGAGATGGTTTCTTAAGAAGAAGTTTGACTGTTTACAAAGGCTATTTAACACATGAAGAAACCAGTGCAATACAAAATAGACCATGGATTAGACCTGAGGACATATTAGGAATTGCAGATAAGGATTTAGACCCTGCACCACCTGCAACTACAACAAGGTCAAATAATTTTATAACTCTTTAAACTGTTAAATAGAAAATCAATTCTAATAAAGTAAAGGAGGTTTAAGATGGAAACTATAAGTTTAGGTGTACTGTCGTTGATTCCTGTAATAATAGCTATAGCTCTTTCTTTTATAGTAAGAAATACGGTTTTTGCTTTAGCGGTAGCATGTATAGTAGGAACCCTGTTAGCAGGACAGGGAATAATGGGTTTTCCAACATTAATAAAGACTAGCTTAGGTACTACTAGCTTTTCTTGGGTTATGTTATTGAACACTTTTGTAGCAATTCTTGTTGCTTTTTTTAGAAAAACAGGTGCAATCCAAGGATTTACTCAGTTTATTGAAGGAAAGAATCTGAGCAGAAAATCAGTTCAAGTTATTGCTTGGTTATTGGGAATATTTGTTTATTTTAGTGATTCCTTTAGTCCATTATTTGTTGGGACAGTTATGAGACCTCTTTCTGATAAGCTGAAAGTTTCAAGGGAAAAGTTGTCTTATATAGCCGACTCTGGAGCAGCACCAGTAAGTGTATTGGTTCCAATTACCGGATGGGCAGCATATCTAAGTGGATTAGCTATTGGAATTGGGCCAATAGTTAATGAAAGCGATGCTACAAGCTTGTTTATCCGTGCCATACCATTTAATTTCTATGCTGTATTTACAGTAGCCTTTGTGGGGTTGATTGCTGCTGGTATAGTTAAAGATTTTGGCCCTATGAAGAAAGCAGAGGAAAGAGCAATAAATGAAGGAAAGGTATTAAGAGACGGAGCAAATCCACTAATAAGTACAGAGTTAACAGAAATGGAAGCTTATGAAGGATTTAAACCAAAAATATTTTTGAACTTCATATTGCCAGTTTTGATGATTATATCAATTGCAATAGGTACTTATATTGTATTAGGCTCAGCAAAGACCATGGAAGCTTTCCTATTTGTGATTATATTTATGATCATCAGTATGTTTATACAGGGTATACCTTTTAATGAAATTATGAATTCTATAACCAGTGGTATAAGAGGAGCGGTACCTGCTGTTATAATATTAGCCTTAGCCTATTCATTAAATGACTTAAGTGAAGCTATAGGAACTGCAGATTATATAGTTTCAATGACTGAAGGATTTTTAAGCCCACAATTATTACCAGCAATTATTTTCCTAATTGCTGCTGTAATAGCGTTTGCAACTGGTTCTTCATGGGGAACATTTGCAATTTGTATGCCTATAGCACTTCCATTAGCATTTAACTATACTGGTGGTGAAGTAACTACATTAGTATTTGCTTGCTTTAGTGCTGTAGCAGGTGGTGGAGTATTTGGAGACCACTGTTCGCCATTATCAGATACAACAATACTAGCGTCAACTGGGTCAGCAGCAGACCATATAGACCATGTTAAAACACAATTGCCATATGCAGTTGTTTGTGGACTAGTTGCCATAGTTGGATATTTAATATTAGGATTTATTAGCATATAAGAGGATTGATATATAATCTGAAAGGCTAAATTTTATGGAATATATGAGGATATAAACCTCAAATTTCCAAAATAACGGAACATGATTCTTGTCAGAAAGGTGCAATTGAACTTAAATTGATATTATTAAAAAAGCTCTTTCCTGGTTTTGTATTGCCAGAAAAGAGCATTGGCTTTATATTTCCATTTCCAATAGTGCTGAACTTAAGGATTTGCCATGTTTATCTATGGCTAAGCTTCTAGTTACTCCACCGCCCAAAGCTTTATACAATACGAAGTTTAAAGCTCCAATGCTGTCTATTTCATAGCGCTTTACTTCACCATGGCATATATCCTTAAAGTATTCCTTTACTTTTTCTGCAGTTACTTTTTCCTTAATTAATTCATAATCTTTCATATCATATACTATCAAAGATATATTTGATATATCTCCTTTGTCACCAGTTCTAGAATGGGCTATTTCTTTTAGCTTCATATTTCTACACCTCCTCGTATATCACCTTTAAATCAACAGCGTCTCTTGGTATAAATATTGAGCAAATTGATATTACTTCACTTACTCTTTTAGCTGCTCCTCCGCCTCCGGCAGGACCGTTGGTATATAGTGCTTCAACTTCATTGCCTATTAATACTGCATCTTTTCTTTCCTTAGTTCTACCGCTGATTCTAAGCCTTATTTCTGAGAAGCTATCTGGTTTAAATTGGCTTGATATGCTATCTTTATACAATGAATTGTATCCAATATAGTCTACTCTGTATTCTTCTATATTAGCTCCTATTAGTTTCAGCCTTTTTTCAACTATGTCTGCTGCCAGTTTTGCTCTATTTATTGCATTGGTGCCACCATAGCTTATTTCGCCTTCGCCTATGAAGCAATCCTTATATCCAATACTTACTTTAAGGGTTTCAGGCTGATGCTTGCTGCTTGCTCCAGTTACTTTTACTACATCGTCTTCTATGTCTTCAAAAGTTACTCTGGAGAAATCTGCTATTATATCTGGAGTAAAGTAGGCTGATGGATCATGAATTTCATATAACATCTGTTCTTTACATGTTGCTGATGAAACCTTTCCGCCAGAGCCTTTTACCTTAGTTACAATGAATTCTCCCGTTTCGTTTATTTCAACTATTGGGAATCCTAACAGATGTAGATTTTCTACATCTTTATATCCTGGATCTGCATAATATCCGCCAGTTACCTGACCAGCGCATTCCAGCAGGTGTCCTGCTAAAACTGCCTGACCCATCTTAAATTTATCGTCTAAGCTCCATTTAAACTCGTATAAAATTGGAGCAATAAACAGTGCAGGGTCTGCAACTCTTCCAGTAATTATTATATCAGCACCATTTTCAAGGGCTTTTACAATGCCTTCAGATCCTAAATATACATTTGATGACAGTATTTCTCCATCAAGGTCTTTTAACTTGCATCCAAGCTCTAGAATTTCATTGTCCTTATACTTATCTATGCTATCATAAATGTCATCCCCTAGGACACCGGCTATTTTCAATCCTGTTATGCCTAGTTCCTTTGCTATATTTTTAGTAGTTTCTACAGCAGCTTTGGTGTTTGCTGCCCCCATATTGGTGATTACTTTTATGTTCTTTTCCTTAGCAAGTTTTAATATTTTTCTCATTCTTTCAGGTAAAAGGCTGTTGTATCCCTTGTTTGGATCCTTCATCTTTTCCTGTTGTGCTATTGCTATTGTTCTTTCTGCTAAGCATTCAAATACTATATAATCAATGTTGCCTTTTTCCATTAACTCTACTGCAGGTTCGATTCTGTCACCAGCATATCCTGCACCAGAACCAATTCTTATACTCTTCATCGTTTGTTCCTCCTTCTAATTTACAGGCTTATTGCACCGATAATAAATGAAACTGCTACCATTACTAGGGATACTAAATATGCCCATGGTATAGTTTTCTTTTGGTGATCTCCTAAATCTACTCCAGTCAGACCAACTAACAGGAATGTTGAACCAGTTAGAGGGCTTATTGGGAATCCTAAAGTCATTTGACCTAAAATTGCTGCTCTACCAACATCTACAGCGCTAATTCCAAACTTTGCTGCAGCTGTAGCTATTACAGGTAGCACACCAAAGTAGAAGGAATCTGGATCAAATAACAAGCTTGAAGGCATAGCTATTATACCTATCAACAATGGTAGTTTCCTTCCTAGAGACATTGGAATAATATTTACTAAAGATTCAGCCATGGAAGTAATCATTCCTGTTCCACTCATAATTCCTGTAAAGGAACCTGCTGCAAACAACAAGCTAGCCATCATTAGAGCTTCTTTAGCATGTGCATCTACTCTTTCCTTTTGATCCTTTACTATTGGATAGTTAATTAATAAGGCTGCAGCTGTAGCCATCATGAATACAAGAGCAGGTGGGAAGGTTCCTCTAATTAACAGAACTAAAGTTGCTACTATTAGTAAAACATTAACTGGGAAAAGCTTTGGCCTTTTTAGTTCGTCTTTTTTTGCATCATTTTTTGCATCATATTGGACATCTATATTAACATCTTCCAATTCATTTGCAAGCCTAGCTTTTTCCTTTTTACCTAAGACAAATGCAATAATTAGAACAGTTATAATTCCGACAATCCATGGGATAAGTATTGGTACGAATAGATCCTGGGTTGAATCAACACCTAGTGCAGTTCCTGCTCTCAATGTAGGGCCACCCCAAGGTACAACGTTCATTGTACCAGCACCTAAGGCTACTATGGTAGCAAGTACAGAAGTTTTCATCTTTAGCTGTTTGTAAAGTGGCAATAAAGCAGGAACAGTAATTACAAAAGTGACTGCACCTGACCCGTCTAAGTGTACTAGCATAGCTAATATTGCTGTACCAATGGCAACTTTTACTGGGTCCTTGCCTACGGTCTTTATAATTTTAGAAATAATTGGGTCGAAAGTTCCTGCATCTGTCAATACTCCAAAGAATAGAATTGCAAATATGAACATTACTCCAGTTGGGGCAATGTTTTTGATACCATCTACAACATAAGCGCCTAAATTTGCTCCTTGACCTATTACTATAGTTGAGACAATAGGAACTATTATCAAAGATAATAGTGGTGAAAGTTTTTTGGTAAGAATTAAAACTAAAATAAGCAAAATAGTTATAAAAGCAACTGTTGAAAGCATTAAACCATCTCCTTTTTAATATTTCACTAATATATACTGCAAAATTGAAGCCAAAAAACAAAATGAATAAAATGTGTTAAATACTTAAGTTTAGACTTAATTTGAAAACTAAATTTATAGAAATTTATAATATTTTTTCTTAGTACCTGATATGAAGAGAGAAAATACAGTATATTTACGCATTTAAATCATTTCTAAAAAACTAGAACCGTATTTCTATTATTTTAGAAATACGGTTCCTGAGACTATCAATAATTTAGTTTATTATATAAGCTAGCTAATGAAATACCTAAATATTTAGCAGATTTTTTCTTGCCTTCTACAGTATTACTAAACAGATGTAATACTCTTTCTATTTCATTCTTTTCAAATTCCTTAACCTTATCTGCTAAGGTCTTTTCATTTGTATTGTTGTAACTGTAAGAATTAAGAACACTTCTTTGAATAACTTCTGGTAGGTGATGTACTTGTATGATTCCATTTTGGGCAAAAGTGGCTGAAAACTCTAATACATTTTTAAGTTCCCTAACGTTTCCTGGCCAATTATAATTCCTTACCACATCCAGTTTCTGCTTGCAATAGAACAGGGTTGTCCGTTTTTGCAATTTTCATAGCCAGCTCTTTAGTTTTAAAAGATGATTTACTTGCAGCCACTATGTCATCGAATGTATACTTTGCACTGCTGGAGTACTGAAGAGCTTTTAAAAGAAATCTGTTCTTGTCTCTTAACTGGCTTATCTTTTCGCTTAAATAATACGCATCATCGATAGCAGTAACTATGGATATTCCCCCTATAATTTCCCCTTCAAGTATTATAGGATACATATTAACGAAGTATTCAATATCTCCTTCTCTTCTTAAAGCTCTGCGAATTTCTTTTCCTGTTGTTAGTACGTCAGGCAGTTGAGCACCTTTTCTTACAGAGCGTAGAGGCTTGCCAACTATGTTATTATATTCTACTCCAGTAATTTTAGTATATGCATCGTTTACATAAATAACATTAGAATCTGTATCAATTACCAATACTCCTTCAGATAAGGAGTTCAATATTAGCCTCATCCATCCAACTATTTTCATCATTTTAAAGCCTCCATTTATTTTAAAAATATTTATAATTTTATTTTATATCAAAATTTATGAATTTTCTATAAAATTAGAAATTAAATAAAAGGTGCATATATAGAGTACAATTTTATTGGTATAGAACCAATATTAATCTCCAAAGATGGTGGTTTAATAGTAAGTATGGAAAAGACAAAAAATAAAAGGCCCTTTGAAAATGAATATAATGATCATTACGAAGAAGGATATGGTGAGTATTTGAAGTTGTTTGGCAGGAAAATATAAATTTTCTAGGGATAAAACTATATATGGATAATAAACAATGTAGATATTGTCAAAAAGCTTTACAGGCGAAGATTGATAATCGCCTTAAAGTGATTCTCTTTTTTTGATGAGAAAACAGTAAAAGGGTTTGTTTATTGACATTTTTAGAAAAGTTCGATAACATATTATCAGAAAAACAAGCGTAAACTTGATATCGCTTTTATTATAAAAAAGACCAGCTAGTAAAAGTCAATAGTTTTAAAAAAATAATTTTGAAAGATTATTGAAACTGTCTTGCAAGACAGAACCTTCAAAAAGGGCATAACGATAAAGCCACTGAAGATTAATTGTATAAGGGGGATAAAAGTGGAGTTTAGAGAGCTTGTCTATATTACAACAGTGGCGGAATGTAAAAGTATTACAAAAGCTGCAAACAAACTTTATATTTCCCAGCCATCTCTTAGTCAATTTATATTAAAGGTTGAAGAAAATATGGGGGTTAAGTTGTTTGATAGATCTACTAACCCTATATCACTTACATATGCTGGAGAAAGATACATAGAAGTAGCAAATCAAATACTAAGACTTAAGGAAAACTTATTAAGGGAGTTTAGAGATATTTCGGAAGGTAAGAAAGGTAGAATAAAAATTGGCATTCCAAGGGAGCGGGCTGCCTATATGATGCCTATTATATTACCAAAGTTCTATGAGAAATACCCTGGAATTGAAATTATCTTGCTTGAAGCTAATACTTCGATTTTAATTGATAGTGTAATTAAAGGGCAAACAGATTTTATTATAGTTCCTGGACCCATAAACGAAGAAACACTTAAAACAGAGTTTATATATAAAGAAAAATTAGTACTAATCTGCAATCAGGACATTTTAAGGCAGTCGGAATGTACTGTCAAGCCTAATAATATTATAGATATTAATGCCATACAGAAAATCCCCTTAATAGTTTTAAAAAAAGGGCATGGAATCCGTAAAGCTATAGATAGACTTTTTGATGAACAAAAAATAACACCTAATATTATAATGGAAATATCTAGTAATTTAACTGCCTGTAGACTTGCTGCAGAAGGTATAGGAGCAGCTGTTGTACCTGAAATGACTGTCTACTTAAGCTCAAATATGCATAAAAATGATATTTATTTTTTCTCAAATAGTTGTGTTACATGGGATATAATAGTAGCTTATAGGAAAGATTCATATATAGGGACTATAGAAGAAGATTTTTTTGAAATGTCAAAAACAGAGTTTTCTAAGATTACTTTATAAATACAAGATATAAATATAAATTATTTAATAAATATTTATCAAACTTCGATTTCTAATGTACTGATAAGATAGAAATCGAAGTTTTATTTTATAGAAAAAAGAATATTAACTTTCATCCTTTTTTATTACAATATTTCTATAATAAGATCCAAAAGGAATATATCAAATAATTTGTTGAAATATAGTTTTTATTATTAAGGTACAACAAATTAAAAATTAAGAAAATTCGCAATTATAACTTCTTATCTATATAACTTATATGAAAAAAGATATTTTACTTATGGATTTTGTTAATATAAAATCAAGCTTAAACAAAGGGTTTGTTTTTTAACTGAAATATCATTATCAAGGGAGGTGTTCATGCCGTAATATTATAGGTATTTAAGAATTACTTATAATTAAAAACAGGAGGGATACTAATGTCTGATTCAACTTTAGTAAAGCAACAGGAAGGTCTACTAAAAAAGAAAGTTTATGGGGTACCTTTATGGATGATGGCTATTTTTATTGGAATTATTTACATTGCAACCTTCACTGAACAAATGCCTGCTGATGATATGCTTAGTATTGTTTCAATTATGTTTTCTATAGGCATTGTACTTTATGAAGTAGGAGAGCGTATTCCTATATGGAAGGACTATTTAGGGGGAGGAGCATTATTAGCATTTTTAGGTGGAGCAGCTTTAGAATATTTTGGGATTCTGCCTACAAGGTATGCAGAAGGAATTGCATTTTTTTACGATGAATATGGTTTTCAAACTTTATTTATTTCATTATTAATAGTATCAGCTGTTTTAGGAGTAAACAGAAAGCAGCTGATAAAAGCCTTTGGAGGTTATATACCTGCTATTCTAGGCGGTGTAGTAGCAGCAGCAATTTTTGGGTTAATTGGTGGATTTTTAATGGGTATAGATGTTCAATCAATCTTAACACTATATGTACTTCCAATTATGGGTGGAGGTAATGGAGCAGGAGCCATTCCCATGAGTGAAATGTGGGAGACAATAACAGGTCAAAGTAGGGATGCTTTCTATTCTCAAGCAATAGCAATTTTAACACTTGCTAATAATTTAGCTATATTAGCAGCAGTAGCACTAAATGCTATTGGAGAAAAATATTCAAAACTAACAGGCAATGGAGAGCTTTTAAAGAATGCAGAAAAATATCTAATGGAAGAAGATAAAACTAATAAAGAGAAAAAAGAAATAACACAGCATGATATGGCAGCTGGCCTTCTTTTAACAGGTTGTATTTACGCTATATCACGAATATTTTCAAAGAGCATCTTACCTTCAATAGGTCATGTAACATTTCATATGTATGCATATATGGTTATTTTTAGTGCTCTAGCTAATATTTCTAACGTTATTCCTGATAATGCAAAAAAAGGTGCTAAACAACTTTCTAATTTCTTTACTAAACCACTCATGGGTATGTGCATGGTTGGGATTGGTATAGCTTTTACAGATTTAGGTGAATTGATTGCAGTTTTAAATATAAAAACTCTTGTAGTATGTGCATTTGTTGTTGTTGGAGCAGTAATTGGCGCTGGTCTTGTAGAAATATTATTTGGTTTCTACTTTGTTGAATCTGCTATTACAGCAGGTCTCTGCATGGCAAACCGTGGAGGAACTGGAGACCTACAAGTATTAGGTGCAAGCAAGCGTATGCAGTTAATGTCATATGCACAGATTTCATCTAGAATAGGAGGAGGAATTATCTTATTGATTGCTAGTATTGTTTTTGGTTTCTATGCATAGCTACATAGTAGAATAAAATGGGATTATTATTACTGTCGGGGGGAATTTTCCCCCTGGATAAAATGTAGATGTTAATAAATTGTTAGTAAATATCAACAATGCTTTATAAGGAGGTAGCGTATTGGAAAATAAAATTGGTTTTAGAATAATTGAAGATATAAATCGACCTAGTAAGGAACTATTAGATAAAATAAGATCCTATACTACTGCAGAATTGTGTGATGGTTCTATTGTATATAATGCAATGGATTATCGCATAAAACCAATGGTTACTAAACAAAAGATTTGTGGTCCTGCAATTACTGTGAAACTTCCAATAGGCGATAGCTTAATGGTATCTAAAGCGGTTGATATAGCCAAGCCAGGTGATGTAATTGTAATTGATGGTAAAGGTAGTTGCAACAATGCACTGTGGGGAGATCATAGAAGTCTTTCTTGTAAGGTTAAAGGAATAGAAGGGGTTGTAATAGATGGAGCTTTTAGGGATTTAGAGGAAAATGAGAAAATTGGATTTCCTATTTATGCAAAAGCAGTAACCTGTGGCTCCAGCTCAAAGAATAATAATGGGGAGATAAATGTTCCTATTTCCTGTGGGGGAGTTACAGTTAATCCAGGGGATATAATAGTTGGAGATGTAAATGGTGTTTGTGTTATACCAGTTGAGTATGCAGAACAGATTATACAAAATGCACAGAAAAAAATAGAAAAATTAAAACTTGTAAAAAAAGAAATTCTTGAAGAGGGAAAGGTTTTACCAGATAATTATGCTGATAAACTGAAGGAAATTGGATATTAGAATTGGCAGACAAGATGAAGGAGGAAAATAAATGACATTAAATATGACTCAAAAATTAATTAAAAACCACTTAGTATCTGGCAACATGATACCAGGAGAAGAAATATATATTAAAATAGATCAAACATTAACTCACGATATTACTGCAGTAATGGCATATCTTGCTTTTGAAGCACTTGATATTCCAAAAGTTAAGACAGAAGTATCTGTAAGTTATATTGATCATAATTTACTTCAGGTTGATAGTAAAGTTCCAGATGATCATCTATATTTACAGAGTATAGCCAAAAAATACGGATTATATCTTTCCAGAGCAGGTAATGGAATCTGCCATATGGTTCATTATTCTAGATTTGGTAAACCTGGTAACAGTTTATTAGGAACGGATAGTCATACACCAACTAGCGGTGCTCTTGGTATGTTAGCCATTGGTGCTGGTGGCATGGATGTTGCTACAGCAATGGCTGGTTTACCTCTCAGATTAAAAATGCCCAAGGTGGTAAAAGTTGAGTTGAAAGGTAAGTTGAATCCTCAATGTTCTGCAAAAGATGTTATTTTAGAAATGCTTAGACGATTAACAGTAAAGGGTGGTATTGGTAAGGTATATGAATATGTTGGAGAAGGAGTTAAAACATTGACGGTTGCTCAAAGAGCAACTATTGCAAACATGGGTGCAGAATTAGGCGCAACTACTTCTGTTTTCCCAAGTGATGATGAAGTTAGAAGATTTTTAAAGGCCCAAGGAAGAGAGTCAGATTACAAGGAGCTATTCCCTGATGAAGGATGTAGCTACGATGAGTATATGGAAATTAATCTTAGCGAAATACAGCCAATGGTTGCTTGTCCCCACATGCCAGACAATGTAAAACTAGTGAAAGAAATGAAGGATGTGAAAGTGGATCAAGTATTTATTGGAAGTTGTACAAATGGTTCATATAGTGATATTAAAAAAGCTGCAGCAGTTCTTGATGGACGTGTAGTAAATGAAAATGTATCCTTAACAGTATCTGTAGGCACTAAACAAATTCTTCAAATGCTTATAGAGGATGGCACAATTTCTAAGCTTTTATCAGCAGGTGCAAGACTATTGGAGTGCGCTTGTGGGCCATGTACAGGCATTGGTCAAGCTGCACCTACCAATGGTATTTCTGTAAGAACTTCTAACAGAAACTTTAAGGGTAGAGGTGGTACTCCAGATGCAAAATTGTATTTAGTAAGCCCTGAAGTTGCAGCAGCAACAGCCATTACTGGATATTTAACAGAACCATCAGAAGTATGTGATGTCAATAAGTTAGCAGATATTACCGAACCTGATGAATATATAATAGATGATAAAATGTTAATTAAACCAATAGAAGGGGATACATCAAATGTTGAAATAATTAGAGGACCAAATATTAAACCATTGCCTATTCCTGAACCAATAGAGTCAACATTATCTGCTCCAATATCGTTAAAAACGGGTGATAATATAACTACAGATGATATAATTCCTGCAAATGCGAATTTTTCTGCTATGAGATCAAATATACCTTTAATTTCGGAATATACCTTTTCTAGATACGATAAGGATTTTGTAGCTAGAGCAAAGGAATATGGTAAGAGTATAATTATTGGTGGAGAAAATTATGGTCAAGGTTCAAGTAGAGAGCATGCTGCAATATGTCCTATGTATTTAGGGGTAAAAGCAGTAATTGCTAAATCAATGGCAAGAATTCATAAAAACAATTTAATTAATCATGGTGTTCTTCCTCTAATATTTGAAGATGTAAAAGATTATGATAATCTTGAACAAGGCGATGTATTAGAAATAACTAACTGTGAAGAACAAATTAGAAATAAAAAAGTTAAAGTATATAATAAGACCAAGGGAACATATTTCATAGCTTTATTAGAACTTTCTGATGACGAAGTTGAAGTATTCTTAGCTGGTGGACAGTTAAGATATATTAAAAAACAAATGGCAACAGCTCAATAAATATTATTGTAGAAGAATGCTTGATTTCTTATCAAGCATTCTTCTAGATATAAAATAGATTTGATTAATTTGTTATCGGATGGCTTTATAAACTTAAAATTAAAAAATATTGCAATTTATTAATACAATTTTTTGCACGAGGAATTCATCATTTCTGGGAGGTAATATGTTTTCAGGCAAAAATATTGTACCACAGAGGGTTGGAGTCCTCAATTTTCATTTAAGTTTACAGAGCGTATTAGATTATAAGGAGGTAACTATGAGAAAAATACCTTGTGTTATTATGAGAGGCGGAACCAGTAGGGGAGCGGTATTTCACAGGTCTGACTTACCAAGTAATATAAAGGAATGGGACAATATTTTTATTAAGACTATGGGAAGCCCTGATCCTAAACAAATAGACGGCCTTGGAGGAGGAGTATCTTCCAACAATAAGATTGTAGTTGTAAGCAAGTCAGATAGAGAGGGAGTAGATGTTGAGTATACAATAGGGCAAGTATTAATCAATAAACCAGAGGTGGATTACAAAAGCAACTGTGGTAATATGACTTCCGTAGTTGGCCCCTTTTCCATTGATGAGGGTTTGGTAAAAGCCCTTGAGCCCATAACAAAGGTAGTTATGTACAATACTAATACTGGCAAGATAATAGAGGCCCTAGTACCAGTGGAAAATGGCAGGTTTAAAACTGAAGGTGATTGTAAAATTGCTGGTGTTTTGGGAACAAGTTCTGAAATAAAATTATCCTTTATAAATCCAGGGGGAGCAGTTACGGGAAGATTACTACCTACAAACAAACCAAAAGATATATTGGATATTCCTCAATTTGGCAATATAGAAGCTACAATAATTGATGCATCTAATCCTCTAGTAATCATTAGGGCTGAAGATATTAATTTAAAAGGCTTTGAAAAGCCTGATGATATTAACAGTAATGAAGAAGTTCTTGATTTACTAGAAAAAATAAGAGGAATTGCAGCGGAAAAAATCTGTATGGTAGAAAATTGGCGAAAAGCTAGGGATTTAACCCCAGCAATACCAAAGATAGCTTTTGTTACTAGTCCAATAGCTTATGATTCTTTGACTGGAGAAGTTGTTAGTGCTAATGATATGGATATTTGCGCTAGAGTTATATCACTTAATAAGTTGCATAAAGCTTATCCAATAACTGCAGCTATTGCAACTGGAGTAGCAGCAAGGATAAAAGGCAGTATTATAAGTGATTTGATATATAAGGATAAAACTAGTAATAGGATATCCATAGGACATCCAAGTGGTATTATTACAGTTGATTCTACACTAACTGAGAAAAACAAAGAAATATATGTAGAAGAATCAACTGTAATTAGAACAGCTAGGAGAATAATGGATGGGTATATTTATATACAGGATTAATTTTTAGGATTTTTAATCACTTGTTATATAATCCAAAAGTCCAGATTTTAAAGTATATATGAGAGAATAAACCTCATATATACTTTTTTAGTGTCTGACATGGACGTAAACTAGTCGGTAAAAGTCCGATACGAGGTTTGTAGTGCCAATCGTTAGCTTAAGACAATGGTGTCCATCGTGAGAAAGTAGATGAACTTCTACCTTTTCTACAAGAACATTACGAAACCTTGAAGGCAGATTTGCTAAAAGAGAAATACAAACCACAATCTATTAATGCACTTAGTAGCAAGAAAGATAGAAGATAAAAGAGTATTGAAACTGATAAGAAAATATCTAAACTCTGAAAAATGCTAAAAGGCATGATGGTTAAATCAGAGGAAGGCATACCACAAGGAGGACCTTTAAGTCCATTACTTAGCAACATTCTACTAGATAAATCAGATAAAGAACTAGAAAGAAGAGAACATAAATTCTGTAGATATGTTGATGACTGCAATATCTATGTCAAAGCATAAGAGCAGGAGAGAGTCCTTAAAAACATTACCAAATTTCTAGAACAAAAGTTAAAGCTAAAAGCAAACACTGAAAAATCAGCAATATCCTCACCAACAAAGAGAAGATTCTTAGGATATAGCTTCTACCATGGAAAAAGTGGGATTAGATTTTGAGTCCATGACAAGTGTTATGAAAGACTTAAAGAAAAGATTAGGAATATTACTAACAGAAATGGAAGTTTTATTAAACCACAAAATTCTGTGTTTAACCTTTATTTTTTGTAAAACTACAATTCTCTTTTAAGTAAATAAATTCAAAGAAGTAAGCAGTGTCCAAAGGATTTCTAATCTTTTAGGATATCTTAAGGTTTTAATTTATAATTCTTTATTTAAACTCTCCCCTTATATGGTAAAATATATGTATAAAGATGCTAATGGGGTGATTGATATTAACAAATCATATATAAAGAAGCCAAACCAATATGAGATATTGCCAGAAATAGTAGAATATCTTATTAAAAAACTTGACCCAAGGATGATTATCCTATTTGGCTCCTGTGCTAGAGGTGTAATAACCGTTCATAGTGATATTGATCTATGTATTGTAGTTGAAGAAAAACTTGATGTTAAGGAAAGGGTTAAAATCAGAAGTGAACTATTAATGGACCTAATAGATATAAGTGATTTTGAAGTTGATTTGTTTATATGTGGTATAGAAGACTGGGAAAAAAAGCATAAGGATCAAGGTACTTTTATAGGGAAAATCTACAAGGAGGGAAAAACTATTTATGGTAGATAGCAAGAACTATGAAGAGTGGATAGAAATGGCGAAAAAGGACTTTAAAGGCGCAAAAATACTTCATGAGGCAGGTGGAGTAGAAGAACTTGTAGCTTTTCATTGTCAACAAGCTGTAGAAAAGTACTTAAAGGCTTTTCTAATTAAGGAAACTGGAGTTTTACATAGTGGACATTATCTTATGAGGCTTCTTAAAAAGTGCTATCAGATAGATGAAAACTTTAAAAAATTCATACCTCAAATAACTTTTCTTAACACCTTTTATATAGAAACTAGGTATCCAGCTGAAGAAGGTTTGACAGTAGATAAAGAAGATGCAGAAAAATGTATTGAATATGCAAGTCAAGTGTTGGATTATTCTTTTTAGAGGAATTAGAGTAAAAGGTGCATAAAATCAACTATATTTAAATTAGGAGCTGAATATTAAAATGTTAAAAATAACAAAAACTGAACCTACATCTATTGTTAAAGACTTTGATGTTTTTGTAAGCTATCTAGAAAATAACAATGTCATAGCTACTAAAACTCAACGTTTTATTTCTAGAAAACACCTATTGGAATTAAATAATCTTATGACAAGACCAGAAACTGATGTTAAATCCCACTATAATCAAGACCACTATCCACTTCTGCATTTATTTTATTGTATATCCATGGCTGGTAAACTATTTTACTTAAGTAGTGGAAAAGGTAACAAGCTATACTTTACACCTTCTGAACGAATTAAAGAATATAAAATATTAAATGATACTGAAAAGTATTTTGCTTTATTACAAATATTATGGATTGATACGAATTGGGAGGACTTACAGATATTAAACAATTTTAGAATTAGCTCATTGATAGAGCAAATGGATATTATCCTTAAAGAATTTGTTGAAATTCTTCCTAATAATCGTACCTTATTTTATAATGATTCTACTAAATATATATTTTTAAGTCTTTCAAGTTTAATATTATATTTATCTTATTTTGGAATATGGACTATAGAGAGATTAAGAGATGACGATATACCTGAACTTAATCGCTATTTTATACCTAAAAGCATTTCTCTTACTGATTTTGGAGTTCAAATAGTTAAAGTATTAGCAAAACTTAGCCTTAAGGATTGGAATAAAGTTTCACCTAAAGATTATTTTCACAATAGTTTTATTGATTTTTTAGCAAGTTTTTCTACAGGTAGTTCTTTAATTGATATAAAGGAAAACATGAAAGAAAATACAAAAACTAAAAAAATAAACAAACAGTTTATTGAATATTTTACTCACCTTTTTGAGCCCGGTAAGTTACAGCGTTCCCTAGGGGAAGTAGAACAGAAGCATAATCCAGGCAACTATATTTTTAAGGTAAGTCTAAATAAAGGAGTTTGGAGAAAGATTAAATTATCCTCGAATCATACTCTTGAGGATCTTCACCTAATGATACAAAAAGCTTTTGATTTTGACAACGATCATATGTATGCATTTTACATGGATATGAAGCCATTTTCTGATAATGCCTATAATTGTCCAGAAAGCGATAAAGGACCATATACTGATGAAGCAGTAATCGGGGATATAGAGATTTTTACAAAACAAGAATTTATGTATCTTTTTGATTTTGGAGATCAGTGGATATTTAGTGTTAAGTTGGAAGAAATATTAGAAAACGAGAAGGAAATAACAGAACCAATCATAATAGATAGAAAAGGTGAATCACCAGAACAGTACCCTTATTAAGTGGATACGGGGGTAGGTCAATTGGCAACAACAGATAATATATCTGTTAATGAACATTGCATTGGGGAGGTGATTTTATGTTCAATCCTCATGATTATGCTTTTAAAATAGAAGTAACAGTAAAAGCTATATTTAAATGTGAAAAATATGAACTTGGTGGTATAGCAGATGCTAATTTTATAGAGAAAGATCCTTTTATTGCTATAGCTTTTGTACTAGGTAATTTTTATAATAAAGTAGACAGAAGCTTTAAAGAGAAGATAGACGAATTCCTAAATGTATATTATTTGGAAATAGGAAAAAGCATATCAGAAATAGGAGAAGAGAAGATTAAAAATATAGTAGAGGATTTCAACAATATAGTAGCAACAGTTTGAAACAATACAATATAAAGAGACCTTTTAGGTCTCTTTATATACTATGTTAAAGCAAAACCATCTCTAAAACATGTACCACCAACCCGGCCCCAAAGCAAAAGGGCATACTAAATATCAATTTAAATACAAAAAACTTAACTCCAAAAAAGGCGGTTTCAAAAGGAGCTTTGCTCAATCCTAATAGACACCAGGCTGTAATAATGGATACTATCGTTCCCAATCCTGCACCAGAAGCCAATATTGAAGCAATAATTGGGAAAGAAGCATAAGGGCCCATAGCCAGCAACATTCCACCAAGTGTACCAAGCACTATTCCTCTCAATCCTGCTTCTTTAGATAACCAACTTTGAACAAATTCTCTTGGAATGAGAACTTCTATCATACCTGCCAATATGAAAGCACCTAGTATAAGAGGAATTGTCTGCAGCATTTGTTTCATGCCTAACTTTAATCCTTCCAATTGTTTTCCTGTTTTTTTCGAATTTATAAGTATGAGTATAATAGCTACTATACTAAGAATCACAGTGGTTTGAGCCATCTTTTTCACCTGCTTCTGTAAAAGGATTTTCTAATGTTCTGTTATGAAAGAAACGTTGTGCCAATAAACCTACAATAATAGGTATAGGAATAGTTATTAAATTTCTTATTAATGCAATATTGGAATCCACTAAACTTACTTCCATGGGAATACGTGAAAAATCATAAACTTGTTTTCCAAATAAGAAGGTTATCAATATATAAAAGGGCAATTCTTTTTCTTTAAAGCTTAAAATAAAAGGATAGTATATATAAGGCCCTCCAGGGAAAAGTCCACCAGCAAAAGCGCTTATTATTATTCCTCTTATACCACTAAATTTTTGTAGCCATTTATTAAGTATTTCTTTTGAAAGAAGAACTTGTATTTGACCTATTATTATAAATGATGCCAATAGCATTAAAGCAGATTGGACTGCTGTGTTTATTGAATTGTTGAATCCTTTTAATACAAGGCTGCTTCCTCCTACAACATATGTAATTATGATAAAAATAGCTGTTGAAACAGAAATAACCATTAGGGATTTTTTCATATTTATCACCTTTCTTTTATGTATGTGAGCTACTCATTATTTGCTAATGCTGAAGTAGGAATCTATTGTATTATATGTTATATTATACCATAAAATGAACAGGGGAACGGGTGGATATCACAATAGATAATATCTATATATGATTGAAGATGCATTCATAAATACAATATATGTAAAATATTAAAACCATCATATATACAATAGAACTTAGAGGGGAGGTTCCCCTCTATATTTTTTTAATGTAAAAGTGACATAAAAACAATGCAAAATCAACAAAGAGAGACAAATCAAAGACTTAAAAGAGTTGAAGATAAGACTGATATTATAGATACTCAAGTTAAAGAGAATACTCAAATATTAAAAGCTTTACAACATAGTAGCCAAGTTCATAAAGCTAAAATAGATAAACTCAGTATTACCATAGCTAAGGAAGTAGGAAAAATAAAAAAGCAAATAAAGAATATAGATAAAAAAATAGAATCTCTGGAGGAAACAAATAAGTCAATTATGGAAATGTATGGTGAACATGAAGCTGAGATACGGACTATTAGAAGAAGATATCTTTAAGGAGAATAATTTATGGTTAAAAAATTATTAGAGCAAATGTAATTTTGCTAGTTGCAGTAAAATTTAAATAAGTGGACAAGGATACAAGCCTTGCCCACTTATTTTTAGTATCCGTGTTCCATTTCGGCTTCTTCTTTTGTTCTGTGAACTGTGCCATGAGGGTGCTCTGGAGGTGCATATATAGAGTACAATTTTATTGGCACAGAACCAGTATTTATAAGATTATGCCATGTACCTGCAGGTATGAATATTACATAACCATTACGTACTCTTCTTTGGAATGTTAAGCTATCTTTTTTATTTCCCATCATTACAATTCCTTGTCCCTGTTCAATGCGAA
>Ga0134103_1001320_pt1 | contig 23588 bp, 16 predicted proteins | sample 14_taG_2_FD_94445 | JGI IMG/M metagenome (GOLD analysis project Ga0134103, IMG submission 94445) | Switchgrass degrading microbial communities from high solid loading bioreactors in New Hampshire, USA - 14_58_20_212_A1 metaG | ecosystem: Engineered > Bioreactor > Semi-continuous > Anaerobic >...
CAGGTTTTGAAGCCGGATTACAGCAGCGGGGAATTACTGCGCGGCGCGCGACGCGATCCGTTCCTCGGGCGGCGCCCACTCGGTCACGCGGAACGGGATAGGCTCCGCTTCAAGCACGCGCCCATCGCGCAACGTAACCTCGGCGGAAAGCTCGTGCTCGCCCGGCGACAGCACCCACCACGCTTCGAACGGGGCGGCGTCACTCTCCACGACCGGCTCGCCATCCATCCGGTAGATCACGCGCACGGCGTCCGCCGGGACGACGATCCGCAGGCGGATGCGCTGCGTTTCGGCCGGGACGAGCGGCGTCAGGCGAAAGATGGTGTACGGGTCCGGCGACAACAGGCGGACCGGCGCCTCTTCCCCTGCCAAAACGTGCACGTAGACCGGCGGCTGCGGGATGCCCTGGCGGCGCGCCCAGTCCTGCGCTTCGGGCGGCAGCACAAGGTACACCCGCTCTTCCCGCTCGGCGAGCGGCGTGTTTTCGTCGGCCAGCAGGCCGGTGCGCCGGTCGATCACGTAGGGCCGGTGGAACGTATCTTCCTCGGTGGGCACCGTGCCTTCGATAAACCAGTCCCAGCGTGTTTTCGGGCAATAGACGGTCGGCAGCAGACCACTCGTCGCGCAGACCTCGGCGCGCACCAGCCCGTCAGGCACCGGAAACGAAAGCTTCGGCTGGCCGAGCAGCACGCGCCGCATGACCTCATGCCAGATCGGGCCCGCGCCGCTCACCCCGCTGACCTCGACCATCGGCGTGTTGTCCGCGTTGCCAACCCACACGCCGACGACCAGATTGGGCGTATAGCCGACCGTCCAGTTGTCGCGAAAGTCGGTCGTCGTGCCGGTCTTGGCAGCGGCAGGTCGCCCGATGTTGAGCGCGCTGGCCGGGCCAAACGAGGGGATGCGCGCCTCGTTGTCGCTGAGGATATCGGTGATCAGAAACGCGACGCGCGGGTCGATCACCGGATCGCCGGGCGCGGATGGACGCCACTCGTGCAGCACGTTTCCGTCGCGATCTTTCACCGACAGGATGTAAACCGGCTCGACACGATAGCCGCCGTTCGCCAGCGCGCCATACGCCGCCGTCAGGTCAAGCAGGCGCACCTCGCCACCCCCCAGCGTCAGCGAGAGGTCATAGCGCGCCGGGTCGGTCAGCGTCGTGATGCCCAACTCCGTCAGCAGGCGAATCAGCGCGTCCACGCCGACATGCTCCAGCGCGACCACCGCCGGGATGTTGTACGACGAGCCCAACGCCTCGCGCACCAGCACGGGGCCGTGCTCCACCAGTCCGAAATTCGCAGGCGTATAACTCTCTAACCGGCGCGTGACGAAGGGCGTCTTCACATCGAGGATCATGGTCGCGGGCGTCCACGGGCGCGCGCTCTCCGGGTCGAACGCCAGCGCATATGTGAACGGCTTAAGCGCGGACCCCGGCTGGCGTGGCGCGAGCGCGGCGTTCACCGCGCCGTCGATCCGCTCGTCGGAATAGTCCGGGCTGCCGACCATCGCCAGCACCTGCCCGGTGTGCGGATCGAGCGCGACCACCGCCGCGTTGTGCGCTTCGTGCGAAGGGACGCCCGGCGGCGGGTTGTTCAGCCAGTCGAGGTGGCGCACAACGGCATCCTGCGCCGCGTTCTGCCAGTCGAGATCGAGCGTCGTGACGACTTCCAGCCCGCCGGAATACAGCTCGTCGGGGAACTGGCGCTGGAGTTGCGTCCACACTGCCGCCACGAAATGCGGCGCCTCGATCGGATAGGGCACGGCGGCGTAGTGCAATGCTTCCTCATATGCGAGGTCTGCCTCGGCCTGCGTGATGTACCCCTGCCGCGCCATCAGGTCGAGCACGACCCGCTGCCGCGCCTTGGCCGCCTCAGGATTGCTGAGCGGATCGTAAAGCGCGGGCGCCTGCGGCAGCCCGGCCAGCATTGCGCTCTCAGCCAACGACAGATCGGCCGCGTCCTTGCCGAAATAGGCGCGCGCCGCCGCCTGCACGCCGTACGCCATGTTGCCGTAATACGTCTGGTTGAGGTAAAGCGCCAGGATATCGTCGCGGGACATGCGGGCGGTCAATTCCAGCGCCAGGATGCTCTCGCGCAGCTTGCGGCGGAGCGTGCGCTCGGCGCGTTGTTCGGGGTCGAGCAGCAGATTGCGCACGACCTGCTGCGTGATCGTGCTGCCCCCCGCAACCACCTCGCCGCCGCGCACGTTGATCCACAGCGCCCGCGCGATCCCTTCAATATCCACGCCAGGATGGCGGTAGAAATTCGCGTCCTCGGTTGCAACGGTCGCCTGAGCCAGCGACGCAGGCAGATCGTCCAGCGCAATCACCTGATTGACGCCCGTCTCCGGGTCCGCGATCTGGTAGAGCAGGCGGCCGTACCGGTCCAGGATGCGCGTGCTGGGCAGCGCCATCCCCGCCTCAAGGTCGTCAATCGAGGGCAGGTCGCGCAGCAGCCACACATACACCAGCGCGGCAAACACGACGAACAGCCCGCCGATCGCCAGCGCGATCCGCTGCCAGCGAGTCCGCGCGCGCCAGAATTGCCGGATACGGTGCATCAGTCCTCTACAGGATCGGGTTCCAGGCGATCATTAGCCTCATTGTACGAGGCATTCGTCCGGCGCGATGTGCATGCGGCCAACGGTTGTTCGACGCCCGGCCTGCGCTGCTAGCCCGCGCCTTCGTCGTCCGTGTCATCAAATTCCGCGTCGTCGGTCTCGTCGGCGGCGCGGTTCGGATCGAGCAGCACCAGGTCGTCGTGCCCCGGATTGTACTCAACCTCCCAGCCGACCAGCGCGTTGGGGTCAGTCTGACCGGCGCGCTTCAGCAGGCGGATCCAATCTGGCCGCTCCAGCTCGATCCCGCGCGGCCCAATCTCGGTGTCGAGGATGATCGTCGCGCCGCCCTTGCCGACCACCACCCGCGTAATCGTCCCGTTGTATTTCATCCCTCACTCCTCTCTCACTCGCACCGCGATCATAGCGCCCGGCGCAGCCGCGTGCCAGCGTCGTATTTCGGTCTGCGCGCCAGGGCTTGATATAATGACGGCAGGCCGCGCGCGTTGGGCGGTCTGGTGCGAGCGTTTTCTGTACCCCGCAGGGGAATACATGCGTAATGAATCTTGACCGCCTTGTGCGCTGCAGTCGTGAGCTTCTGGGCCTGGAACTCTCGGCCGAGACGCAGCGATCTTTCAGCCTCTACGCGGACGAGCTGCTGGCCTGGAACGAGAAATTTAACCTCACCGCGATCACCGCGCCCGAAGAAATCGAAATGCGGCACTTCCTCGACTCGCTGTCGGTGATCCGCGCCGTGACGTTCAAGCCGGGGATGCGCGTGATCGACGTGGGGGCGGGCGCGGGGTTCCCCGGCCTGCCGCTGAAGCTGGCGTTCCCCGGCATCGAGCTAACGCTGCTTGAAGCAACCGCCAAGAAGACCGCCTTCCTCGAGCATATTGTCGAACGGCTGAAACTCAGCAACGTGAAGGTGCTCAACGCGCGCGCCGAAGACGCCGGTCAGGATCCGGCCTACCGCGAGCGATATGACGTGGCGCTGGCACGGGCCGTCGCGCAGATGCCCGCCCTGGCGGAGTACCTGCTGCCGTTGTGCAAAGTCGGCGGGAAGTGCGTCGCGCTAAAAGGGGAGAACGCGGTCAATGAGGTGCGGCAGGCGGAAAAGGCGCTCGATCTGCTCGGCGGGCATGTAGAGAAGGTAATCCCGGTGGAACTGCCGCAGGTCGCCGAGACGCACCACCTGGTACTGATCCACAAGCGTGCCGCAACCCCGCCCAACTATCCGCGCCGCGCCGGGATGCCGACCAAGCGGCCATTGCACTAGCGGAAAAAGGGAGTAGGGAGTAGGCAGTCGGGAGTGGGAAAAAGCTATCCCTACTCCCTATTCCCCACTCCCTACTCCCTCGCCTTTAGCTGCCTTCCTGAATCGTCACAATCTGCCCGGCGTGGATGTGCCAGCGGGTCGCCTTCTGCAAAAACTCCGGCGTGAAAATCTCCGGCTCGGTCGTGGTCAGCAGCACCTGTTCCGCGCCGCTCACCCGGTCGAGCAGATACGCCCGGCGGGCGGCATCCAGTTCTGCGATCACCTCGTCCAGCAGCAGGATCGGCCACTCTCCGACCACGTCGCGCATCCACTCAAGCTCCGCCAGCTTGAGGCTCATCACCGCCGTGCGCGCCTGCCCGCGCGAGCCGTACAGGCCGAGGTCGTGCCCGTTGACCAGCAGGCGCAACTCGTCGCGCTGCGGCCCGATCGTCGTCATGCCGCGCGCAATGTCCTCGCCGCGCCGCTCCTCAAGCGTGGCCGCGTACTGCGTCGCGATGTCGTCCGGCTTCAACTGGCGGTTGAGGTCCAGTCCGATCACGTCGAACGAAAGCTGCCCGGTGTTGTTAGCGGTGGGCAGAAAACTCGGCTGGTAGCTCAGTTCGAGGTCTTCGTTCCCGCCGGAGAGGTCGCGGTGCACGCGCCGCGCCTTCACCTCAAGCTCGCGCAGCAGCCGCTGGCGCCCGGCGATCACCACGCCCGCCGACTGCGCAAGCTGCTCGTTCCAATAGCCCAGCTCGTCGGGCCGCGCCTCGCCGTCGCCAATGCGCTTGAGTAGGGCGTTCCGCTGCGTCAGGAGCTTCTCGAAGTTCGCCAGCGCCTCGCAGTATACGCTGTCCGTCTGGCAGAGCGTGACGTTCATGTAGCGGCGCCGCTCCGCCGGAGAGCCTTCGACGAGGACCAGGTCTTGCGGCAGGAACATCACGACGTTGATCTGTCCGATCAGGTCCATCACGCGGCGCGGCACGCCATTGACACGGATGTCTTTTTGCAGGCGGGAGCCGTTCAGCGCGCCCGGTTCCTGCACCAGCGTCACCTCAATGCGGCTGAGCGGCCGGTTCGCGCTGACCACTTCCGCGCCGATTTTGGCGAACGCCAGGACCTCGTGATCTGCGTTCCAGTTAATCAACTGGCGGTCGGTCGTGGTGTAGGGCGAACGCGAAGTCGCCAAATAATAGATCGCTTCGAGCAGGCTGGTTTTGCCCTGCGCGTTGGCGCCGTGCAGCAAAATAGGACCGGTCGGCAAAGAGACTTCCAGCCGCGCGTAGTTGCGGAAGTTCTGAAGAGAAAGGTGCTCGATGTACATGAAAGTGGGCGGTCTCGGGCGCTCGCGGATACGGGCTAAGTATACCCCATCTCGGCGCGCCGCCCCACTTTATGCCCGGCTCACACGTCCAGCAGCAGAGGCACCCCCACGCGGAAAGCCGTGTACAGCGCGAAGAAAAACTGCTTCAGCGCGGCGATCGTCTCGTCGTCGCCCGGCTCGGGACGGTGCAGGAACGGCACGGTCCGATCGATCCACTCCACCGAGGGGGGATCGGCAAGCTGCATCATCACATCCGCGTCGAGATCGGAGTAGATCCCGTCGAAGAACTGGAGCAGCAACGCGCCGTGCGCCGGGCGGATGTGGCCGGAGAGGAACAGCATCTCAAACACCTGGTCGGCCGTCACATCGAAGCCATCCACCGAGCGCTGCGGCGCCTCACCACTCTCCATGAACACGCCACTCTGCGCGCGGAGCCGCGCCGCATGCTCCCCACGATAGCCCTGCTCTAAGATCGCCTTCTGAAGCAGCAGGTACACCAGCGGAAAGTCGTTCCCCGGCAGTTGGTCGAGCAGCCACTGTTCCCCGGCGCGCGAAAGCGGATAGTTGATCGCGCCGACACAGCCGAACGCGTGCCCGGCGTGGTTGGCGGGGCAGCCTTCGCAGTATTTCGCCCAGGGCTTTAATTCCTCGGCGGCGTCGAGCAGGTCCTGCACGATGATGACTTCCTGCTCCTCGTCCCCTTCGGCGGTGCGGCGCACCATCTCAAAGCCCATCTCGCGCGGAGGGCGGTAGTCGCCCTGGTCGCGGTACAGCGCGATGATCCGCTCGGCGCGGTCGCGCCCCTTGAGGCGCAGCATCAGCCCCTCGGTCGTCAGCGCGCGCTTCGGTTCGCAGTCGTAGTGAACGACGTAATCAATGCCCATCGGAGAGTTCCTAGCGGTTAGCAGTTAGCAAAAACCGAAAGCGAATTATGAACCTGGGCGGGTTCTCTCGTAGGGGCGCAGCAAGCTGCGCCCGCTGTCAGAATAATCACTGGTGCCACGGGCGGAGCAAGCTCCGCCCCTACACCCAAACGTCTGATTTCCCGCGTGCAAAGTTCATAAGACGCTATAGAGCATACCCGATCAGCAAGGAGTCGCCACAGGGCCATATTCGCCTTAGGGCAAAGGGCCACGTAGAGCCTTATTCCTGGCTAACTGCTAACGGCTAACCGCTCATCGCTGCTCTCAAAACAAACCGCCCCGCATCGTTGCCAACGCGGGGCGGCCCATCCATCACACAGTCCGATCCGTCGCTTACTGGATCGGCAGGTGTCCGACGCGGCCTTCAATCAGCCGGACGAACGCGGCGTTGACCCACCCCGGCTGGCCTTCGAACGTGATCAGATACCACGCGCCATTGCGGTTGCGCGCCTCGATCACGAACTCGGTTCCGGCGGGGATCTCGCCGATCTGCTCGGCCTGGAGCGTCGCGTTATTGCGGAACACCAAGTTGCTCAGCGCGCGGCCGCGCACCGTCACAGCGGGAGCGCCCTCGTCCGTCGTCGGGACGAACACCTGCCCCGCCGGTGGGACCGGCACGACCTCGGTGCTCACCAGCAGATCGCTCACGCGCCCTTCCGTCAGCGTCACGAACGACGCCGACAGCCAGCCGCGAATGCCCTGCCAGTTCACCAGATACCACGCGCCGTTGCGGTTGCGCGCCTCGATGTCCACAATCGTGCCGACCGGCACCGTGGCGATCACCTGCGAAGCCGTGGCGCTCGCCCCGTCGCGCAGGCGCAGGTTGTCGTTGACGCGGCCCTTCACCGGAACGCGCGGCAGATCGGCCGGGGGAGTGAACTCGCCGGGCAGCACCGGCGCATCGAACACGCGCGGGATCTTGAACACGAAGTCCTGATACGTATCGCCGTCCAGATCCTGGTTGAGCGTTGCATCCGCGGCCCACAGGTACACCCACTCGTTGCTCACCCAGCCCTGGCGGCCGTCCTTCAGGTCGATCAGAACCCACGTCATATCGGGCACCGCGCCCCGCACGACGTAGTTCTCAGGATAGCGGACCTGCGCGATAACCGGATAGCCCGTGCCCGGCCCGCTGCGGACGTTCAGGCGGGTCGCGGTCACCGACGCCCAGACCTTCACCGCCGGATCGCCGCCGGTCGCGCCCGTGCCGGTGTCGCCGGTTCCGTCACCACGCGGCGTGCCATCGGGGTTGAACGCTTCCCAATGGATGCCGATCTGCGCGTTGCCGCTGTCGTCCCAGTACTCGACGCGAACCTCATGCGTCCCGGCGGTCAGCTCGTAGACGTCGGCGTTATAGCTCTGCACGCCGGAGCTGGGATTCCACTGGTCGAGGATCTGCGTCGAGTCGATCCAGACGCGCACCCCGCCATCCACTGTCACGGTGAAGCGCCACCAGCCGGGGATCGCGAAGCTGCCGACGTGCGTAAAGCGCGCGCTGAAGTTGTCGGCGGGCAGCGCGCCGTCGGGCGCACCGTTACCCCACTGGAAGTTGAGCGCGTTCTCGGTGCGCGTCACCACCGGGTTGCCAGACAGCGAATTGTTGTTCCAGTACTGCGCGTTCCAGCCGCTGGTCGGTGCGGGTTGAGCCGGCTGCGCAGGCGCGGTCGTGCCGGGCCCCTCCCACGTCACCTGGACGCCCGCCAAGCCGGTTTCCTCGTAGTACTCGACGCGCAGGTCGTGCGGACCGGCCGTCAGAGCGTCGAGCGTCGCGGTGTAGGTGGTGTACCCGGAAGGCGTGCCGTGCCACTGGTCGACGATCAGCGTCTGATCGACCCACATGCGAACCCCGTCATCCGCACCGACGCGGAAGGTCCACTGGCCGCCCACAGGGAAATTCACGGTCTTGGTCCACCGCACGCTGAAGTTATCGGCGGGAATGGCCGGGTCAGGCGAGCCGCTCGCCCAGTTGAAATCGATCCGGTCGTCAATGCGCGTCACAACAGGGGAACCTTGCAGGTCGCGATTGTTGTAATATGACGCGTTCCACTGTGTCCCGGGGTTAGCCTCTGCGACAGGGAGCTGCGCGCTCTGAAACGGCAACATGCCGAGCGCAAACGCAAGCGCCAGGACCGTCAGAAGGCCGTACCGCATCAGTTGCTTCATGACGTCTTTTTCCCCTCACGAAAATTAAGACAGGAGTCACTCGGATTATACCGGAGCGTTGGAGTGAGCAACAAACTCCCGCGCTGGCACCATAGTCCTACAGAAGTCCCACAGAGGTTTTGCGGAACTCCGGCGCTACTTTCCGGCGCCCGCCGCCTGCTCCAGCACGCGAAGCGTCTGCTCCGCCGCGCGCTGCCACGTGAACCGCCCGGCCTGCTCGTATCCGCGCTCGATCAGCGCCGCGCGCAGAGCTTCGTCCGTTACGATCCGGTCAATCGCCTGCGCGATTTCTGCCTCGTCGCGCGGGTTGACCAGCAGAGCCGCGTCTCCCGCGACTTCTGGCAGCGACGAGGTAGTGCTTGTGATGACGGGCGTCCCGCAGCGCATCGCTTCCAGCACCGGGAAGCCGAACCCCTCGTACAGCGACGGGAAGACCAGCGCCAGCGCCCCGCTGTACAGCGCCGCCACGTCCGCATCGTCCACGTAGCCGGTCAGGTGGACGCCCTCGACGCCTTCCGTCCAGCGCGGGTCGAACAGCCACCCTTGCTGCCCGGCCAGCACCAGCCCGACGTCAACGCGACCGCTCTCGCGCCGCCAGCGCGCGTAGCTCCGCACCAGGCGCGCGATGTTCTTGCGCGGCTGAAGCGTGCCCACAAACAGCAGGTACGTCTGCGGCAGCCCGTAGCGCGCGCGGACCTGCGCCAGACGCTCCGCATCGGTCACGCGCGCCAGCGACGTATCTACGCCTGGGTAGACGAGCGCGATCTTGTTTGGAGACACGTCGTAATGCGCGCTCAGGTCGCGCGCCGTCGCCAGCGAGTCCGCCAGGATGCGCGTCGCGCGGCGGGCGCTGGTGCGCGTCGTCCAATCCAGATAGCGGCGGCTGAAGCCGGGGTGCGCTTCCGGAAAGTAGATGTAGCCGAGATCGTGGACCGTCACCACCGCGCGGCCAGGGAACGCCAGCGGGAGCGTGTGCGCCGGGACGAACGTCACGTCCGGCCGGGTGCGCCACAGCGCCGCCGCGAAGCCGATGTGCGTCCACAGGCGCGGCACGCGGATCACGCGCCGCTCGACGTGGGGCAGGTCCGGCAGCAGATCGGGCGGGGGATCGTTACGGAAATACAGGCGAAAGCGGTGGGGCGTGTCCAACGCCAGCAGCGCGCGAAGAAGCTGCAACGCGTAGTTTTCGGTTCCGGTGCGACGGGCGGCGGTGGTCCGGCTGGCGTCGATCGCGATCGTCAGCGGCCGCATGGTTCCCCCTTAACGCGCGCGGCGGCGAAACGCGAGCGGCAGCAGCCCGATTCCCAACGCTGTCACCAGCAGCGGCCAATAGTCGGCGGCTTGGTCGAGCAGGTCTTGCTCGATCACCCCGGTCGTGACGGTGAACGCCGTCCCGGCGGCGACCAGCGCCAGCACGCCCAGCAGGATCAGGCGCACGTCATGGCCGCGTTCGAGCGCAAAGGTCAGCAGAAAGGTGACGCCCAGCGAGACAAGCAGCAGCGGCCACCACTCGGCGGCGTCCGGCTCCGGCTCGACAAATTCCAGCACGGCGTAAATCACCCCGGCCGTCACCCAGACCAGCAGCCCGAAGAACAGCAACCCGCGCTCGCGTCGCCCAAACACCAGCGAGTGAAACACCGCTGTAAACGCCAGCGCGCCGCCGAAGCCGAGCGCCAGCGTCGTGTCGCTGATCTCCGGCAGCCCCTCGACGCCAAACGCGCGCGCGCTGAGGAACACGCCGAGCGCGATCAGCGCCAGCGCCAGCGGCAGCATCGCGATCTGCGTCTGCAACCGGCGGCGGAAGGCGTGCGCGCGCGGCTGGCGCAAGCGCTCGCTCTCGTCCACCGTGGACGGCTCGGCGGGCGCCTCAGAAGCAGGCGGGGCCGGGGGCGGCGCTGCGTAGGCATCGGTTGCGTAGGCGTCTGCCGTGTTATCCTCAGCCCAGTCGTCCTCGGACGAGGGCTCTTCGCTGGCCTCGTCGTAGGGTTCCGCCGCGTCTTCAACCGCTTCATCCGGCGCGACGATCTCGCCTTCGAGAGGCGCCTCGTCATACTCAGCGGCGTACGCGTCGATCTCGGCCGCGTCTAGCTCGCTCGCGGCGTCTTCAGAATAGTCTTCGGCGTACTCGTCGGCGGGGGAATAGTCGCGCTCTTCGTCCATATCCGGCCCTCGGCTTCCACTCTCCTGTATTGTAGCGCCCGGCGGACGGATGGCAACTTAGAGCGCCGTGTGCTCCGGCGCCCGCCCGCGAGCCATTACACCCTCTGGCGCACTCGCTCAAAGCGGCAGACAGGGGTACAATGCACAACAATCTAGCGGTAGGCGACGCGACATCCCATCCGACCATAGGAGCGCCCGATTGATGGTGCCGGAGCGGCCACAACCCTTCGCGCCGCATGTCGTCATCCTCGGCGTGCCGGTCCACGCCGTCACGTTCGAGAGCATGCTTGATACCATTGCAACCTGGATTGAGCGCGGGGACCGGTGTTATCAGATTTGCACCGCCAGCCCCGAGTTTGTCATGATTGCGCAGGACGACGCACAGTTTCGGCACGTGCTGCGCCAGGCAGATCTGTGCGTGGCGGATGGCGTCGGGCTGTTGATGGCGGCGCGCTTCCTGGGGCGGCCGCTGCCGGAACGGGTGACCGGCTCCGACGGGCTGCCGCTGATCGCCGAGCGAGCCGCGCGCACCGGCTGGAAGCTGTTTCTGCTGGGCGCGGCGCCGGGTGTGGCGGAGCAAGCGGCAGACGCTTTGCGGCGGCGCTACCCCGGCGTGCAGATTGTGGGCACCTACGCGGGCAGCCCGGATCCGTCTGAGGATGACGACCTCGTCGCGCGGGTGAACGCCAGCGGCGCGGATATCCTGTTCGTCGCATATGGCGCGCCCCGGCAGGATCTGTGGATCGCCCGCAACGCGCCGCGTCTGACGGCTCGCGTGGCGATCGGCGTGGGCGGCGCGGTAGATTTCGCCGCCGGAAAGGTTCCGCGCGCGCCGCGCTGGATGCAGCGTCTGGGGCTGGAGTGGCTGTTCCGGCTGATCCGCGAGCCGTGGCGCTGGCGGCGAATGCTCCGCCTGCCGCGATTTGTGTGGGCCGTGCTGTGGCATCGGGAGCGAGCGCTAGACGGGAAGTGAGGCTGCGCCCATGACGATCTATCTCGACGTTTCGGCCGCCGTGAACAGCCGCGCCGGGCTGGGACGCTACACCCGCTCACTGGCCGACGCGCTGATCGCCGAGCTGGAGATCCCGCCGACCCTGTTCTACAACCGCACCTCGGAGGCGACGGTTCCCCCTAACTGGCGCAACCTGCCGCAGCGGGCGTTCCGCATGGGCTATAAGCCGTGGCGCATGCTGGTCTGGCAGGGGCAGCTTTTGCGGATGGACTTCAGCCGCCTCGTCCCTGGCGCGGCGATCTTCCACGCCACCGAACACCTGCTGCTCCCCCTGCGCGGTGTGCCGACCGTCCTGACGATCCACGACCTGATCTTCAAGCTATTCCCTGAGCACCACAAGAAGCTGAATTACTACTTTCTGAACGCTGCCGTGCCGCTCTTTGTGCGCCGCGCAGACGCGATCATCGCAGTCTCGCAGGCGACCAAGAACGACCTCATGCGACATTACGGCACGCCCGACAACAAGATCACCGTCGTGCACGAGGCCGCCGCGCCGCACTTCCGCGTTGTGCCGAGCAGCGAGGTGTCGCGCGTCCGCGCCAAGTACGACCTGCCGGAGCGCTTCCTGCTCACAGTCGGCACGATCGAGCCGCGCAAGAACCTCACACGGCTGGTGGAAGCCCTCGCCCGCCTGCGCAAAGCCGACCGCCAGCTTTACATGGTCGTCGTCGGCTCGAAGGGCTGGATGTTCGACGAGTTTTTCGCCAAGATTGAGGAATTGGGCCTGCAGGGCGCGGTGCGGATGCTTGGCTTCGTGCCGGATGAGGACCTTCCGGCGGTGTTCCGCGCGGCGACCGTCTACGTCATGGCGTCGATTTACGAGGGCGCGGGCCTGCCACTGCTTGAGGCGATGGCGTGTGGCGTGCCGGTCGTCAGCAGCCGCGAGTCGAGCCTGCCGGAACTGGGCGCCGACGTCCCACGCTACTTCAATCCGTACGATGTGGACAACATGACCGAAGTGCTGCGCCAGGTGCTCGACGATGCGGATCTGCGGGCGCACATGGCGGCGCAGGGGCCCATCCGCGCGGGGCGCTTCTCGTGGCAGCGCGCCGCCCGCGAAACCCTCGACGTATACACGCGCACGCTGCGCGGACAATAGCAGGAGAGTGGCGAATGCTCGTGCGTGACGTCATGACTACCGATCTCATCACCGTGCAGCCCGACGACACGCTTCGCACCGCGCAGGAGCGCATGGCGGCGTGCGCTTGCCGTCGCCTGCCGGTCGTGGACGAGGATCGCCGTCTGGTGGGCATCATCACCGACCGCGACGTGCGCCTCGCGCTCAATTCGCCGCTGGTCCTGCGCGAGCGCTGGCAGGACGATATGCTGGTCACGCAGACGACCATCGAAGTCTGCATGACGCCCGATCCGGTTACCATTGCGCCAGACGCGCCCCTGGCGGATGTGATCGACGTGTTGCTGGAGCACAAAATCAGCGGATTGCCCGTGGTCGACGGAGATCGGCTGGTCGGCATCATCACGGTGACAGACCTGCTGATCGCGTTCCGCGACGAGCTGCGCAAGCGCTAAGGGCAGCGGTAAAGTAGCCAGGAACAGCGAAAAGCAGCGCGAGTGTTTGGGGAGCAAAAAAATAACGGGCGCAGCAAGCTCCGCCCCTACGAGAAAGCCCACGACCGGCGACCCGCGCCGACGCTTACGATTTACTCCGCCTCAAGCTCCCAGTCGTCCGAAAGCTCCCATTCCGACACGTTGACTGCCGGAAGCGTGAAGATGAAGCGCGCGCCGCCGCTTGGCGCGTCTTCGATCCAGATGCGCCCGCCGTGCGCCTCGACCGCCAGCCGGCAGAACGCCAGCCCCAGGCCCGTCCCCCGGCGGCGACCCCGGCGCGAATCGACCTGCGCAAAGCGGTTGAACAGCCGCTCTTTGTCCTCGTCCGGAACGCCCGGCCCGTTGTCCTCGACCGTGATCTGCACCATCGGCTCGCCGCCATTATCGGGCAGCGCCACCGCGCGGACGATGACGTACCCTTGCGCGGGCGTGAACTTGGTCGCGTTGTCGATCAGATTCATCAGCACGCGCTCGGTCTTTTCCTCGTCCACATATAGCGCGGGCAGGTCGTCGGGAAGCTCGGCGCGCAACGTGATCTCCAGATCGTCCGCCAGCGGCGCGACCTCACTGAACACCGCCTGGCAAAGCTGCGGGAACAAGACCGGCTCGCGCTCCAGCGCCATCTTCCCATCTTCAAATTTGGCGATGTCCAGCAGCGAATCGACCAGCCCAAGCATCTTGCGGACCGCACGACCCGACGTGTCCACTGTCTGAATGACCGCTTCGCCAAGCGGGCCGCCGTGTGTGGTCGCCAGCTCGCGCAATAGCTTGAATCCGGTCGAGATCGCGGTCAGCGGGCCGCGCAGGTCGTGCACGATCATGCGGCTAAGGTCCTCGCGCGCCTGTGCCAGCTCGCGCTCGCGCGTCACGTCGCTGAACACCAGCAGCAAGCCGATCGTCGCGCCCGCACCGTCGCGCACCGGCACGATCGCCCGGTCGATCCAGCGCGGACGCGGCGTGGACACCGTAAAGCTTGCGCGCGCGCCGTCAGGCGAGGTGTCGTCCCACGTGCCCGCCTCAAGCGAGGCAACCAGCCGGATCAGCCCGTCGCCCTCGAATCCAAAGCGATCCGGCAGACCAAGCGCGGGATCGCTCACCAGCGCCGCAACGGGCCGCCCGATCAGCGCATCCGGCTCCAAGCCAAGCAGCGCCTTCACGCGTGGATTCGCCAGCGCAAAGCGCCCCGCCGCGTCGATCAGCACGACCGCTTCCTTCATGCTGTCGAGGATGATTTGCAGCCGGTCGCGCTCGATCTCGATCCGCTGGAACAGGCGCGCGTTGTCCATCGCGATCCGCGCCTGCGTCGCAAGCTGCATCACAAACGCCTGATCGTCGTCGTCGTAGAAATTCGGGCGATCGCTGCCGAGCGCAATCACGCCCAGCACGTCGTCGCCGCGCACGATCGGGACGTTCAACTGCGACCGCGTGCCTTCGACCAGGGGGACGTACTCGGGCTCGTGGATCGTGTCCGGAACCAGTGTCGGATAGCCGGTCTGGTAGGTGTAGGCGATCGCACCGGCCAGCAGGCTGATCGGGTCAAGCTGGCCGGGGACAAGCCCCCGGCTGGCGACCACGCGCGGCGGCATCCCGTTCCGCGCCGAGCGCAGCAACAGCGCCCCGCTCTGCGAGCCGGTCGCCTCGGCGGCGCGGTCGAGCACAAGCTGAAACAGCCGGTTCAGGTCGAGCATCGCCGCCAGCTCGCGGCTGATCTCAGCCAGCGCGGAAAGCTGGTCCACACGCCGCATCAACGCCGCGTGCGTCTGCGAATAAAGCTGCGCGTTACGGAGCGCCAGCCCGGCCTGGTTGGCAAAATTCCGTAGCAGTTCGATCAGGTCAGGGCTGAAGGTGCGCGGCGTGTCGTAATAGCAGACCAGCACGCCCAGCAGTTCGTCGCCTTTGCGCAGCAGAAACTCGATCCACGCCCGCTTACCTTCCGCGTCGAGGCGGGCGCGCAGATGCCGCGCGCGTTTGTCCTGGTGCGAATCGGTCACGATCAACGGCTGGCGGCGGCGCGGCAGATCCTCGACCACCAGCATCAACGGATCGGGCGGCGCCGCAGCGAAGCGATCGCTCAGGCCGCGCTTGCGGACCAGCACCAGTTCATGCGTCGTGCCCTCGGGCCACAGATAGAGCGACACTGCGTTACACGAGCCCACCGCCAGCGCCGACGCGGTGATCAGGTCCAGCAGCGGCTGCACCTCGAGCGTGCCGCTCAGCGCCGCCGCGACGTTGTTCAACAGCGCCAGCCGTTGCGCGCGATCCTCTGCCTGTGCGTCGAGGCGCGCGTTCGTCGCCACCACGCCCACCTGCGCGGACAGCGTGCTCAGAAGCTGCACGTCGGCCGCCGTGAAATGTCGCCCCGGATCTTGCGACTCGACCGCGAGACAGCCGAGGACGCGCTCCGCCGCCAGCAGCGGCACGCCAAGCCACGACTCAACCGGCCCCGCTGGAGCCGCAAGCTGAAGCACCTGCGCACGCCGCGCGACGTGGTCTGCGATCAGCAGCGGCGCGTGATTGTCGATGACGTGCTCGATCAGGCTGCGGCCGGACAGGCGCTCCATGCTGACGCTCGCCTCGCCATCGTGCCTCACCGTGATCACGCGCAACACGTGTTGCTCCGGCTCCAGCAGGGCGATCTGGCAGCGTGTCGCTTCCAGCAGGTGCAACGCCTGACGCGCCACCAGCGTCAGCAGGTCATCCAGCGGGGGAGCAGTCGAAACGGCGCGGCTGACCATCGAGAGCGAGGTCAGTTCCTCGACCTGCTGTCGCAAGCGCAGGCGGGCGTCGGTAATCAGACGGATCGCCAGCACAAAGCCGAGCATGTTGCCGACGAGCAGCGCGAAGACCTCGGCGCTAAGCGTGTGGTAGACGATCGCTCCCAACGGCACCATAGGCAGCGGCGGCAGCGTCACCGCCAGCCTGATAGCCCATTCTGGCTCGCGCGTGCCATGTGAGGGGTATCCCGCGACCACCCGCTCCAGCGCGACCAGTCCCGCCGCAACGGCGAAATAGCCCACGACCAGCCCAGTCAGCGGCAAGGCATCGTCCACCGCAAGCGAGTGCAACGGCAGCACGCCGTCCAGCGCCCGGTAGAAGACATGCCCCGCAGCCAGTCCGAGCACTGGCCGCGTCGCCGCGAGCAGCAGTTGGTGCGCAGCCCACGTCCGCCCCGCCCGGCCAACCCGCGCGGGCGCCATCCGCACGAACCACACGGCATAGCCAAACGTGGCTCCGGACGCGACACAGCGCAGCACATCCGCAACGGACTGCTCGCTACCTAGCGCGAGGTACGTCAGCAGGGCGCCGGTCGAGATCGGCGAAACGATGCCGCGCGGCGTGCGACGGCCCAGATTTGTCAGCAGAGCGATCAGCGAAGCGAAGAGAACCCACTCAGCAGAGTTGGAAGGCGCGGCAAGCGGCGGCGCCAGCAGCAGGATCAGCGCTGCGATCCCCGCTGCCCAGGCCAGCCCCATGAGGTAAACCCGTTTGCCCATTCCAGCGATTTCCCGCCAACATTTGGTCCCGTCCCCCTACGCCATCATACCCAACAATGGCGCCAGAATAAAGCGTTTCCCCCATCAACACTGTATCACGGGAATGCGGTTTTGGGACGCTCGATTCGGTGAATTTTTCGCGAAAATAGCGGTCAATGCGAGTGGTTCGTACCAGAGGACGCGGCCGGGTGCGTCTGCCGCGAGCGATTGTCGGCCAGCGGCAGCGTAAAGCGGAACGCCGCCCCGCCCAGCGCCGCATCATCCACCCAGATCTCCCCGCCGTGCGCTTCGACGACCAGCTTACAGAACGTCAGCCCCAGGCCAGAGCCTTTGTGCCCGCGCACAGCGCTCTTGTCAAGCTGCGAGAACTTCTCGAAAACCGCGGCGCGCGCCTCGACCGGAATGCCCGGGCCCGAGTCGGAGACGGAGACACACACCGCGTCGGCGTCCTGCAGCCGCTCGGCCTCGATCAGCACCTTCCCGCCGTACGGCGTGTGGCGCAGCGCATTGTCCAGCAGGTTCACCAGCACGCGGTGAATCTGCGCCATATCGATCCAGACCGGTGGCAGGTCGTCGGGCAGGTTGACTTCGATGGCGATCTCCGCTTCCAGCGCCAGGCTCATCACAGCCGTATAGGCGCTATCGACCACATCCTGCAAGTGGCAGATGCTGAGATCGAGTGCGACGCGATTCTGCTCCAGCCGCGCAATGTCGAGCAACGACTCGACCAGGCGCAACATGCTATCGCTGCTGAGCCGCGCGATGCCGATCACCTCGGCGAGCGTCTCGCGATCCAGCGCATCTTCTTCGAGCAGATCGTTGAGCAAGGTCAGGCTGCTGATGATCGCGGTCAGCGGGCTGCGCAGGTCGTGCACGATCATGCTGCTGAGCTCCTGCCGCAGGTCGTTCAGCTTGCGCTCCTCGGTGATGTCGCGCCAGACCAGCATCCAGCCGATCACCGTTTCGCCGCGCTCGTCCAGCACCGGCGTGCCGATCTCGTCGATGTAGCGCGTGCCGCCCTCGCGCTGCTGCATAAACTGGCGGCGCATCACGCGGCCGGGCTCGCGGATGACGTTCTGCAAATAGCGTCGCAGCCCGGCCAGCGAGTGCCCGGTCAGCGCTTCAAGCTGGTCGGGGCGCTGGGTCCGCAGCCAGTCGAGGTAATGCACGCCCACCACCGACGCGAGCGGCGCGCCAAGCATTTCCTCGGCGGCGGGGTTCACCAGCAACAGCCGCCCCTTGAGGTCGAACAGCAGAATTCCTTCGCGCGTGGAGTTGAGCACCGCTTGCAGTTGGTCGCGCCCGGCGCGCACAATGTTGTTCAGCCGGATGCTTTCAATCGCCACCGCCGCCTGACCGGCCAGAACTTCAAGCGCCTGGATCTCGCTCTGCGTGTAGCACAGCGAGTCGGTAATCGTCACGTCGATCACGCCGAGCGTATGGTCGCCCCGCCGGATCGGCACGCAGGCGCGCGCCTCAAAGTCTGGCAGGGGCATGAACGTGTGGAACACTGGCAGCCGGTCGAGATCCACAGAATACGCCGCCTGTCCGCTCGCTATCACGTCGTGGACCAGATCGTCGGGCGGGGCGATGCCTTCCCACGCCGGGGCCAGCCGCGTGCCGCTGTCGTCCGCATCCACCCAGTACACCGCGACGCAATGGGTACGCAACGTTTCCCGGGCGAAATCAGCAATCTTCTCGGCGATCTGCTCGCGCCCCGCCGCTGCCAAAAACTCGGTCGAGATGCGGCGTAGCGTGACCAGCGTTTCAACCTGCCGCCGCCGGTCGATGAATAGGCGCGCGTTTTCGAGCGCGATAGACGCGTGCTCCGCCAGCGTGCTGACGAAACGCATCTGCGCGTCGGTGAAGGCGTTGGGACGCGGGTCGTAGAAGGCGAGCAGGCCGACCGACCGCCCTTCGCGCAGAATGGGCACGCATAGCTCGGACCGCATCCCCTCGAACAGAGGCGTATAGTCCGGCTCGGCCAGAATATCGCCGCAGACAACCGTTTCGTGTCCAAGCAGCACGCGGCGCGCCATGCCATACGAGATGTGCTTCGCGACGGGTAGCTCCATCTGCTCGCCGCCCTGATCGAGCATGGCAACCAGCATGAAATGTTCCTCGTCGAGCACCAGCCCGCACGCGCCGAGCGCCGCGTCAATCGCGGACATCGCCGCCGCCAGCACGTCGTTGATGATCGTTTCAATATCGAGCGTGGCGGACATATGGCGCGAGATCACTTCGATCGCGCTCAGCTCGATCACACGCTCCCGCAACGACGCGTCGGCGCGCGAATACGTCTGTGCGTTCTGCAACGCGACCGCCGCCTGGTGAATCAGCCCCTCGATCAGTCGCGACGCACCGGGCGAAGACGTGTCGGCGGGCTGGTTCCAGATGATCGCCATCCCAACCGGACGCTCCCGCGCGATCAGCGGCATCACCGATGCCTGCCACACGGCGCCCTCGCGCTCGACGGACAGCGTCAGCGGCTCCGGGCTGCGAATCTGCTCGCGCAACGTCGCGCCATGTTCCTCAAGCAGCCGCTCGTCTAGCTCGCCAAAATCCGGCGGGAAATGCGCCAGATGTTGCAGCGTGCTCGTCTCCGGATTCCACTCTAGCAGAGTGACCGGGCGAGACGCCGCCGTGTGCAGCCGCCGGACGATGCTCTGCGCCAGCGCGGAGACGTCAAGCGTTGCGCTGAACTCGCGCGAGCTGGCGACCAGCTCTTGCAAGTCGGTGCTGAGCGTTTGCGCTTCCTCAAACAGCCGCGCGTTCCGCAGCGCGATCGCCGCCTGCGGCGCGATTGCCTCGAGTAGCTCGCGCTCGTACGGGCCATAGGCGTGCGGGTCGGTGTCGTGCTGGATCGCAATCGCGCCGATCACGTCGTCGCCCGCGATCAGCGGAATGCCAAGATAGCACGCAAGCGGGAACGCGCATTCATGCTCGGCGTAGGCGCGCGCAGCCGCATTGCCTGCCAGCAACAGCGATCGCCGCGACCGGATCACCCGCGCGGTCGGGCTGTCGCCGGGCGGGCCGTCCGGCAGCTCGCGGACGGCGCCATGCTCGCGCACATACGGATACGACACGCGCCCGCGCTTCGCGTCGTAAAGGGCGATGCTGAAGATCGGCGCGTCGCAGATGGTTTCGACCCGGCGGTGAAGCTCCTCAAACAGCGCTTCGGGCGACGACTGCGTCGTGACGACGTGGCCCACCCAGTTCAGCACGGCCAGCTCGCTCGAGCGCCGGTCAAGCGTGGACTGCATGCGCGCCACCACGACGATCAGCCCCAGCGCGGCCGCTACGCCGCCCACAGTCAGCGCGGCGATCCCCGGAGAATTGACGTGTGGGCTGTACGACCAGCCGGTCAGCACCGCGACCAGCAGCGACCACGCCTGCGCCAGCGCCAAACGGGGCATGCTCACCGGTGCGAGCACCTGCCGCAGCACAATGACTACGGCCAACGCGGCCGTCAGAATTGCAACCGCGCGCAGCAGCCCGCCAAGCGTCGGAGTCGTATCCGAAACCGCTATCGGAGGATCGCCGCCAAGCGCCATATAGGCGCCGACCGCCGCAAGCGCCAGCGCGCTGACAACGGTGACGGTCCGCATCAGCGCCCGCACGCCGCAGCTCGCGCGCCAGCGCGTCCGAGGACGCACCCGCCGCCACACCGCGCTAACGGCGGCGGCGATCAGCAGTCCGAGCGCGATCGCGGCGACAGCGGCCGCAGGCTGCAGCGAAATGATCGGCACAAATGCCGCGATCAGGGCCAGGTCCAGGGGCAGCGCGGGCGGCTGTTCGAGCGCCAGCAACAGGCAAATCCCGTCAAAGCCAGCGAAGATCGCCACGCCATACCAGTCCAGCGCGTCCGCTTCGCGCAGCGCCCAATAGCCCCCGGCGACGAGCAATGACAGCACGACCAGATCGATGACGATCAGCCGTGTGGGGAGAGCCTCTTGCCAGATCGAGCAAAGGGTGAGGGAGTCGGAGTGTCTGCGTTCAAGCGACGAGTCCATCCAGAATGACCGCTCGCGGACGTTCATCGAAGTGTAATCGCAAGAGCGGAAGGCCCTGTGGTCTACCGGTTCGTTCCGGCGAGCATCAGCCCCTTCCTTAAGACTTTATCACATTAGCGTTGACGTCACAATCATTTAGGGAGATTGGGCACTTGGCCGGCGCGTTCATATAATGGTTTATATGAACCACACACCTGCTTTTTACCGCGACGAAGACGTTGGGCGGCTGTATGTGCCGCGTACTGAGGCTGCCATCAACGCCGGGCTGGCGAGCGGCCTGCCCCTCGCTGAGGACGATGAGCAGCGGATCATTTTGCTGCTGGTCGATCCGCAGGTGGACTTTATCCACACCGACGGGGCGCTGAGCGTCCCCGGCGCGGTGGACGACACGCGCCGCACGATCGACTGGATATTCCGCAACGCCGAGCGCATCACCGCGATCGCCGCGTCGCTCGACAGCCACATCCCGACGCAGATTTTTTACCCAACGTGGTGGGTAGACGCGCAGGGCCGCCATCCTGAGCCGTTCACGGTCATCACGTGCGACGAGGTCGACCGGGGCGTCTGGCAGCCGGTGTACGAGCCGCAGTGGTCGCTGCGCTATGTGCACGTGCTCGAAACCGACGCCAAGAAGCAACTGATGATCTGGCCGTATCACACGATGATCGGCACGCCGGGGCACGCCATCACGCCCGCGCTCTACGAGGCGATCGCCTACCACTCGGCGGCGCGCGGCTCCCAGCCGACCTTCCTGCACAAAGGCATGATTCCTAAGACCGAGTTTTACTCGATGCTAGAGCCTGAGGTGAAGGTGGTCGACGCGCCCCAGGGCGAGCTGAACGTCGACTTTCTGAAGCAGCTTATGAGCTACGACCGGATTTACGTCGCGGGGCAGGCCAAGAGCCACTGCGTGCTGGAGACGATCACCTCGGTAGTGCGGCACACGCACAGCAAGCCGGACGCGCTCAGCAAGTGGTATGTGCTGACCGACTGCATGTCATCCGTCCAGCACCCGCAGATCGACTTTGACGCGATGGCAAACCGCTATTTCGAGCGTTTCGCGGAAGCCGGTCTGAATCTGGTGAAGTCTACCGATCCGCTGCCATAAGCAATAAGCAGCGAAAGCACAGCTTAGGCAAGCTATCGAAATGAACTGTCCTACGCGGCATTCGCCGGAAAACCTCACCCCTTAACCCCCGGCCCCTTTTCCCCTCTCCACGCGTGGAGAGGGGCCAGGGGTGAGGTTTTTGCGTGCCGCCGACGCACGCTCATTATTTAGTGAGCAAAAGTGAAAAGGCAGCCGGAGCAGCCTGATGGTTACGAAAGCTCCTGGCTGCTTTTTGCCGTCTCTAGCTGTCTTTAGCGGTCTCTCCCAGCTTTTCCACCACCAGCAGATGCGACAGCCCCAGGATGCGCAGCGGCGTGCGCTCCGCCAGATAGAGCAGGTCGCGCAGCCAGCGCCCAGCGTGCGGATGCCGGTAGATGATGTTGTCGTAGCCGCCGAAGATGCGGCTGTGGTGGACAATTTTCACCGGCAGCCCGTCGAACAGCCGCCGCAGCTTGCGCGCGGTGTAGGTTCGCACGTGCGGCGCCAGCTTGTTGCGCCAGCGATCCGGCAGGTAGTTGATCAGCGGGATGTTGCCGAAATGATATTCCCCGTGCCGGTACCAGCCGTGTTGCTCGACCGGATACCAGCGATTTGGGCAGAACAGCACGATCCGCCCGCCGGGGCGCAGCACGCGCACCATTTCCTCGACGGCGGCACGATCGTCGCTCACGTGCTCGATCACTTCGTTCGAGATCACCAGATCAAACACGTTCGAGCGGTAGGGGACAGCTTCGGCGGCGGCGACCACGGCGTGCGGCGTGTCCTGCCGGGCGAACTTGATGCGCTCAAGCTCGATGTCGAACGCCTCAACGCACAGGGAGTAGCGGCGGCGAATCTGGCTGCTGTACGTGCCCAGGCCGCACCCAGCCTCTAGCACGCACGCGCCATGCAGATCGACCCAGTGGTTGATCATCCGCAGGCGGCGCTCCTGCCCGTCTCGCCAGACGTAGCTCGGCTCGCCCCGCGCGGCGGCCAGGTGCGAAGGGGTGTGCGCGCTCATGACTGCACCTCAGGCGCCAGACGCGCCATCAGGTAGGCGTCCACATAGCGCCCGTCGCGAAATGCATAGTCGCGCAGCGTACCCTCGACCTCGAAGCCGTACTTGCGATAGAGCGCCAGCGCCGGTTCGTTGTCCACGTAGACCGTTAACTGGATCCGGGTGATCGCCAGCCAGCGTTCGGCCAGCTCGATTGCCGCTTCCATCAGTGCCGAGCCGACTCCCTGCCCCTGGTAGCTGTCGTGAACCATCATCCCGATATCGGCCACATGCGCCTGACGCCCTCGCCCCACTTCCAGCCCCAGCGTCCCGACCACGCGCCCATCGACGATCGCGACCAGCACGCGCAGATCCGGGCGCGGATTCTCGACCCGATCGCGGATCGCATCGCGCGACTGGTACGGAAGCTGAAGCGTCCCGGCGATGGCACGCTCGCCCTCAAAGATCTCGGCGACGTCTTCCCAATCGTCCGCTTCCTGCCCGCGAATAATGATCGGTTGGCGGAGTCGCTTGGTCATGGCTGCTTCTCCTGCCCTGGCGTGTGAAGCCTTGCCATCAACCACGCGTCGGCGTACACGCCCCGGCGCATCGCAAAACGCCGCAGCACCGCCTCGCGCTCAAAACCGAAGCTCCCGTAGAATGCCTCGGCCTCGGCGTCGTCCGCAAAGATGATCAGCTCGACGCGCCGCAGCCCGAGCCAGTCGTCCGCCAGCTTCAGCGCCGCATCCAGCAGGTAACGTTCGGCGTCACCGTGCCGGTGCTGCGGCAGGCAGAGCAGCGTCAACTGGGCGGTGTGGCGTCTCCGGTTTTTCTGCGTTTGTAACCAGGCCGCGCCGACGATCCGGCGGCGGGCGCTCGGCAGCACGCTCTCCGCGATCAGCACGTGCGTGTCGGCCGGGGGATTGGTGAAACGATCGCGGAAGCTCTCTTCGGTCATGTAAGGGACTTCGACCGAGTTAAGCAATGCCGCTTCGTTGGTCAGCAGCAGGAACAGCTCGTCCTGATCGTCGG
>Ga0134103_1001326_pt1 | contig 23531 bp, 21 predicted proteins | sample 14_taG_2_FD_94445 | JGI IMG/M metagenome (GOLD analysis project Ga0134103, IMG submission 94445) | Switchgrass degrading microbial communities from high solid loading bioreactors in New Hampshire, USA - 14_58_20_212_A1 metaG | ecosystem: Engineered > Bioreactor > Semi-continuous > Anaerobic >...
ATCGACAAATTCCCATATGTAACGGTAGTAACGGATTTTTCTCTCGGCGTCAGATATTCGTTGCTGCGGCGCAGCTGCGCGCCTACACGCGCAATCAGCTCGGAGACCGAGAAGGGCTTTGAGAGATAATCATCTGCGCCGAGCCCCAACCCAAGCACCTTGTCCATATCGTCAGTCCTTGCGGTCAACATGATGACAGGAATAGTGTTGTATTCCCGTATTTTGCGCAGAAGATTGAAGCCATCCATAATCGGCATCATTACGTCGAGAATAGCCAGATGTATGTCCTCTGACAATAGCAAATCGAGCGCTTCTTTGCCGTTCTGCGCTGATAGAACGGTGTATCCGTTTTCTTCAAGGCTTATTTTAATCAGGTTTCGAATGTCAGCCTCGTCGTCTGCGATTAGTATTTTCATATAGTTTTTAGCACCTCCCGCTCATAATGCTCTGTTATTTATCGTGTTAACAAAACGGCTGCAATCTTCGTGAACGTATATCATTTTAAATGTTCATATATCATCTTAGATATTCATCAAAGAAGGCAAGGCTCTTTTGGTTTATTAACTTCAGAGTATCGTATCCTGATTTTTTATACCCCCCGCCAAGCAACGCACATAAAATTGGCGATGTCCTGACTAAATCTGTCAATGTATAATGGTTACTGCCTTCTATGTAATAATACCCAATGTTTCCTTGATTGAACAAATGATTTTTGTTCTGTACATATTTGTTGTCAGTTGTAATCAAAGGATAACTGCTGTCACTATAGATGTTCATAACTGCACACCGGTAGGGTTCTGTATTCCATGTAAATTCATTTCCGACAACTCCCGTAATATCGCACATATAGGGAGACTCTAACGCAATCACCGCATTAATGTCGCTGCGTTGTCTCGCAACTCCGAGTGCAGCAGATCCGCCGAGGGAATGCCCAGCAACACCGATTCTATTTGCATCAATTAGTTGATAGAACGAATTACTTTCATTCATGGATTTTTCAATGAATGTGTCAATCACAAAATTAATATCATCGGTACGAAGCTTCATCCACCTTTGAAAACACGCATAAGAATTTTCTATGTCCAAATGGGAATCTTCCTCATTAAGTTCTTTAATATATTCAAAATCGATATGTATTTTCTCCCCGTCTATTTCCGTATTGAGCGCATGATAGGTATGGTCGATGCTGGCAACCACATAGCCATGGCTTGCAAGTTCTTTATAAAGTGAAAGATTGCTTGTTTTAGTTGAAATACCACCGTGGGAAAATACAATCAAAGGACAGGAATTGCTTACAATTTCGTCATCACGTGGATAATAAACAAGCACAGACATTTTCCGATGACTGCCATCGGTTTTATGCTCATCAATGCGTGATTTATCAGTCAATTCCAGTATACTAAAAGTATAAGAGTATTCCCCTGTGGTTTGAATGCTTTTTAAATTGGGAAACAAGACAACTGTGCATGTTATAAAAACAATGATAATAGTAGCAAACACATTTATAGTTCTTTTTAACCGGCCCTTTTTTATTAGTTTTCGTTTTACAGGTATAATCAGAAAACCAATTAAAATAAACAACAAAGCAATTAAAAGATAGTTATAAAATACCATAAAAACCCCCGTGATTTCTACAGGTAGATTGTAGAAATAAAACCAAATAATCTCATTCAATATGTTTATCCGCCGAAAATATCCAACCTGACCACACAACCTCAAAAACTTCCGAAAAAACATCTAACCTGACCACTCGCGAACGCTGACATCTAACCCGACCACTCGCGGAACACTGACATCTAACCTGACCACTTGACTATCAAAAAGCGCCTTTATGGACTGTTTCCACGAAGCAATATTTTCATGTTTTTCGTTCAATGGGTTTTATGCCCATGTGTGCTGAAAGCGTTGATATATAAGGGTTTTCAACGCTCTCATTCTTTTACCCTTGTCATCAATACTACCGTCTCAACGTGGAACGATAGGCTCACCTTGATGTCTGGGCTGTATTTTTCGTTTTGCTCGTTCGCGGGGATAGGTCGAGCATGGTTTTTGCGAGTATTATCGGTTAGTGGGAACAGGTCAACAGTTTTTGTCAGTTCGCGGGAATGAGTCAACATTATTGCTCGAATACTTAACGTTCAAGAGAAAATCGACATAAATTGATACCTGTTACGCTCACATAATTCTAAGCCTTCCTTATGTATGATGTCCACCGATTATACACATCCTTTAGCGGTGCGTCTAGATAACTCAAAGCCTTGTCCTTTATCCAATCTGGCACACCGTAGGCGGCTTCAGCAATGCTTCCAGTAATAGCTGCAAGCGTATCGCTATCCCCTCCGAGGGAGATAGCGTTTCTGACTGCGTCCCCAAAATCCGTGCTTTCAAGGAAAGCAATAATTGCCTGTGGCACTGTATCCTGACAGCTTTCATTGAAACGGTAGGCAGGGCGAATATCTTCAAGGGTTCTATTTAGGTCATATCCAAACAAAAAAGTAATATCCTCACGTATGTGTTTTTTGGCAGCATAGAGTCCATACCCATAAGCCATCATAATACAGTAGGCAGTTGCTTCAGCGCCCTTTATGCCTTCAGGGTGGTTATGTGTGACACCTGCCGAAAGGATCGCCAACTTCCTCGCATTATAAATGCTGGTTTCAGGGCAGTCACCGGGGTAGTGGCTTTTGAAAGCATATTCCGCGCAGGGAGAAACACGCATGGCTGAACCATTGCCCCAAGAGTTGTAGGGCTTACGGTCATCGGAATGTATCCAACTGCCGAAGCGACTACCGTACCCGGCATCCGGGTAAAGTTGCCCCCACTTTTTATAGGCATTAATAAAATCGTCTGCTTTGCTGCCGTTCATAATAGCGTCTGCTGTGGCAACGGTCATCACGGTGTCATCCGTGAAAAAGCAGTCGTCACGGAACAGCGGGAAGTCTTTGGTTTTTATGTTATGCCATTCATAAACTGAGCCTACGATATCTCCTATAATTGCTCCGAGCATTATTTACGACCTCCTCGCCGCTTCACATCTTTGCGGATTTCCTCAAAGCAAGTCTCGTCAACCGTTCCCGACTCGCGAAATGTCGCCACAGCGCTTGCCATTACCTTAAAGTTCAGCTTCGTACCTTCGCTATCAGCAAGGTAGTCAACCGCTCTGTCAGGAGCAATTCCGAACCTGCCGGCGGTCTGAACCGCATCGATATTCGCCCCAAGGAAGACAAACTCCCAACCATACTTTTCTTTTTGTTGCTTAATCTGTGCTTTAATCTTTTCGGCAGTATATTCACGACTAGAGTTTTCCTCACCATCTGTGATAATTACAAACATTACCTTTTCGGCGCGGTAATCTTCAGCAGTATGCTTTTGAGCATTACCAATTTTATTAATCGTCCTGCCGATTGCATCAAGAAGTGCTGTCGATCCGCCAACCTGATATTCTTTGTCAGTAATCGGGCTGACCGCCTTAATGTCAATCCGGTCATGGAGCAGTTCATAGTTGTTATCGAACAACACAGTTGTAATGTGACATTCGCCTTCAATTGCCTGCTGCTTTTTAAGCATTGAGTTATATCCGCCAATGGTGTCTGCTTCCAGACCGCTCATGGAGCCACTTTTGTCGAGTATAAATACCAGTTCAGTTAATCCCTTTTTCATTGAAATGTCCTCCTTAAGTTTTATTGTGACTTAAGGATAACAATTCTCGTAGGAAGTAGGGTCGCTCGAAAAGCGACAAATCAACGAGATAAATCGAGTTTTGTGAAGTGGTTTCCCCAGGGGCTTTGTAGCATATTATCCAAGCATCCCATGATCCTTGCCGCGTGGCTCGGTTGCAAGGTAAAAATATAGTCCCGAACAGTACCCCGCTTAAATGTCACGCCTGCTATGACGGCATCTTTAAGGATTGAATTCTCATGCATCCAAGCAAAACGCTGCAAATAGACGGATTCCTGCTCTCGGCAGCGGTGGTTATAAATTATTACGCTTTTGCCAGCAGTATAATAATCGGCAATCTCGTTTGGAAACACATATTTAACGCTTTTAGCGGAGCCTTTGGATACGCTTTTTACCAGCAAACCATTATCAGGGTCGAGGAATACGATATCCGCGCTGCTAAGCATCTCTAATGCTTTAATATGCCAATCCCGTCGGGAAAAATTCCGTGAGGGTGAATAAAGTACTTCATTATAATAAACAGCGTTTGGAACGAGATCCATAGTTTCCAAAGCAGAAACGCTACGCTGGCTATTAACTATTTCTTTCAATGAATTTCTCAGCGAGTCATCACATCCATTATATCGCGTGTCTGTTATGTACCCGATATGTTTACCGTCGGCATTATGACACTCATCGGGAACAAGATACCAGTTTACACCAATGTCAAGTTGTGAGCTTATGAGTTGCCTTAGCAAACCAAGTTTTCCAAAATCCCCAACGTCTCCAGCATACCTATTTTGCATTCTCAACCCCCCAATAGTGGCTGATCGTACTCGAACAGCACCTCATTTATCTCGAAAACATCGTATTTGCCGTTGGTAATGAAATAATCAACGATAACATCGAATTTTACAGCGTGGGAAAGCGCATATCCAGCCCGCTCCAAGAGGTCGTCGGTTTCGTCGAGCGATAACTTCAGTGCTACAGCGAGGGCAATGGCAGTACGCTTACTTGGCATATAGCCTTTATTGCTCCTAATCTTAGAGAACAACTTGCGGTCGAGGTTAGCACGTTTATAAACAGCAACATCCGACATTTCCTTAGCATCAATCAGACGAAGAAGCATCTGGGAGAAAGGCTCATCAAGGTTGCCGACCAAATCATCAAGCGGTGCAGGTGCACCAACAGACGGAGAGAGCATATCTTCAAAAAGAGGCTCGTTGTATTTACTAACACGCTCATCAGCTTCGTATAAGGCATCCCGCTCCACATCAAGCAGTTGTCTTCTCCTAATTTCATGAGTCTCAATGTAATGCTCATCAATGTAGCTTTCGACTGCTCCGAGCAATTCGCGGCTGATAGAGAAAGCTGCCTTGTCATACACCACAAGTGTCACATCAAGGTCATTATCTATAAGGAAATCATGAATTGCCGAAGTAGCCACCTGAAGAGCCTCATCTTTAGGATAGCCGTATATGCCGCTTGAAATCAACGGAAAAGCTATGGTTTCACAATCATTTTCAATGGCTCTTTTCAGCGAGTTCGTATAGGCGGCGCGGAGGTGTTGCTCATTCTGTTCCTTATTCCACTGCCGATAAACCGGACCCGCCGCATGGATAACTAACTTTGCCGAGAGGTTGAAGCCCGGTGTAATAACTGCCTCGCCCGTCTTAATAGGGGCGAGTTTATCACAGGCAGCTTGAAGCTGTACCGCTCCTGCCGCTTTGAATATAGCTCCACATACTCCACCGCCCATTTGCAGATCGGTGTTGGCGGCGTTGACAATTGCGTCAACTTGCATTTTTGTGATGTCCTGCCGGACGATGGTAAATGGCATAGCTTCCTCCTCATGTGCAATGGTATACAACAATTCACCATCTATTTGACTCATTCGATAGCTTCTATTTTTTCAAGCATACCGAACAGTTACTTATCTGTTTGCATACCACAAGAAGTGGTCAAACTTTCTTCTTCTAAATGGTATGTGGATATTCTTTTTATCAAGGAATTCTCCAATACAGTTGTTGAATTCCTCGTAGTTGTATGAAGTTCTCCAACTGTCTATTTTATTCGAAGAAATCCCTTTTATATATTGAGGCAGTGTTTTCCTGACAATGCCATCGAATATCGAATAATCATCCCGCTCATAAATTTCAACATTATGGTATGTACAGTATTTTGAAGCGAACGAAAACAAATTTATTGCGCCTGTATTTTTTGCAATTATATTTACGAGGGTCGGGTCACCTTTCGCAAGGCGTTCATCAAAACCGTCAATCTTCAGAATAAAATCTGCAAGATCATATAACGATAATTGACTTTTGTACAGTGATAAATGCGTGGAGTTCGTTACATCAATAATAGCAATCTTCATGGCAATTATATTCAGGTCATCATTCGCAGGATAAGCATTAAGCACGTCATGAATAATCAACCCTTCTTTCCCATAGTTCTCGCTTGATACAACGAGACGGTTTTGTTCTTCAATATTTTCAGAGGATATTTCAATAAAAAAAGGTGCTATGATAGTTTGATTTTCCTCCGAAGTATCTGTGCCGGATGCAACATCCATGTTTAGCACCCGATTAATGCACCAATGTGTGGTCGCTGAATTTATCGGAGTAATCCCGTTATCCATCAGATAAACCGAGTTGCTTGCCACTGGGGATCTCGCCGCTTGAAGCAACTGTAATATGTGGCTGCCTATAATCAGCAATCTCGTTATAACCATACACATTGTATTCCACGCCATTTATAGTTATTGTTTTCATAAAGCGGACATTCACCCCCGGTCAGTTAAACTCTACATCTTAGATTCTTTTATTTTTATAAACCAAGCAGTTGCTGTTTCTTCGCATCAAATTCATCTTGCGTTATAACGCCAGCGTCTAATAGTTGTTTAAATTTTATTATCTCATCAGCAGCAGATGCGCTCGATTGATTTACAGTTTGCGCTGCCACCTCAGATTGGCATGAATCAGCGATAATTTGCAAAGCAGAAAGGCACTCTTGCGCAGATGATTGAGCTGCTTTATACACAAAACTTTTTGTCTTTGTTTCATTCATAATGAATGGAATATACACCATCGAACAGTGGCAATTACGCAGCGTTATTTTTAAGCGCATTGAATTACAGACACCTTTGCTTTTTTTGCCACCAGTAACACCACCAACTATAGCTCCAACACCGCCAAATAAAAGTCCTCCTGCAATGGCCCTACCTAATCCACCTTTTGTGATAGTTTCACCGTCTTCTAAAAGCTCAAAATTTAACAGATTGGAGAATTCGAAAATACTGCCGCCAGCTTTAAATGCCTTATGAGTATCATCAATTTGCAAGTATGAGCCTATTTTCTTTGTCGGCGAAAATGTTTGAACTAGCGGTGTTCTCGAAGCAATCATTGCTTTAACATCAGTTGTTGCATATGTAGCAGGATTTTCAAGCTGACCAATTCCCGCAGTGTTTAAACAGTTTGTGCAAATAGTCCCATCGCTGATATTAACCTTTCCAGTAAAAGCTCCCAATTGCTTTCCACAGTTTATACATATCTTTTTTGCCAATTTGCTTCCCTCATTTCTAATAACTTTTTAAATTTAATCCCTTGTCCAGTGAGTCCAATTATGTCACAAGCATTTGAATGTTAGCTTCCTTAATATACTGAGCTTTTGCATTGGGTTCTGCAGATTCCGCATCTACAACAAGGTACTTTTGCTCGTCTTCATCAACTGATACGATATAGACGGTTTTTCCATTTTTCAAAAGAACGATATTGCCTTCATGATATTTCATCAGATATTCCTCCCGTATTTCTATCTGTGGTATTATCCTGTTATCCCAGTAAACAACTTTTCAATGTAATCATTGTCGTCCATAAATAGAACATGATTTGTATTCCACTCTTCGATAGTAACGTTTTTGTCTGCAAGTTCTGAATACTTTGTCGGAGAAAGAATGAACGAGTTTAACGCGACTGACGGCACTGTCAGCTTGCTCTCAACATCAACCTTCAAACGGTTATACAGCTGTACCTTGCTGGAAGAAATTGACTCTCTTCCCATTCCATGTGGATCAATGAAAGTAATATATTGTTTACCGTCAGCAATCATCCACAGAATGAAGTCTGGGTAAAACCCTGCGTCATCAAAAAAACCGATGCCTTTTTTGCTGCGATTGCGGATTAAGTATAGTTCTTTATCCATAAAGTGATCAGCATGCATGGTGATATGCTTTTGAAGCGCCTTAACAAATTTCAACTCGTTCTCGTTCAGTTTTACGGGAGATATCCCTATCTCCAAGTTCCCCTTTGCTAAATACAGAAGAGGATTATATAAGTGCGTAGGTACGCTGATTGCTTCCATATCTCCTTGACGCGGGATAGCGAAGGATGGCAGTCTCTTTTCCTTTTTTGCCTTCTCTACTTCCGCAATTACCTGACGAAGCCATAATATCGCAGTCTCATTTTCCCTTGTGTCATCAATGCTGATGCTATACTCATCCTTTTCTTCGTTTAGGAAATTCTCGTTATTGTCATCCATAGGAACGAGATCATATCCGACCACCTGTGATTCCCATCGGTTTTGCTTAGCATAATAAAATCTGTCGAAATACTTTGTAAGCAATGCTATGGCTATTCTTTCAAAACGCTTGTAATCCTCAAAACTCCGCACGATAAGATCATCCTCAGGGATTAGGAGCTTGTACCACTGGTTGTTTTGCAGCAAATCTCTTAGATCCTGTCGGGTGATATTTACATTGTAACGTGCTTTTTCAGTTTTGTACCTTTGTAGTTCAGAGTAAATTGCATCATAGTCTAAAAACGCGAGATGCTCGTGGCAAAGTGTAGCCACGTTTTTTGTGACCTCGCCTTCACTCCGCTTTTGCGAGGATTCAAATTGAACCTTTGAATAGCAGTCAAGTATAACTATGGGCACCCCTGGTTCATAGCGCAAGAATGGTTTTTCTGCGGCTTTCTTAAAGTCAGCGCCACCCTTTACACGCAGAGAATAAAGCCCTCTGTTTCTATATTCAGTATTTCGAATCACAGGCATTTTCAGAGTTAAAGGCTGACCCTTTTCACTCGGCACGCCCTCGGCCTCGAGGAACTCTTTGAATTGTCTCATATAGTCGGCACGGACACCGAATATATTAAGAGTTTCTAAAATGCTGATATACTCCGGTATAACAGTCTCCGGAAAATCCTTTTTATAAAAACTGCTCCGTTTCAGCGACATTCCACGGCCTTTCAAGCGCACGCCACGGCCGAAAAGCTGGATAATTTCACTACCTTCACTACGTCCAACATTCATAAGTCCCATTGTCGATACACGCCAACAGTTCCACCCCTCAGTAAATTTTTTTGAACCGATAAGGATGTTGATTGTTGACTTAGGCTTTGTAATGCCTTGGAACAACGAATCAGAAAAATCAACAGAATCTGTATTAAAACCGTTGTCTGCACATAAATTCAAAAGCGCTGAATCATCGCCAACATTTATAACGCCAAAGGGTTCATTGTCGCCAAGACGCAGCCGGATTTCACCGCTGACGCCACGTAGATTTTCGATATGAAGAGTAGCGCCCGATGAAGAACAGTTGAATACGGTTTTTAAAATATCCGCATATATTTCTGTTGGAGTCATACCTGTTGCAGTGAGGTACGGAAAACTATTCCTAAAAATATCTCGGTTCCTGCTATCGAGTAAACCGGTATTGCCGGAGAGAACACGTTCGATAATGGCTATTGAGTCTGCTGCATTAGTTAAAAAATCTCTGAAGAACATCAGAATATCCACCACATCGGAAACCTTCCGCTTATTCTCTGTACGCACAGCATTGACACTTGCACCGACGAATACAAAGAGCGGATTTTCAACATTGAAGAGCGCATATTCGCTTTCTTGTGTTAGAAATAGCCGTTTCTGCTGATAATATGTCATTAAGCATGCAGTTAAATAGGTATTTCGTTTAATCTCATCGCTATCATCCGGGAGATTAATTATATTGTAATCTTTGCCATAACCATCGCCGTAGAAATGCTTATAGGAATAATCAAAGATAATACACTTTCCATAACGCTCTGAAAGTGACTTATCGTTAGAAGCTGCAATTGCTTGTCCGAAGGTTGCAGAATACTCAAAGGAGAACCCATCCGAGCATAGCTCGTCCCTGTATTTCTGCCATTTACCATCTTTACCAGAGGATGAACCACGATGCCCTTCGTCCACAAATACAACGTTGCGATTTCCAAACCGCTTAACAGAAACGATAGTATCTTGGTCCTTGTCACCTAATTTTGTATTCTCAAGTACAATAATTTCATTAGCGTTCTGCATCCAACGACTGACTGACTTATCGTAAATTCGTGCAGGAATTCCAGAAGCGGCATAATCATCTATGTGCTGGAGTGATAGACCTTCCTTTGGAGTTAGTAAGATAAATGTTGCATCATCCGGTAGTTTTCCACCGGAATAATGCAGATACTGAAGATAATTAATATGCATGATAAGCGTCTTCCCGCTTCCAGTTGCATTCCATATAGCAATTTTGTTCAAATCCTTAGCTGTATACGGCATATAGGTATCATTGGGAAATTGCGCGTTAAAGTCAGCAAGATATGTATTCAAGCCGTCAATCAATGCTTCTCGATTATTGAAATATTGGTCAAGGTAGTGTTCAACAAAAAGCAGTGAAAGGTATTGAAAATACTTCAATACCATCGGCTCATCGCGATTATCGTTAATCTTTCTCATGTGCGATACAATGTTCAGATCATAACGCGCAAGCGACTCCTCACTTATCGCACACTTACCCCCAATATCTGCTATCAACTGTTTATGAAAACCCGTAACACCTTCATTGTCGATTTCTTCCAATGAAGGCTTTTTCATATTAAGAGAAAGTTCCTTTAATGTACTAACCCCAAACTGGGCAAGTATATAACGATTTAATATAAGTTTTTGATAGAATTTTAACTGCGGCTCGTTAGCCGTTGTTCTTCTTGCCATTGTGCCGCCTCCTTACTCCGCGTTCTCGAACATCCGCTTTTTCATTTCTTCGTCAATGAGTAGTACCTGCCAGTTCTCGCCATTGGTACGCAGATTCATTAGATTGTTGTCGCAGTTTACATATATCCGTTTGAAGCTTCGGCCGTTCGGTAGTGCAAGGAAATAGGCATCAAGCGCAGCATTGTCTTTTTCAATGTCACCGGTCATTTCACGCCATATAACCAGTGCCTTATCACCATTCGGGGTAGTTCCTTCGATGGTTTTAAATTTATAAGTACTTCCGGCTTTAAGTGAGGCAGTGACAGCACCGTATTCGCCTGTGAGAAGATCTGCATCAAATGAAACAAGCGCATGGCTTTTTGTAACTGTAAGCCCAATAAGATAATTGAAGGTTTCCACAAGGTCAATATTGCGCTCCTTGCTCTCAAGATTGCGGGTAATGAGCATCTTATAACTGAATGGCTTATCTAGTTTTTCAACGTTCAGTAAACCTGCGCTACCTGCAGATTCAGTATTGAGCATATAGGAAAGCATATAGTCTTCCTTCGCTGCACCAAGCAAATCATAATTTCCGCCACTTAAAACGATATTATTCAACGTATCCTCGTAGGATTCAAGGCGCAGGTATTTAAAAGCATGGGAGCTTCCCTTTCGGGAGACAGGTTTCCCATCCTTCCATCCTTTTTGGTTATCAGTATCCATTGAATAGATAGCTTTTTGGATGCGCGGTTTTGTTACGGTATCGAAGTATTCACCCATTTCTACAAGGACGTATTTTCGGTTACCGTTGTCTTCGCGATTCAGATTCAACACAGCATGACCGGTAGTACCAGAGCCGGCAAAGTAATCAAGAACAATAGAGTCAAATTGCGTTGTCATATATACACACTCTTTAACCGCAAATAATGATTTTGGGAAAGTGAAAACCTTCTTGCCGAACATATCATTTAAAAGCATTGTTCCGTATGTTTTTGCACTATAAAGTGGATTTGTCCACACGGTTTTATAGTTTATTTCTTTTTTTGTTCGAATGATTTCAAACATATTGGTTTTTTTATTTTTTTGTACAGAAAGTTCATCCAATATATCTTCTACTGTGGCACGTTCAAAAAGCCACTTTCTTTCTACACCATCGGAATCTACTGGATAAATTTCTATTGTACCATCTGATTTTATGATATTTGATGATCCAGGGTGAAAATCATCGCTACATACATCGCCAAAGCCAATTACTTCGCCATTGGATACATATATGGGGTAAAAACAATTTTTACCAGTTGCCCTCAAATAGTCACCACTTTCGCCTTTAGAACCATTCATAAAATTACGTATATCTGCATCTTCGTCAGATCGACTTTCCTTTTTTAGCATTTTAGGCATGTCATGATAATAAAAATATAAAAATTCATTAGTAGTTGAGAAATTTTTCCCTTGCTGGCCAGATGGGTTAATCACAACGGAAACACAGGTTTTTCCATCATATTCATTAAAAATACTGTCCAGTAATAGCCCGAGTTTGTTATTTTCAACTTCATCTATTGCAGTGACACTAACACCATCGTTGCTTAATAGTTTCCGGGCGAGTGTGACTCTATTCTCTAATAAGGAAATCCATGAGGAATGTTTGTAGTTATTCTTATATAATATTTCGCTGGATTTTGCGTTATAAGGTGGATCGATATAAACACATTTAATTCGATTTTTGTATTTAGCTTGAAGAAGTTCCAACGCTTGAAAATTTTCGCTATGTATCAACAAACCATCTAGCTTCTCATCAAAATTGTCCATGCTTGCAACAAGACGTTCTTTAAATTCCGTACTGAAAAAAGCTGTATCTAAGACAAGGAAAGGATTTTGCTTTAGAAAATCCACTGTGAGCGGGACTGAATAGGGTACCGTGAACATATCGCCGCCAGTAATTTCGTCGATGGCAAACAGGCGCACCCATTCCTCACGCTGCGCATCGTTTGCAGCGATTTCGGGATACATGGATTCCGGTACGCGATCAAGTGTAATGCAGTAATTCGTCTCAACGACGAATTTCTTTTTTAGATATAATTTCTTTTGAAAATCCTCAATCTGCGCAAGAAAAGTGATAATCTTACGCGCAATTTTCCGAATGACCTTTGCTTTTGTCAGGTATTCTTTCGTTTTTGCCTCATCCTGCACATCAATATCATCAAGGTAAATTACTTCATTCTTAATGTAGAAGTCAAGCTCGCGGCGCAGGAATTTACCTAAATCCTTGTGTATGAAGTAGTCATATGTATTACGGGCAGTGTAACGATTAAGGTGTCGTTCGAGCAATGTTTTATTATCAGTAACCGTCATAATAGCAGTAAACGGCAAATATTCAGGTTGCGTTTGCACAGCCGCAAAAGCATCAACAATTTCTGATATATGTTTTGTCTGTGCGGTTTTGTCACTATACTCAGAAGCCTTGTACTCAACATAAATAAAGAGTTCACCATTAATAACTTCAAACGGTTTATCGGTATGAAGTTGAAAATACCGTTTTTCTTTTGCTTTATTGTTGTCCATCTCAGTTTCTGCTTCGATGAGCTTGAAGTGGACGGTTTCACCATACATTGTTTTGAAGGAATAATCTTTAAAATATTCGCTGGTCTTAACATAATACTGGTCAGCATTTGCCCAGTGAAGCTTGACTTCCTCCCCTTCGTAAGGAATAGCATATACACCATCCTTATAACGACGCTGCGATATGAAATCGCCATCGTCGTAATAGCGGGAGAAGAAATTAGTCAGATGATTATACACATCCGCTTCTACAGCAGTGATGTCATTTCTAGCAGCAAGAGACTTTTTCTTTTCTTCAAGCTCAGCAATAGCAGCTGTTTTTATTGCCTCAGATAGGGGTGCAGCTTTTGTGTCCGCAATTTGTTTGTCAATTGCAGCAACCTCGGCAGCTATATCTAATTCCGCAAGTTCACGTAAACCCTCTGTAATTTGAGCGGGCAGTTCATCTTCAATGAATCTATTGATTTCATCCCGTTTCATGCGCATAATGCGATAAATACCAAAATCGAGATCTGCTTGATCAAATTGAAACATCTCACGGAGTATATTCATTAACTTCTTTTGATTATCTGTCATTTCGTAGTACCTTCCTCTCGTTTATCCTCACCAGGGACGAATTCCATTATATCGGATATATCACAATTTAGTGCCTTACATATACGCAGGAGCACTTCGGTATTTACATTCTCGCCTTTGCCCAGCTTGGCAATTGAAGCGGAACTGATACCTGTCATTTTTCGCAAATCCTGCTTGTTCATATTTTTGTCGATTAATAACTTCCATAAGTTATTGTAACTAAAATGCACGATACCACCTCATATCACTCTTTTGGGGATTGTAGCATGTCAAATTTGCAATCATGCAAAAAACCACAATGTTCTTCGCCGATGACACCGGTAAAGATGATTTGTTTCACTCCGCTTTGATCATAATCAAGTTTTGGAAGCGTACGTTCGTTTTCGACAATTATCAATTGACCCATTTCACGGCTATTGATGAAGTACTGAAACAAAGCGTTTTGCACACTTTCCGATGTTTCGTTCTTTGTTCCTTCATCAATTCCATGCAATGGAGTATCAATGATGAATAGTCCTGGATTATATACAGCATTTTCTTTCATGAATTTGCGGAATGCCATAACCACAATAGTATTTAAAATAGAGCAATAACCTTTCCCTTGTGTTACAGCTTTTGCCTGTCCGTTGATTTCCAAGTCGAATGAACTCTTTGAAAAACGCGCTGATACAAGAGGTTTGTACTGACATTCCTCTAATATATCACTAAGTGCGGTATCCATTCCTGCCCAAAACCTATCGTCGAACTTCTCCATCGGTTTGTATTTAATTTCTGATTCATCGTCGTTCTGTATATCACGCAAGTCATTATTCCATCCATCAGCGAGTCGGTGTATTACCTCGAGCTCATAATTTAACTGAATATACGTGCGATAAGACTCAATGGTCTCCGAAAGGGCTTTTGCTTGTGGATTTAAATCCTTAGCTATCAGTTCTTCAATATTATCCTTTTGCTCTGACAACAGTTTAATTTCTGTTTGCAATTCTTGTATTTGTTGTTCTATATCTTTTTCTGCTCCAACAAGATCGTTATATTGTGCGATAATCCTTGAAAGCTCCGAGCGGGCAGCCTCAATGTAAGATTTCGTATTCGGTGTCGGGATTTTCCCATTACAAAACGGGCAGGTAGAGTCATGCGACACATGTTTCATAACGGTTTCGCCGTCAACGATAAATGAAAGCCGTTTTATGTCTGCGCTGTACTGCGTTTTTAGTGCGGCGTAGCGTGATATAAGCATTTGGCATTCTGTCAAACGCTCTTTCTTCGCTAGCATGTTGTTGAGTAACGACTGGCTGTTTGACATCGCGGCTGATATTTTTTCTTCGATATCCGATAATGCCTGAACTGCATTATCAATTTCTTTTTGGACGTCCAACCCGTCAAATGCACCAATCATATCAAGGATACTTTGTTTTCGGTCTGCAACTCCGGAAAGCTCTTTATTGATATACTTTTCAACTGCTGCTTTTCGTATGGCTCGTTCTTTTTTGCTTTCGCGTTCATCAAAATTGGAAAAGTCGTTTCCGTATATCAAAAACAATAAAGATGAGAGGAAAGCTGTGCGCCCCTGTATGCTTTTTGCACCGCCTTCTGGCATAAGGATAGAACTCTCTCGTTCTATCTGACGTTCCTTTATTAGGATGACGGGCAGGAAGGTGCGCCATGTCAGATGTTGTGGTCTAAAATTTTCGTTGGCAATTATGTCATGGTCATCCTCTATACCAATTAAAGCAAGCCAAACCTTGCTGATAGATTCCATGGTTTTCGTCGCGTTTCTGGCTTTATAAGTACCACTTTCGATTCTATCGTAAGAACTAACTACATCGATTTTGTTTGATTCCAGTTTGCGTGTAAATTGAATCGCGCCATCTTCTGTGCTGACAAAAAGCATAATAGTATCATAACCCGTGGCACCCGCAAACGGAAGATTATCACTGCCAAAAATATAATCGATGCAACGAAGGATGGTAGTTTTTCCTGTGTTTGAAGAACCCGATATAATCGTAAGCCCTCTGTCAAACTCCGCAACAGCATCCTTTTTACCGGCACCCTTGACTATCAGCTTATTTATATAAAAATCTGCCATGTTCACTCCTCCTTTCCGCTAAGTGCTCTTTTATTAATTTCTGCAAGAATTTCAACTTCTGACTTGCCTTCAATATACTTGCAAACCGCTTGAGACATAACAATATACTCATCGGTATAGTCGGAAGTCAGCTCGTCACATATATGCGCTCCTTGTGCTGTTATTTCGTATGTAAAGCCGCTTCGGTTTTGTACTGCTGATACGAGCCTATTAAGTACAAGCTGCTTAATTGCCTTGCCAACAAGCACTCTCTTTGACGCTACTTCACTAAAACTTAAGCTGTTGTCACCATTCAGGTTGTACGCAGCAAGGCTAAAATCACGAGCATAAATCGTCATAAAAATCAGCGGCAGCAATTTTGTCCAGCGTCATAGCTTCTCCAAATACGCGTAGGGTCAGAAGAACGCGGAGTGAAGTTTCGAACGGGGTGTTAAACAGTTCAATCATCGTCAAACACCCACTGGATTTTCCCGTCATTCACCAGCATATGGCAAATGCCTTTCTTTTCGCTGTTGTTGATAAGATCTTTGATTTGCGTGAGAAAAGATTTTGTTAGCGTTATCTGTGACACCTGATTTAAAACAGCCAATAGGCGTTTAAAACCGTCATCAAAATCATTCCAACATACATCAATGATACCGTTGTAAGCATCTTCCTTTATCTTGCCAAATTCCACATCACCATTCTCGAATATTTCACGCACTGAACGCTCTACCCGAACAGCATTATAATAGTTTTCACGCTGATCCGAATAGTTACGGCGATATCTGGCGTTAAGTGTAGACAAATTATCTTTCGTTACACAAGCCATACCTGTAGCTTGTGCGTAAGCAGCAAATAATGCCTTAATGTATGGCATTTCCTCTTGGGCAATATCTTCGGGCGGAGTTATTTTTTTATGTAGGTTAAACACCTGCCCGTTAATTGAAATTTTTCCGTCCCTTACATATACAGTTGCTATTGGCACCCCTGTTAGTTTCTGCTTCCCATATGAAGCAGCGCCAGCGGAGGTGTCTTTTCTTTTTGTTCGCCTCGCAGTTTCTGTCAAAATTGAAACAAAGAGCTTGGCGCATTTATCGGCGACATCATCGCCTTGGATATCAATGCCAAGCTCTGTTAATTCCTTTTCAAGATTTTCTGCGAGATCGTTAGAAAGGCTGTCATTTATATAAGCTGAGAAGCACATAGGGTCACTTGCGTCGAGAAGCTGTGCCGCAAGTGATATTGGAAACGGCTTCGATCCGTTATATATGCGATTTTTGTAATCTGGAGTTTTATCAGTCAGAGGGCTTCCGGCGAAGTCTGCATCATCCACGACAAAATTGCAGAGTAGGTCATCTAGATACTCTGCTGGCTGCTTTGCTTGTCCAATATAGGGATACATCATTCTGAAATATTCATCCGGCTTCACAAGTGCCTCTCCTTTCTCTGCCCATATTCCGAATCGGTCCGAATCAGTCCGTTGCGTTCCGTGGTGAAAACAGAAAATCAAATACAATTATATTGTCAGCAGAATGATTCATATCTGAAGAAAAATGCAATACAAGGCTGGTTGCAACAGCTGATGCAACAAACTAAAGGTATTATATGACAAAATTTCGCAAATGTCAATAGTTTATTTGCTTTCGTAAACGCATTAACTGCAAAAATGAACACATTTTGCTGAACAAATAAATTTCGAAGCCTGAGATGCGCATTAAGGCGGCGGGATACATAGGAAGTTCCAAGCACGGCAAACGCCGTGTTCGGAGCCTCGGATGTACCCACCGTGCCTTGTCATGCCCATTTTCAGGCGTAACGGTCGGTGTACATCGAAGCACCGACTTTTTATGTGTCCTTGTCGCCCTCATCCGCACACAGGCGGAAAGGACACAACGCATGAAAATTCAATGGAAATTCGCAGACGGAACCACATCAGAAGTTGAAGTCAACGAGGAAATCGGCAACTACATAACTGCATCACGACGCGAGGAGAGCAATCTCGCCCGCAAGGAGCGCTACCACTGCTATTCGCTCGACGCTATCGATTACGAGGGACTCGAGTATGCGACAGACACTACTCCCGAAACCGATTTGATACGCGAAGAAGACGCCGCTCGGATCAACACTGCGCTGGACAAGCTTTCGGAAACACAGAAACGGCGACTGTTAATGCTTGCTGATGGCTTGTCGGTTAATGAGATTGCCCGTATCGAAGACGTCGCTCCAAACGCTGCGTGGAAATCAATCGAAAGCGCAAAGAAAAAATTTAAAAAGCATTTTTAGAAATGGGTGTATAAAACCCCCACCTTTTCTCCGTATACCGAGGGACACATCTACACCGTCCCTCGGAAAGGACGGAGAAAAAAATGAAGCACAATTTGAAAATCAGCGTTTCGAAGAAGCCCACCGAGGGCGGTGTCGTCAGATGCCGACGTGTATCAATGCGCGAGCGACTACTTCGGCATTTCTTCGGTGAAAAGCGCCGTGTGATGGTTATCGTGCCGGGTGACAGCGTCGAGTGCGTATCCATTACGGAACTGCCCGGCGGAGGTGATGAAGTCAATGAACAATGACAACGCACCAATGCTGCCAATGCCAATTAAGGTAAAGCCCTATGCCCACCAGATCAACGCTTTCAATTTTGTCTGCAAGAAGCTTGGACTTTTACCGGGAAGCACGTATTCGCCAGCGGGCTACGGAGCTGCACTGCTAATGGAAATGGGTACCGGAAAAACACTCACGACGATAGCAGTCGAAGGCGCTTTGTATCATGCCAGGCGCATCCGCAGAGTGCTGGTGGTATCACCACTTTCAGTTACAGGTGTATGGAAAGACGAACACGATGCGCACGCAGATTTTGATTACACGCTTGCTGTACTCAAAGGGAGTGGTGAAAAAAAGCTCGATACTCTCCGGCATATGACCGGCCAGCCTCTTCAGATAGTCGTTGTGAACTACGAATCGGCATGGCGGCTGGAACGCGAGCTTGCAGCATGGAAGCCTGACCTTATCATCGCCGACGAAGGGCACAAAATCAAAACGCACAATATCGCTGCTTCAAAAGCGATGCACCGGCTGGGCGCACTGGCTAAATACCGGCTGCTCTTAACAGGGACACCTGTGACGAACAAGGCAATCGACATATTCAGCCAGTACAAGTTTCTCGACCCACGTATCTTCGGACAGAGTTTTTACAGCTTCAGAAACCACTTCTTTTTCATGACCGGCTACGGCAACCATACACCCGTTTTGAAAAAGAATATGGAGGATGAGCTTACACGTCGTATGCACTCCATCGCATTTCGTGCTACGAAAAAGGATTGCCTTGACCTGCCGGAAACGACAGACATTATCCGCAAAGTAGAACTGGAGCCTAAGGCAATGAAACTGTATCAGAGTCTTGTCAAGGAAAGTTATGCCGAGCTGTCTGACGGTGAGGTCACCATCACAAATGTACTAACAAAGCTCCTTCGTCTGTCCCAGCTTACGGGCGGTTTCATTGGCAGTGATGAAAGCTGCGTTACTGAACAGGTTAGTAAAGCAAAACTGGACGTGCTGGAGGATATTATCGATTCGGCGTTGGAGGAGAGCCGCAAGCTCGTCATTATCGCCCGCTTTATACCGGAACTGGATGCCATTTGCGCCATGCTTGAGAAAAAACGCATCAATTATTCGCTCATCAAAGGCGGTGTAAAAGCCCGCGACGAACAAGTTGCAAGATTTCAGAATGACCCTGATGTACCCATATTTGTTGGACAGGTAGCGACTGCGGGATTGGGCATCACGCTTACAGCAGCAAGCACAATGGTGTTTTATTCTCTGGATTACTCGATGTCGAATTTCGAGCAATGTAAAGCCCGCATTCATCGCGCCGGTCAGCGTATGCCATGTACTTACATCTATCTCACCGCGCAGGGTACAGTCGACGAAAAAGTGCTGAACGCATTGAAGAATAAGGCAAACCTCGCAAAGACGCTGGTTGATGATTATCGCTACGGCAACAACCCATTTATTTAATGAAGGAGATTTTCACTATGGACAATTCAGAAAAAATGTTTGAACTCGCAGATAGGCTTAAAGCCCTGCGCGATGAGAAAAAGGAAATTGAGCAAAGCCTCAAGGACATTAATGCCGAACTGGAGGAAGTCGACGCTGTACTGGCACAGCTTATGACGGATACGGAGACGCAGAATTTTACCCGTTCCGGTACAGTGTTCTGCCTTACCAATACCACACGTGCATCAGCGATGGCCGACCGCAAAGAGGATTTGTTCGAAGTACTTCGTGCCGAGGGTTATGGCGGATTGATTTACGAAACCGTCAACGCCAACAGCCTATCGGCTTTTGTCAGAGAACAGATATCAGAAAACAATGATGTATTACCCGATTGGCTTAATGGTCTGGTCAATGTGTTTGAAAAAACCACTGTGGGTGTCCGCAAAGCGACCCGCAAATAAGAACCTGACCCACTTGCCAAATCAAAGATTTGGAGTGGGTACCCCAGAACCTTGTTACTCGCAAGGCTCGTAATAATGAAAGGATGAAAATATCATGAAAAGCAACGAAAACAAAGCTCTTACAACCAAGAACAGTGCGTTTATGGCACTGAAAGATTTTAACTTAAACGATGCGCTCACCGAGGAGCTTTCCGGTTTATCCGGCAGTTTTGAACGCATAAAAATTCCTGCCGCCGGCATGACGGTATTTGAAATTCCCGGTGAAAATCCCGACAGTCCTGAAACCGTCAAGGAGTTTTCGGCAGTTATCCTGCATCACCACCCGCTGTATGCCTACTATACCGACAAGTATACGGGCGGCTCCAATCCCCCTGATTGCGGCAGCTTTGACGGCATCACCGGCGTAGGCAACCCCGGCGGCGATTGCGCGGGGTGTCCGTTTAACAAATTCGGTTCTGGAGAGAACGGAGCGAAAGCTTGTAAAAACCGTCGCCGCATTTATCTGCTCCGGGAGGGCGAGATTTTTCCGATGATCCTCTCCCTTCCGACCGGATCGCTTAAGGACTTTACTCGCTACATTATGCGGCTGCTCTCCAAAGGCAAGAAATCTAATTCGGTAGTCACTAAATTTACCCTAAAAAAGGCCACCAACAACAGCGGTATTGCATATTCACAAGCGCAGTTCTCGTTCGACCGCGATTTAACTGGCGAGGAATTCGCTCTTATTTCAGGACTTACCGAACAGGTCAAAGCTTTCTCCGTTCGTGTTGGCTACGACAACGAATCCTCCGTTGATGTAGCCGCAAACATTGACCCCGAAACAGGTGAAGTTATAGAGCCGCTCGTTTAAAACATAAAGCCGCAGGTCGGGTGGTCATGTACTACCCGACCTCAAGCGGTAGATTGGAGCAATTTATGGATTACAACATTATCTATACAAATAAAGAAATACACGATTATATCAGCGGTGCGGACGTCGTTGCATTTGACTTTGAGACAGCGCCGGATGATGAATGGCGCGACGAGCCGAAGGCGGCACTTGACGCGCACAAGGCACACATTGTTGGCATAAGCCTTTCAGTCAAAGAGGACAGCGCTGTGTACATACCCCTCTCACATAAGGTTGGAGCTAATGCCATTGACCCCACTGGTGTGGCGGAATACCTAAGAGAAGCCCTGTTTGAAAATCCAAGGGTGGTCAAGGTGGCACACAACCTTTCATTCGAGGCGATGTTCCTGTATGCACTGGGTATCGTCGTATGCGAACCTTGTTATGATACCATCGCGGCAGCGCAACTGACGCTTAAGAGTAAATTTGAGTTTCGTAACCTGTCGGATAGCGGTTTGAAGCTGCTTTCGACGTCACTATTCGGTGTGGATATGCCGGATTTTGCAACTGTAACGGCAGGACGCCTTTTTGATGAGATGGATCCAGCGGAGAAAGAAACACTTCGTTATGCTTGTGCCGATAGTGACTACACCTTGCGGCTGTATCATAAATTCAACGAATGGTTTGCCAAAAACCTGCCCCATCACAGAGAAATCGTGGAGCGCGTCGAATCGCCGACTGCAGTTTATTGCGGCATTATGAAATATAACGGTGTTCCGATGGATGTTGATACAATGCTGAAAAGACAAAAGGAAGCCGAGGAAAAGCTTACTGCCCTCCGTACTGAAATCGCCGAGATGACCGACGGCGTGGACATCGGTGCAAATGCTTCAACATCAGCTTTCAAGAAGTACCTCTTTAGTGATCTTAGTCTTCCGGTACTGAAAACAACAGAAAAACATCAGGAAGCGGCGGACGATGCGACAATGATAATGCTTACTGAATACTGCCGAGACAAGCGTCCGGAACTTGTTCGCCTGTTTGAACTGGTACAGGAATACCGTAAATGGGGCAAACTCAAAAGCACCTATATTGACGGGTACTTAACACATATCAATACGGCGACAGGGAGAATCCATCCCGACCTCATGCCCCTCGGTACAGAGACAGGACGTTTTGCCTCGCGCAACCCGAACTTACAAAATTGCCCGCGCAAAGATAATGACCCGGTTGGTGTGCGAGGTTTTCTAGCAGTGCCAAAGGGCAGCTTGATTGTCTCATTGGATTTTTCCCAGATAGAATTGCGCGTCGGTGCTTTTTATTGCCGTGATGAAAGGATGCTTCAAACCTATCGAACTGGCGGTGATATTCATGCGGCTACGACCTCGGTCATTTTCCGTATTCCGTTCGAAACGGCGGCGGATAAGAATGAACCGCATTACAAGGAGCGACGTACTATCGCAAAAAACTGCAACTTCGGTGTGTTTTACGGGCTATTTCCAAGCGGGCTGCAAAAAACGCTGAAATTCAAGGCAGGGCTTGATATGACCAAGGAACAATGTGCAGGGATCATCGACAACCTGAAGAACGGCTATCCGCGCTTGACTGAATGGCAGGACGAAACAAAAAAGCGAGCTGCAAACACTTGTTTCGCTGAAACAAGGCTCGGCCGCCGCAGATACATTGTGGGCATTCTCTCGCCCGACTGGGGTAAGCGCTCTTTTGCGGAACGCTGTGCCATGAACACCCCCATTCAAGGTACCGCCGCCGATATCATCAAACTGGCAATGGGACGCATAGTCCAAGGCATCAAGGAACGCCCGTGGCTTAAGCCTTTTTTACAAATCCACGATGAGTTGGTGTTTGAAATCCCAGCTGACAAGCTCGATGAAGCAGTCTATTTTGTTAAAGCATGTATGGAAGCACAACCCTTTACAGATTTCGATGTGCCGATCATTGCCGAAGCCGCATACGGTACGAATTTCGGTGATCTGGTTGAAATGGAGGGTGCGTGATGTGGATAGATAAATATAATTCTGAAGGTTATTACGACCCAACGACATACCAAGCCATGCGCATGGTACTGAGCGATGAGTTAAAACGCCGCTATGGTACGGGATATCGCCCTCTCGTATTCATCTGTTCACCATTCGCCGGGGATATAAAAGCAAATACCGAGCGCACAAAAAACTATTGTCGCTTCGCTGTAGAGCAATATGCAATTCCGCTCGCACCACATCTGCTCTACCCACAGTTTATGGATGAGCACGATCCGGACAGCCGTAAGCTCGGTCTTTTCTTCGGGCGTGTCCTGCTCGGAAAATGCCAGGAGTTGTGGGTTTTTGGTGATACCGTATCCGAAGGCATGAGCTATGAAATACGCAAAGCGAAGAAACAC
>Ga0134103_1001335_pt1 | contig 23443 bp, 23 predicted proteins | sample 14_taG_2_FD_94445 | JGI IMG/M metagenome (GOLD analysis project Ga0134103, IMG submission 94445) | Switchgrass degrading microbial communities from high solid loading bioreactors in New Hampshire, USA - 14_58_20_212_A1 metaG | ecosystem: Engineered > Bioreactor > Semi-continuous > Anaerobic >...
TATCTTAGTATAAACACCATAAAAACCCATAACAAGAGGATATACGAAAAAATGAACGTATCATCCCGAAATGAGCTTATGGTATATTTTAAAATGATGAAGGAAATCAATTCAAACAAGCAAGAAAATTAAAAAGGTAAGAACAGATTTTTTCGTAAGACTATCAACGGATGATTAATTTTTCCTTCAAGCTGTTTTTCCATTCCCTCCATCACCGATGTGGCAAAAAAGGGTATACCGGTCATTTTTTCTATTTCCCTGGAAAGCTCCAAACCATACATGATATCATCTGGAGTGGTTTCATCGAGGTAATGGGTATTATTGATTAATCCGGTGATTTTCAGTCTGGAAACCGCTTCAATTTCATATATATAGGTAAGAGTTTCATCTATATTTATTGTCATAGGCCTGGCCCGGTTCAGCACAAAAAACATATCATATTCATTTTGCCTGATCTCGTGGCAGAATCGCCCCAAAATCGTAGCTCCGTCCTCGTCTCCGCCTACATCCAGAATTACGCGCCGGGAATTATGCCTGAGAGATACTGATATTTCCGGGCCGACTACCGGTATATCGACATTCGTATTGGCATACATAGGCGCAACAACCTTTATGCCTCTGTGTTCCAGGGCTGTTTTTGCATCCAGACTTCTGAAATACGGATTCACGATATCCATATCAGCCAAAAGCACATCGTCAAATTTTTCTTTTAATATGAAAGCCGTATTGACTGAAATCTCCGATTTACCGCTTCCATAATGACCACAGAAAATATTTACCCTTTTATTAAAAACTGCTTTTTCCATAGATTCAACCTTCTATTCTGTACATTTTTTGTCCTTCAATGTATCTGTCCCTTCCGGTGCTGTCTATAATCACAACACATGGAAGATTTTCGACTTCTATCCTTCGTATGGCCTCGGTTTCCAGGTCTTCAAATGCTATTATCTCCTGTTTTTTGATACATGAAGATATTAATGCGCCTGCGCCTCCGATTGCGCCAAAATAGACCGCTTTATGGGTTTTAATGGCTTCTGTCACATTTTTGTCTCTAAGACCTTTGCCTATCATCCCTTTTAACCCTAATTCAATCAGTTTTGGAGCATATGCATCCATTCTCCCGCTTGTGGTTGGTCCTGCAGAACCAATTACTCTTCCTTCCTTTGCGGGACAAGGACCCACATAATATATAATCTGTCCTCTTATATCAAACGGAAGCTGCTCTCCTTTTTCCAACATGGTTATCATACGTTTATGTGCAGCATCACGTCCTGTATATAATACACCGGATATTAGTACCTCATCTCCGGCATTCAATTTTACAATTACATCTTCAGTTAACGGAGTGGTTATATGTAATTTTGCCATCTGTAATTAACCTCACTAATCCATTGAATACTGAATACGAGTTTCTTTCGTATATTCTCCCGATTCATCGTATATAATCAGGTCCGGCATGATTCGTAAACCTGGATTCCCGTTTTTTATACCTTTTATAAGTACAAGTGACGGAGCCTTGCCTTGATACGAGCACACCATTCGGAGAATTTTAGGTTCAATCCTGACTTCCCTCATGCCTGCGATTATATCGGTAAGCCTTTCAGGACGATGTACCATAAAAAACTCGCCGTTTGGTTTAAGTATTGCGGAGCTGACTGATAAGACATCAGTCAGGCTGCAGCAAAGTTCATGCCTGGCAATTGCTTTGCTGTCAACATCATTGATACGTCCGCTGCCTGCCTTTGTATAAGGCGGATTTGTAACTACTATATCATAAGTTGCCGCACCAAAGATAGATACTGCATCCTTAATATCTCCTTTTACTATTGATATTTTATGGTTCAGTTTATTGCCGTCAATGCTTCTTTGAGCCATATCAGCTATATCGGGCTGGATTTCCAGGCCCGTAATACTTTTGGGGTTAGTTTTTGCGTAAATAAGCACCGGCAAAATACCTGTACCGGTACCCAAATCAAGAACATTTTGATGAGCTTTGGCCTTAACAAAATTTGACAATAAAACCGAATCCATTCCAAAACGAAATGAATCCTTTTTTTGTATAAGAAACAGTCCTTTAATCTGTAAATCCTCCAGAGTTTCATCAGGTAACAGTACAAAACTCATACATTTCTCCTGAAATAAGTTTATATAGTAAGACCCTTCGGATCTTGACCTCAGGGTTACTCATTTACATAAGAAATAATATTTCAGAAGTAAGAGTTTTGAAGTAATATAAAAATAAATCTTACTCAAATCTCTTACCTCTTATCCAAGACTTCCAGCCTCATGTAAGAAAAAGAGTCAAACACAAGGCTTGACTCCTTTAAAACAAACATTATATTTACTTACTTAGGCTGAGGAGCCTCTACTGGACAGACATTTGCACATGAACCGCAATCAATGCAAGCGTCTGCGTCTATTATGTATTTAGATTCGCCTTCTGATATGCAACTTACCGGGCACTCAGATGCGCAGGCACCACAATTGATGCAATCGTCATTAATAAAATATGCCATGCTGACACCTCCAAGATAATTATATGATGTATACATTGTACAAAAATAATCCTATACTATTAATTCTCCTGTGTCAATATAACGACTGATTTTTTAATATATTTTTTGTAATTGATTATATAACTAAATTATCAATCTTCCAGTATTTTTAATTCTTCTAATTCCTTGTCTTCCAGTTCGGGTTCTTTTTCTGCATCCTTAACAACCTTAATATCGTTCACAGAATATTCGACTATATCGGTTATCTGCTCATTGTCGAGCTTAACCTTTACTATTCCTTTCAACAGATTCACTTGAACAACCACTCCCTGGCCTTGTGGAGTTTCAACAATAGCATCAACTTTAGGAGTTCTCTTAAGCATATATTCATAAGTCTCCTGTTCGTATTTTAAACAGCACATAAGTCGGCCGCATGTACCCGATATCTTTGCCGGATTTAATGAAAGGGATTGTTCTTTAGCCATTTTTATAGAAACCGGATGGAATTCCGACAGATGAGTGCTGCAACACAAGGTTCTGCCACAAGGACCCAGTCCTCCAATCATCTTTGCTTCATCCCTGACACCTATTTGACGAAGCTCAATTCTGGTACGAAATACCGAGGCCAAATCTTTTACCAGTTCTCTGAAATCCACACGGCCGTCAGCTGTGAAATAGAACAGCACTTTATTATTATCAAAAGTGTATTCTACATCGATAAGTTTCATTTCCAACCCATGTTTCTTAATTTTCTCAAGACAGATTTTAAAAGCTTCGGCTTCCTTTTTCTTGTTTTCTTCAACCTGTTTTAAATCATTCTCATCAGCTTTTCTTATGACATTTTTTAACGGAGCCACCACTTCTTCATCAACGATTTCCTGATTAGCCACGACAACTGTTCCGCATTCAATTCCTCTTGCTGTTTCTACAATTACCTTATCGCCTATTTTTAAGTCCAAATCACAAGGATCGAAATAATATATTTTACCCGCGGTTCTAAAACGAACCCCTACAACTTTTACCATCTATTATGACCATTCCTTTCTTCGGAATCACAGCATCAATTTATTAATTCTCCGGGCAATCCGGAAGTTAAATATATTACACAGTTATTCCTATATTTTCCATCACAATATGAGTTACAGCATTGTGATATAATCCACCGCAAGCTGATAGTTCACATTGCGTTTCATGCCATTTCGCACATTTTCAATTCTTGAAATCCTTTCGGTTATATCAATGGCACTATGCATATTTGCGTACTTTAATATATTATCCTTTTTATCTGAATTAATCAACCCGTCCTCCACCGAACACTTAACCAAAAGGGCATCCCGATATATAGATTCCAGTATATTTATGCAGACGTCAAAAGCATTTTTGTTATTTGAGAGATATTGATTATAATATAACTTTGATTCTATGCTATCATCAAATACAAATCTAAGTGTCTCTTCCCTGTGTTTTTCAAAATCCTTATCGGCCAAAAGCTGGAAAGCTATTCCTGGAATTCCCCGGCTTAGGGCAAGAAGATGATCCTTTCCCGTTGTGTCTATTCCGTTTTTTTGCGCGATAAGCTTCAATTCCTTGATTGTACTGGGCTTAAGATGCTTTCGTACAACTCTTGATCTTATTGTCAACAGCAGAGATTCATAATTGGATGTTGTAAGAATTATTTTTGCATAGTTCGGTGGCTCTTCCAGTGTCTTCAGCAGACAGTTCTGAGCCTGGACGGTCATTTTTTCAGCGTCTTCTATAACGTATACTTTTCGGTGATTAAGGGGTTTTACCACAATATCATCGATAAGGTCCCTTATCTGCTTTATGACTATATTTTTCGTTTCACTTCGGATTACCATAAAATCAGGATTAACGTTTTCATCAAAGCTTCTGCATCCTCTGCAGCATCCGCAGGGAAAGCTACTGTCCGCATCACCAGTACATAACAGAGCTTTGGCAATAAAGCGGGCAAGCGTTTTTTTCCCTATACCTTTTTCACCCGTGAACACAAAAGCATGACTTAGCGAGTCATGCCTGATTCCGTTTCTGAATTCTTCAATTATTTCGGTTTGACCTATATAATCCATCCGTTGCCTCCAATATAGTATTAAAGTATCAGATCCAATATCAATCCCCTTATATCTTCGATCCGTCCCAGTATGGCAATATTATTCTTCTCAGACTTAAGAACCTCTTTTGTAAGCTCGTCAAGTTTTTCATTTACAATTTTAATCGTTGCAAAAACTCTGTGTCTGCCTCTTCTGTCCAAAAAACTGTCCTTTGAAAAACGCGAGGAACCTTTTACTGCCTCACTTAAAAATTCCATTATCAGTTTTTTGTATAACTTCAATTCCGAAATGTCTATATGTGAAGCCAGGCGCTTACCCTGTTTTTCTATCTCCAGCGCTTTCTTTTTTAGCTCTTCGTCCTGACTTTCAGAAAACTGACGTTCCATATGTGAGCTAAAAAGTATCTCATTTTTGTCATTAACTTTTTTTATGTCTCTTTCAATTCTTCCGGTTATGTTTTGTGGTTTTCTGTCCGGACTTCGATCAATTTTCAATGCCATAAGCAAAACCTCCGCTCTATATTATCGCTTGCCGGACAATGGAATAGATCTCATCATTGATATCATCAATACTTCTTATCTTTCCGTCTTTCACGCAGCAAACATAATTCCAGTTATATACCTTGGCAATATCGCATGCGTTTTTATATGAATCCCGGAGGTATTCAATATTATTTTCATGTATATCTTTTTGACTTAAGCCGGTAATCTTATTTTTCCTGTTTTCCATAAGACTTAGGGCATGTTCTGGAGGCATATCCAGAAAAATAACACAATCCGGAACAGGTATCCCGAGCTTGATAAACTCAAGATCCCAAAGCCAGTCCAGAAAAGCCTTTTTTTCATCCAAATCCTTTATTTTTGCAGCCTGATGTATCATATTGGACATTGTATATCTGTCGCTTATTATAATGCCGCCACCATCATAAAACTCCTTCCATAATGTCTTATATGAAGCGAAACGGTCAATGGCAAAAAAAACAGATGCCGCATACGGATTGACATCCTCAGGCTTATCACCAAATTCCCCGTTAAGATACATCTTTACCAATGCTGATGAATCGCTGTTATAGTTGGTAAACTCGACTTTTTTTACTCTTTCATTCTCCTTAAGCAAACGCTCATAAAGCTTTTCAGCATGTGTGGCTTTTCCGCTGGAATCTACACCTTCAATAATAACAAGCTTGCCTTTCAAAATAATTCCTCCTGAACATCTTAAAGATGTGGCTTTAAGACTTTTATCTTTTGGTCATGGATTCCATGCACCGGACAGTTCTCTCTTATCAATATATCGACATAATCTATTACTTCCTTGCTTATTATTTCACCGGGAGTAACAAGGGGAATTCCCGGCGGATACGGAGTTATGAATACTCCGCTGACTCTGCCAAGCGCATTCATAAACGGTATTTCCTCAACTTTTTCAAATAAAGCTTCCCTGAGCGGGATGACTCTTTCAGGAAGCTGATTTGGCCAGCGCGGCAGTTTTACCTTTTCTTTGCCAGTAGAAAATTGATTTGAAATAAATTTCAATGCCATTAATAGTGTATCAAAATCCGTAGAGTTATGGAAGGGCGTCGCTATCAAAACAATGTTGTTTAAATCCGCCATTTCAGCTACGATGCCAAATTTCGACCTTAATATTTCTTCCGCATAAAATCCGCTTATTCCCAGTGACTTAAAACTTAAAACGATGCGTGAAAAATCATTTTCGAAACTGCCGTTATCACATTTTATACTTTTTACGCTGGTATTTTTATCAAGCTTTATCAAAAACTCAGAAATATTATGTCTCAGGTTCTCATATAATTCCCGGCCTTTATTCTCCATAATGCTTCTTGCCATATCAATTGATGCCATTAAGAGATAGGACGGACTTGTAGTCTGAACCATGGATACGGTTCTTTCTATGATCTTTTTATCTATAAGACCTTTTTTGTTGCCATGAAGAATGGCAGTCTGAGTCAATGCTGGAAGAGTTTTATGAAGGCTTTGGACACAAAGATCGGCACCCTGGGTTATTGCCGGCTTTGGAAAATCTTCATGAAAACGGAAATGAGCCCCATGGGCTTCATCAACCAGAAGTGGTATATTATGATCCTTTGCAAGTTTTGATATACTGCTTAATTGTGTTGCTGTTCCGTAATATCCAGGTCTGGTTATTAAAATAGCCTGTGCATCAGGATTTTTCTTTAAGACTTTTTCCAGACTGTCAGCTGTTACTCCAAGAGGTATTTGATGTTCTTCGTCTATCTCAGGTAATACAAAGACAGGTTTACCGTTTATCTGGGCCAACGCATTCAATGCCGAAATGTGACAATCACGACCGAGAATAAGCTTTCCTTCCGGTTTGACCGCTGCATGAATCATGGCATGAATACCAGAAGTTGAACCATTTACTAAAAATAATGAATAATCAGCGCCAAAACATAAAGCCGCGCGTTCCTGCGCTTCTTTTATTACTCCCCGTGGCTCGTGCAGGCAATCGGATCCCGGAATCTCGGTAATATCCAGACTGCCTGCCAGCTTCAGTTCTTCATATAAACCTCTGCCAAGAATGTGCCCGGGCATGTGAAAAGGTAAAGAACCTTTTTCATAATATTCTTTTAACATTTTATAAATAGGAGAATCATTTATAGGTATCATTTCAGTTTACAAGAACCTGGGTCAGGATTTCATTGTATTTAGCTTTGTAGTCACCCAAATCAACGTATACTTCACTTTTCTTCAAAATCTCTTCATCAGGCCAGTAAGCGGGTAATTCAAATACCTCAGGATATTCCTCCTGCATACGGCGAATCACTTCTGTATTGGGAGATGAATATCCCATTTCCTCAGAGTTTCTGAATGCTACATCCGGATCAAGCATGAAATTTATAAACATCTCGGCTTCTTTCTTATGCTTGCAGCTCGCCGGAATGGCCATGCAATCGTACCAGACATTGGTTCCCTCTTTAGGAACACCGTAAGCAATGTTTTCAAAACCTTCCCAGTAAAGATCCATTGCATCGCCTGAATAGGTCAGACCCATCGCAGCGTCGCCGTTGGCGATCAGATCCCTTATTTCGTCTCCATAGTAACCGTTGACGAGTGGCTTTTGCTCTAACAGAAGTGCCTTGGCTTCTTCAAGTTCTTTATCATTTGTACTGTTCATTGAATAACCCAGCTTTTTTAGGGCAGCACCCATAGCATCGCGCACATCCTTTTTCATAAGGATTTGCCCCTTATATTTGGGATTCCACAGGATATCCCAACTGTCTACCGGATCGTCTACCATATCAGTATTATAAAGTATCCCAATGGTACCCCAGAAATAAGGAACCGAATATTTGTTTTCTGGGTCATAATCATTATTCTTAAACTTTTCGTCAATATATTTATAATTTGGGATGTTGTTAAAATCAATTTCAAGGAGCATATTTCTTTTAATCAGTTCCGATATGGCATAATCAGACGGAAAAATAACATCATAACTGCTTCCGCCTGCTTCCAGCTTGGCAAGTAATTCTTCATTTGTCGCATAGGTCTTATAATTAACCTTAATCCCGGTTTGTTTTTCAAATTCGTCTATCAATGATTCATCCATGTATTCACCCCAGTTGAAAACATTAATGGTAACACCGGAACCGCATCCGGCAAGGGGCACGATTGAAACAACAATCATGGTCAATACTGCGAATAATACTACATACTTTTTCATATGATAATATCTTCTCCTTTTCCATTTTTCTTGTTTATTAATATCATCAAAGTAAGTACTACAACAAACATCAGGGTACTCAATGCGTTGATGGTTGGTTTGACTCCCCTCTTTGCCATTGAGTAGATAAGTATGGACAAATTTGTTGCCGATGTGCCGGCCGTAAAAAAGCTTATGACAAAATCATCTATTGATAAGGTAAAGGCAATCAAGGCCCCGCTTATGATCCCTGGCATGATCTCAGGGATAATGACTTTTCTCATTGCATATGCCGGTGTTGCTCCCAAATCCAGCGCTGCTTCGGCCGTATGTTTGTTCATCTGCCTTATCTTCGGCAGTACCGCCAGAATTACATATGGTATACTGAAGACAATATGAGATATAAGCATAGTTACGAATCCGAGCTCAATTCGCAGAGAAATAAACAGTGTCATGAGTGCGACACCTGTAACGATATCCGGATTCAATACAGGAAGGTTATTTATATTAAGTACAATAGTCCTTCCCAATTTGGACATGTTACTTATACCAAGCGCGGCAATAGTACCTACAATTGTAGACACCACCGTGGATATCACAGCAATAAGTATTGTAAAATAAAGCGCTTCACGTATCTGCCTGTCTTTAAATAAGTCAATGTACCATTCAAAAGTAAATCCGCCCCATTGTCCCCGTGATTTCGATTTGTTAAATGAGAACACGATCAACACAATTATAGGTGCATAGAGGAACAGGAAAACTATGCCCATGTATATCCTTTTTATGGCTTTCCGCATCAGATTTTCCTCCTCTCTTCCTCAGGCTCGCTTTTATCGATACGTGACATTACAGCCATTGAAATCAATATCATAACCATCAAAATTATCGACAATGAAGATCCGAAATGCCAATCTCTTGACGACAGGAACTGCTGTTCTATTAAATCGCCGATTAAAGGCGCTTTTCCGCCTCCCAAAAGTCCTGATATAACAAAAGTACTTACTGCAGGCAAAAATACCATAGTAATGCCTGATACAATTCCTGGTACGCTCAAAGGCAGAATTATTCTCCAGAATGTAATGACATTGTTTCCGCCAAGATCATGAGCAGCCTCTATTACATTTTTGTCAATCTTGCTTAAAACGGTATATATGGGCAATATCATAAAAGGCAGAAAATTATATACCATACCAAGAAGTACGGCTCCTTGGCCCGGCATTATTTCGAGTTTAGGCAAACCAAGCCATAATAACAATCTATTAATTAATCCATTTGGAGAAAGCAAAGACATCCATGCATATGTCCTGAGCAGAAAATTCATCCAAATAGGTACTATAAACAATATCAATAACAGATTTCTATACCTGATATCGGCATTTGCTATTATCATAGCTACCGGATACCCAATAATCAGGCATATCAAGGTCGAGATACCGGCAAGAAGGAATGAATCGCCAATTACTTTTAAATATATGGGCTCAAGCACTTTCTTATAGCTGTTGAGGGAGAATTTTAAATCTTTTAGATTACGGATATCTCCCTCGGTAAAACTATAAAAAAGAATCAAAAACAACGGTACAACTATAAAAATAATCATCCAAACGGTATAAGGATATGCTATCCTTCCTCTTCCTCTACGTTGCACGGTGTACTCCCCCTTTTCATAACTTGTATATCGGCAGGCTGGACATTCATACCTACAATGCTTCCCTCCGGGAACATTTTGGTACGCTGTACCAGGTATTCACGGGTGTCGGATTCAATAATCATCTCATAGTGAACACCTTTAAATACAACAGATGTTACTCTTCCTTTAATCATGCCTTCTTCCGGATTAACAACTATACGAATATCCTCCGGCCTGATAACAATGTCAACAGGTTCATTAGGCGCAAAACCTTTATCAACACAGTCGAAGACAATGCCATCGAATGAAACCTTGTAATCCTCCAGCATTACGCCTTCAATTATATTGCTCTCGCCGATAAAACCTGCAACAAACCTGTTTATAGGCTCATTATATATATCCTCGGGAGTACCTACCTGCTGAATGACTCCTTTGTTCATTACTACGACAGTATCCGACATGGTAAGCGCTTCTTCCTGGTCATGGGTAACATAAATAAACGTAATACCCAAACTTCTTTGCATTTCAAGAAGCTCAATCTGCATCTCTTTCCTTAGCTTTAAGTCAAGAGCTCCCAGAGGCTCATCCAAAAGAAGAACCTTTGGTTCATTTACCAAAGCTCTCGCTATAGCGACACGTTGCTGCTGGCCACCGCTCAGGGAATCTACATAGCGATTCTCGAAGCCTTCAAGGTCAACCATTTTCAGCATCTTTTTTACTCTTCTGTCAATTTCGCTGTTGGAAAACTTTTTTACTCGAAGACCAAAAGCTACATTTTCATAGACATTCATATGGGTAAATAAGGCGTATTTCTGAAAAACTGTATTCACATTTCTTTTATAGGCAGGAACATTGTTCAAAAGCTTGCCCTCAAAAAGAATCTCTCCCTCGTCCGGATCCTCAAATCCACCTATCATACGCAGGGTAGTTGTTTTTCCGCATCCACTAGGGCCTAGAAGCGTAACAAATTCATTTTCTTTAATTGTCAAATTGATGCCGTTTACGGCAGTCATATTATTATATCTTTTTGTAAGATTTCTCAATTCAATAAGTGGTCTACTCATTTTGATCGTCCCCTGTTCTAAAAGCTTGGTGGTGTTGATATCCATAATACTCTGGCAACTGTTTTGCCTATGTTTTTCATCACATGGGTCTTATTCGGTTTAAACATGAAGCAATCGCCTTTTTTAAGCCGGAATCGCTCTTTTCCTAAATATAGGTATAAGCTCCCGTTGAGAACCATGCCAAACTCTTCTCCCTGATGCGGCTGATCCTCTTCAAACGAGCAGTTTGGTCTGATCTCTACTATTATTGGTTCCATCATCCTTTTTTTTGCATTTGGAACTATCCAGTTTATGGCATAGCTCTGATCCGCCGCCTCTTTTACAAAATAGTTCGAATTAGTGAAAACAACCTGTTCATCTATTGCTTCTTCACCGAAAAACTGCTGTAGGTTTGTTCCCAGGCATTCTAATATATCCTGCAAAGTAGCGATGGACGGTGATGTAAGATCTCTTTCTAACTGTGAAATATAGCCTTTTGTAAGTTCACAACGATCGGCAATCTCTTCCTGAGTCATGCCGCTTTCCAATCTGAGTCTTTTTAATTTATTACCAATTTGCATCCAATTCCTCCTAAACTTTTAAAAAACAACAAGTGCTATAAAAGCTTTTTTATCTACAATCAGCTTATTCACAGCATAAAAAAAGGTTTAATATTATTAAACAAAAATGAAGTCTTACATTACATTTTGTTTAATCCTACTAAACAACATTAGATATTATTGCATTAATATATTTAATTGTCAATGAAAATTTATGAAATTTTATTTTTATTTTTTTATAAGAATTCACCAGAGAAGAGCTTGATCATAAACCATAAAGCAAGAGGTTTTTATAGCATAAAAAAAGGGCTAGTCTCAAATTTTACTTTGAGACTAGCCCTTTATAAAACAGATTAATTAGGTATTCTGGAAGCTACAAATGCAAGATCTTCTATGTCAACCTTATTGTCTTTATTGATGTCCGCAATTCTGGCTTCTGCCCAGTTTTCACTGCTGGAATCCGCACCATAGTAATACGCGATTATTGCGAGGTCTCCTACATCGATTCCAGTTGAGTCATTTACATTTCCGGTTTCGGATGTTATGACTGAGGCCTCGAAAGCTGCTATTGCAGCATTCAGTGCGGCTGTGGCTTCATCCACTTCTGCCTGGCTTGCATTCGGATTTTCATATACAGCCTTGGCTGCAGCTATTGCTTCTCCGAATATTGTCTTGTCAGCCTGCCAGTATTGACCGTTTTCAGTTCCTACAACAGCACTGTCATACAGGCTTTGAGCTGCATTTATCGCTGCTGCAAGTGCGCTCTTGTCAACAATTATTGGTATGACGAAAGTCTTACTGGTCAGAGCTGGCTCTATCACTGCACCATCAGGCATTACACCAAGTTTTGCCGTCAGGACAGAGATATCGCTTGATACGCCGCTTATATTATCCTTAACTTTGAAGTTGACATTAAGTATCGGCGTGCTGTCACCTGTTACTCCTCCGATGTTTGCGGCTATTATTCTCAATGTTCCTGTGCCGGAGGGTTCCTGTTTCAGTAGTTTTATACTTTCAGTTGCAGGTGTAACCTCAACAAAGTCTAACAATTCAGGATCATATTTCAATGTAATATCCTCCGCATATACGCCCTGAAGGATATAATCCAAACTTATACCCACAGTAAGCGTATCTCCGGGCATAACAGATGCGGGTGCCGAAAGCGCCACTGTTGGTTCGATTACATTAATATTGGCAACAGCCTTAAGTGATGAATCAGCCACTGTGCCATATACTTTGAATCTGCCTGCATTTTCATAAGCTGACGGGTCAATGCTGTCCCAAGTTACAGTAACGTCCTTCAAAGATCCGTCAGTATATACAGCCTGTACAACAGGTGGTAATACAGGCGCTACTCCTACGGCTGTCGTGATATTGATATTATTGATGATACTTGATATAGCAACTTGAGATTGGTCAGGATCAAATTTATTTATGGTACGATCTGGAGCCAGTACATCATTTACTGTCTCGACAATCAGTTCTTCAGGAACTGTGAAGGTTGCTACCTGTCTTATATCCTTGGAGGATGCTGCCGCATATACCTTATAAGTTCCGGGCTCTACCACCCACGCAGACCGCGCCTCGTCGAAAGAAGCCAGCAGCATTGCGTCAAGAGTGGTACTTACCGTCTGTGATTCTCCTCCGGCAAGTTCATTGGTCTTTGCAAAGCCTTTAAGTTCCTTCACCGGTTTGGGCATCGATTTTCCAGGCGCGCCTACATAGAACTGTACTATTTCCTTTCCGGGTACGGAGCTAATGTTCTTGATGTCGACACTTACGTTTATAGTACTGTCAATATCATCGAATGTCGTTGAGCTAAGCTGTAAGTTGCTGTATTCAAATGTGGAATAGTTTATGCCATATCCAAACTCGTAGGATACAGGTACGTTGAAGGTATCATAGTAACGATAGCCCACGTAAATATCCTCGTTGTAAATGACTCCGCCGGAAGTTCCGAAATTGTCCTGCGCGGGAGCATATGGCTTGGTTGGGTCGTCGTTATAATAGCCCTGTACATCTACCGGAATAGTTGTAGACAGTTTTCCTGATGGATTCGCTGCGCCTGTCAATACTGCCGCTATAGGTTTTCCAACGACTATACCTGGTTCCCATGCCAGGAGGATAGCATCTGCTTTGTCCTTCCAGCTTTCCATCTCAACAAAGGTGCCCATATTGAGTACAACTATAAATGGCTTACCTGCCTGTCGGCATACTCTTGAAGCTACATCAATAAGGTTCTGTTCTGCATCGGTAAGATAATAGGCTCCTTTTGTTGTGCGTACATCCGAGCCTTCGCCTGAGGTTCTCTTTATTGTAAGAACAACACTGCCGGCCTGACTTACCAAATTGATCATCTGTTCTTCGGTAGGCTGCATTTCACCGGACACCTGAGCATAGCCGAGAGTGGTGGCGTCAATTATGTCTCCGCCTGTATAAATCGCTCTGAGTGCCGGCACAATCTGGACATACCTTGACGAGTCGGCATTGACACTTCCGCTTCCTGTTCCACCAAGTACCAGGCTGCTGGTGGCATTGCCTATGGTGGCTATGTTTCCGCTCGTAATAGGAAGAGCCGGCTTGCCGCCTACGGTATCGTTCTTTAATAATATCATGCTTTCAACAGATACATTGAATGCAATAGCTTCATTTTCATCGGCATATGGATTGGGTTCTGTGCTTAAAGGCTGTCCCTTGAAGGAAGGAGTCTTTATAACATACTCCAGGATTCTTCTGACGCATGCGTCAATATCTTCTTCTGTTATGAAGCCTGCCTGCAGACCGGCCATTACGTTGTTTGCGTTACCTCTTGGTTCGCAAACATCATTCCCTGCCTTCACAAGCGAAGAGTATGCGTTGTTGCCTGCCTGTGCCGGCCAGTAAGAAGCATTGCCTTGTCCACCCCAGTCTGTCATTACAAAGCCCTTGAATCCCCATTCTTCCCTAAGCACTTTTGTAAGGAGGGCATAGTCTTGGGCTGTGCTTACACCGTTAAGCTGGTTATAAGCTGTCATTACTGCCCATGGCTGAGATTCTCTAATCACGTATTCGAAGCTCTTCAGATATATCTCCCGCAGGGCCCTTTTGCTTATAGTAGTGGGCAGATTATTTCTGCCGGTTTCCTGGTTGTTTGCCGCAAAGTGCTTGATGGTGGCTCCAACACCTTCTGACTGTATGCCTCTTACTTCAGCCGCGCCAATCTTTCCTGAAAGCAACGGATCTTCCGAGTAATACTCAAAGTTCCTGCCGTTTAGGATATGTCTGTGTATGTTGGCTCCAGGACCTAACAGAAGATCATTGCCGAAGAAATACATTTCCTTGCCCCATGCCACACCCATCTGTTCCTGAAGTTCTGTATTCCAGGTAGATGCGCGGGCTGCACCATTCGGCCACCAGGTAGCGGCTCTTACGGTCGGGTTGCCTTGTGAATCGTAAAATCCTGAAGGTCTCAATGTGATCCTGATACCTGCCGGCCCGTCGGAGAGCGAAGTCCCAGGTATACCAAGTCTCGGTATTGCCACTGTGCCTCCTGCCGAGCCTGCTAACCTACCCGAACTTCCGCCCAGCAAAGCTATTTTCTCATCCAGGGTCATCTCAGAAATGACTTTATCAATGGATGCTTCATCGGTCAATGTGACGAAATCCGGATCAAATATATATGTGAAAGTGGAAATGCTGCTGGTTGCAAAGCCGCTTCCGGCCGCAATTGCTTTAATGGTTATATTGTTGTTGCTGTCAGCCATAGCTCCACTTAGTGTTATTGGACCTGAATATAGGGTGCTTTCGGTAGTGGGTTCGCTACCATCCGTTGTATAATAAATACTTGCACCCGAGGTGCTTGATGAAAGCTGAATCCGCGTACCTTCACCAACTGTTGCTCCGGAGGCAAGATTTGAAGTTGGTGCAACAGCAGTAATATAATAGTTATATGTAACTATATCACTGGGATTCAGGCTTTCCGCCACTGTTATGGCTTTTAATGTGGTAGTCCTGTTGATGGAAATTGCTGAGCTGTATAGTTTTGTTGATCCTGTAACAGATGTTTCAGGATCTGTTCCATCGGTAGTGTAATAAATCTGTGCATTATACGAGGTAGTGCTCAGCGTTACGCTTTGAGTTCCCCCATATGTGCCCGATTCGATTGATGCTTTTGGCGCCGCGGCTTTTGCGTTTGGATCGAAGGTATAACTGAAGCTTGCGATATCACTGTCTTCCAACCCTTCTTTAACTCCAATCGCTTTTATAACAGTATCTGATGAAACTGTTATTGCTGATTCATATAATTGTGAAGTTGCCGCAGATGGATCGGTTCCGTCTAAAGTATAATAAATGCTGGCTCCCGGAGTTGTGGTCGACAGGGTTACATTTACAGGCAATGCATAGGTTCCGGGCGGGGGTAAAATTGTTGGAGTTGCAACAAATGTAAGGGAAACAAAGTCCATGCAATCAATATTATAACCGGCTTTGTCGCAATAGATGGTCAGGATTTGTTCACCTGCCGTCAGTTCGGCATATGTGGTGACAGTTCTCCATGTTGTCCAGCCGCCTGTTGCAGGTGTGCTTACCCGGCACAGAACATTACCTTCGCTGTCTCTTAATGAAAAAGAATCTGTATTTGATGATTGTGCCGCATAAGTAAATGTTACTTCATATGTTCCGGTTTTTGCAACATTTACAAGGTAACTCAAAGTGTTTCCCGCTGAAACATAGCCAATATCCTTTCCACCGCTGGCATTGGCATTTGTCTCAATAAAATTCCCGCTAAATCCTGTTTGCGAAGTGAAATCTTCCGCTTCAATGCGACCCGGTATAACTCTGGCTTCATCGGCAAAAATTGCTCCGGTAAATAATGTAAATAAGAATGTGATTGATAATAACATAGACAGGAATTTGCTTAAACTTTTGCTCATAATAATTCTCCTCTCCATTCCGCCGCTTCCGCCAAGCGGCGCAAATAGTTTTGATGATAGTTTGCATGGTTTTGCGGCTTAACCATGTTGGAAATACTGTTACTGTAGTTAAGAGACTATGTAAAGCAAGTCTTGTTGTCCACATTGATGTCCAACATTGGCTTCCGTCCACTTTAGTTGTTGTAGTCCTGAAAGTCGCCAAATAGTTGTAAAGATAATATTGCCAGCTCCGGTGTCCCTCGTTAATGCGGATTTCTCAAACTTAGCCTTTACCGTAATCATTAGCATCAGCATGATCTCTCTCTGGCTAAGTTTGATTTCGGGCGCGCTTAAGTTGTTGCACATATGATGCTGCCTGGAATGCCGCCATGCAAGTATACACAAGTCGTCGGGAATTGATTGTAGACTGGTAATTCATCGCTTGATTATTATTCTACACGTAGTATTAAAACTCCTTATTTCCCAACTAATTAATTTATATTTTTGCGTCAGACTTAGAGCAAATCCTACAATATCCTCATCTTATGCAGGAATTCAGTTCATGGCACGGTAGATTTTCACGAGATAAGCTTAATGGTGAAATTATGATTAAAGATATTTAGATGGGTTTCAGCTTCATGTAACCAATACAATTTAGAGACCAAAAATAAAAAAGGACCGTCTCAAACAGGAAGCCATTTAGCCATACACTGGCATGTTTCGTAATTTGAGACAGCTCCTTACACTTATAAACAGATTTATCAGTATATTTTCCCAAATTTGGATATTGGCGATATTCTGAAAATAGCCTTTCCTTCGACCCAGGATTGTTTTATTACCCCGAAGTCTCTACTGTCTGAGCTATGACCTCTGTTATCCCCCATTACAAACAATTCGCCCTCTTTTACGGTAATTTTTGGCATCTCGCGGTTCAATACAATTTTTGCATATGGATCAATACGGGCATAAGGTTCATGTTGTTCTTCCCCGTTGACATACAGAATATTGTCAACAATTTCTATCGTATCCCCTGGAACGCCTATAACTCTCTTAATAAGCCTGTTTCTTCTGAAATCTTTATTTAACTTTTTGCAAATGTCACTAATATAGATGGAAGCTCTTCCAAGAACACCGTTTACGGGTTCATCCCTCAAGAATATAATGATATCCCCTCTCTTAGGTTCATTAAAAGTATATGCCAGTTTGTTCATAATAAGCTTATCGCCAGGTTCCAGGGTATCCATCATTGATTGCATATTGACCTCTGTGAGGGCAAACAGTTCACTCTGAACAACTGAAGCGATAAGAAAAGCAATAACAATAAGTAATATCCATTCAGAGATCTCTTTTAAAATGCTTCTTTTTCCTTCATTTGACAAAGTAATTACATCTCCTTCTTTACAGGGATATCTTCAGTATCCCATCTATCTCGTTTATTTTAGCCGATATTTCAGTCAAATCCAAGTTCTTTTTGCCTTCAAACTGAAATATAATTCTTTGTCTGCTGGATTTAGGAATATCATATATATCAAGGCTCTTAATTTCAATATTTAATTCTTTAAATATGCTGATTAAGGCATAAATAACCTGTTTATCCTTTTCTCCTTCTACTTCAATTGCCTTAAAAACGTTATGTTTTGAAAGTTTTATTTCAAAGTTTTTAAGGTACATAAGTATTGTCCAAATCAGTAAAGTAGCCAGTATTGCTCCGGTATAAAAACCGATGCCGCATGCAAGACCTACGCATGCTACCGTCCAAATACTCGCTGCTGTAGTAATACCTTTAACCGAAAGTCCGTGCCGTATTATGGTACCTGCTCCTAAAAAGCCTATTCCACTGATAACCTGCCCTCCAATACGGGTAGGATCTATATTGATCTTATCTGAGTATGCAATGATCGAAAACTCTGCAATCAGCATTACAAGGCATGACCCCAGACAAACAAGGATATGGGTTCTTAAACCTGCCGGTCTGTAATTGGACTGTTCGCGTTCAAATCCAATGATCCCGCCTAATACACATGATAAAAGAATACGTACCAGAGCAGTTAATAAAAACTGCGAATCAAACTGGAAAAGAAACCAATCCATAAAGGCAACCCCTTACTTCATACTTTTTCATTCCTGTTTCTTATGAGCATTAAACTGTAGTTGCGGGTGTCTACCGTATTCTTATGCAAAAGCGCGCCTTTTTTTAATATAAATTTTATAGTACTTTCAGCGCAATAAACAACGCATTTTTCCAAATCCTCAAAAGCCATTTTTCTCATAGTTTCAACGCCTTCAAAGGATCTTAGGGGTTCTATATAATCAGCTACATAAATGATTTTTTCCAATAAATTCATACCTGACTTGCCTGTGGTATGCCATCTTATAGCGTCCAATACTTCTTCATCGGTTACACCATACACGTTTTCAGCAAGATGTTTTCCTATTATTCCATGAAGCAGCTTTGGCTGAAGAATTTCAATATCGTCGGCTTCATAACCGATTTTTTTTATATATTCAATTGCTTCTTCCCCTTTATAATTCTTGCCGCAATCATGGAGAATGCCTGCAAGCCTTGCTTTACCGACATCTGCTCCGTAATGTTTCGCAAGAGCCTCAGCCGTCTCCATTACATTCAATGAATGGTTGAATCTGTATGGATCCAGTTCATCCTTCAGCATACTAATAATTGTATTGATATCCATCCGTCTGTCACCCCGACTTTAAAAGTTTTTATAAAGTCCGTTTTCATAAATGTATCTTTCGACCTCGGGTGGTACCATATATTTGATTGACAGTCCCATTCCGACTCTTTTTCTTATTTCGGTGGAAGAATAGTCCATAGCCTTGCCTGAATACTTTTGAATATTTGCGTCGTAATCGGTCCTAAATTTTTTGATATACTCGTTTAAAATATCTTCTTTGGTATCTGGTCTTGATGCCACGATAATTAACGCCAGTTTAAAAATTTCACGGTAGTCCTTCCAGGTTTCAAACTGTACAAATGAATCGGCACCGACTATAAGTGATATTTCATTGTTATTCTCCTGCTCTTTAATAATCCTTAGGGTATCGACCGTGTATGACGTTCCTTCCCTCTTCATTTCTATTTCACTTGCCGCAAAGAAAGGATTGTCGCCAATAGCAAGCTCTACCATCCTCAATCTGTCATGCGCTTCGATAATCTTGCTGTTATCCTTATGTGGCGGAGTTTTTGCAGGGATAAATATTATTTTCTCCAGGTCGAATTCTTCACGTATTCCTTCACACATAAGAAGATGTCCGTAATGTATTGGATTAAATGTTCCTCCCATTATGCCCAGCACAATTACACCTCATTTAATACCAGCTTTTTGTATATACTCTTGATCCAAAAGGAATAAGCGAAAGTTTAGCCAGTTTAAAATGCTGTTTCCCAAAAGGAATTCCGATTATAGTAATATAAAATAAGAATCCGGTTACCAAATGGCATATACATAGCTCCCACCCCAGGGCAATTATCCATATTATATTTCCAATAAGGTTGCCAACACCGAAACCTTGAATCTCAATGTCCCGACCAAACGGATATAAAACAAAACCGGCAATCTTAAAACATTGTATACCGAAAGGGATTCCAATAAATGTTAAACAGCAAATTACTCCGGATATAAACCATAGCGCTGCGGATATGATTCCCCCAAATACCATCCAGATTAAATTGCCTAATAAACGCATTATGTAGCCTCCAAACTTTAACAGTTCAAAATATACTTAAACGAATAAATGCCTATCCGCATCATTCCAGGACAGGCATTCAATGCAGAGACTAATCAGGTATATTTCACCTTAAAGCCCGCATCTTCAATCTTTTCTCTGATTATTCCGGCACTGAGCCTTTCTTCATCATACTCAACCACGACACGTCTGGTATTGATATCCACTATGACTTCAATAACACCATTAAATATTTTAAGTGAGCTTTTTATTAGTTGAGCAGAATCATCGTTTATCATATCTTCAACATTGAATGCTATATTTTGTACAGCCATTAAATCACCTCACAACGTAGCCAGAAAAATTATATAATATTGTTTTTCTTATGTCCAACATTTAATGCTTCAATCAGTTTATTCCCCTCATAAACCCTTCAAACGAAAAAGTAGTTGGGAAAAATAATCGGGAAGCGGAGCTTCAAAAATCATCTCTTCGCCGCTTACCGGATGCTTCAGGATGAGATACCTTGCGTGCAGAACCTGCCCGTTCGTATTCATCAGCTTACATGCTTTCCCGTAAACAGGGTCTCCTGTAACCGGATGACCAATTGAAGCCATGTGTACTCGAATCTGGTGTGTCCTGCCTGTTTCCAGTCTAAGTTGAATATGTGTATATCCTTTAAATCGCTCAAGTACCTTAAAATGCGTAACGGCAGCCTTTCCGTTTTTATAGTTAACAGCCATTTTTTTCCGGTTAATCGGGTGTCTTCCGATAGGAGCAGAAATCTTTCCTTCATCATCTTTTATTATACCATCAACTATAGCTTCATAGATTCGTTGAATCTGATGATTCTTCAACTGCTCTGATAATTTTAAATGGGCATTATTATTCTTTGCCACCACTAGTAATCCTGAGGTATCTTTATCAATTCGATGTACAATTCCGGGTCTGATTACACCGTTTATATCCGATAAGGAATCCTTACAATGGTGGAGAAGCGCGTTAACCAATGTCCCTTTCCAGTTTCCTGCCGCCGGATGAACGACAAAATCTTTGGGTTTATTTATTACAATAATATCATTATCTTCAAAAACAACATCCAAAGGAATATCCTGTGATTCAACTTCCTGGGTGCATGGTTCGGGTATTTCAACCGTAATACTCATGCCTGTTTTAATCTTGTAACCGCTTTTAACAGCCTTTCCGTCCACTGTCACAAGGCCCTGACCGATAAGTTTTTGTATAAAACTTCTGGTAAATGATTCAGACTCAAGCTGAGAAACCAGATAAGCATCAAGCCTCATACCTTCATCTGACTCACTAACAACAAATGTTTTATTTTCGCTGTTCATCGGCCACCTCAGAAGAATTGTGTTCGTCTTTTCCAGTTACAGGCTCTTTATAAATGAAAATGACATAATAAAAAAGTAAAAAAGCGCCTACATTTATACATATGTCAGCAAAATTGAATATTGGAAAATCATATCCAAACGGATAAAAGTCCAGAAAATCAACCACGAAACCTCTAAACAGCCTGTCAATAAAGTTCCCTGTTGCACCTGATATTAATAATGTCAAAGAGACCCTCAACAAAGTATTCTTGTTTCTTATTAAATGCCAAATCATAAAAACGAGAGCCGCAATGGTGAGTATTATAAACATCCATCTGAAGTTTTGCAGCATTCCAAATGCCGCGCCTCTGTTTTCCAAATATGTCAAATAAAAAAAGTCTTTTATCACGACAAAGCCGTCGTATTTAAATCTGTAAGTATAAAAATACCATTTTGACAACTGGTCTACCACTGTTAAAATAATAATCAATATACACCAAAGCATTCCTTTACTCCATCCACTTATGTTTATTCAATTGTAATACCGGTAAAATAGTGTTTCAATATCTGATCATATGTATAGCCATTTCGAGCCAGTCCCTTGGCACCTTCCTGGCTCATTCCAACGCCATGTCCCCATCCTTTGCCGGTTAAGACAAATGTCCCGGGAGAAATACTTCCGCTTCCACTTCCGTTTCCAGTTATAACCGCTGTACTGTCAGACCCCATAGCTTTTACTGAGCCTGATGAAGATAGAATATCGTAAACTCCCGATGAAGTTACTGCTTTTGTGCCAAATACATTAAGCGTAGTTTTCCCGTCGGCCGAAACAACCGATACCGTACCTGAACCGGTTCCCGTACCGGATGTATTTATTGTAAACATACGACTTGGCAAATAATTGCCATTGTCCCCCAATATAATGCGTATATCTTCCTTGCTGTATGTAATTGAGCCTTTTGTGCCCACAATTCTGAGCTTATTGACCCTACCTGCCGGTGTATATTCATCAGCAACCATTGTTATAATATCGCCGATATCCACACCGCTTATGAAAAGCTTCATTTTTATGTCTTCTGCCGTAAATGTCCTTGTCCAGTTATAATTATATGAGGTACCCGATTCATACGGGTCGACCACACTTTTCAAATAGGGGACATCTGATCCCCATACATTGATATTATCCTCTGTCATACCTCCGCTGGAACTAAAATAATGCATTGATATAACGCTTCCATTATAAAGGGCTTTTATTCCTTTAGTTTCGTCCACTGCTTTGTTGGTGGACGCTTTTTCATCATTATATCCCCCGTAAACCTGTGATGCAACGGTATTGACAACATCAAAGTCCCATTTTTTGTAGCTTCCCATAGACTTATATGCAAAAGTCCTGGCAGCAACCGCCTGAGCTTTCAGCGCTTCCATCGGGGAATCAGCCTCTATCTCCCTGGGGACTACACCATATAAATATTCCTCAATATTAACTACATTTATAACTGTCATGTCACTGTCAGAAAAGCGCCTTAACTCAATTTCACCGCGATAAGGCTTACTGTTTACAGAAATCACTTTAGGATTATTGGAATTGTTCGGCCGCACCGTCAGTTTATATTTTGTATCGCCGAAAATAAGCAATGGCTCAAAGTTGCTGCTGTATGCGATTATTCGCGAACCTGACCGGTCAATAACCTTTAATGAAATATCTCCCAACTTTGAAGAAAGGTCAGGTAAATCCTTATTTGCCTTGTCTATATCTGAATAGAATCCTGTCCATACTGACCAGCCATCTTCAAAAACCGGATATGCAATAACACCTACTGATTTGTAATCACTGCACAATTTCTGTGCTGAAGCCAAATCTTTTACCTTGTCTCCGATTTGAATGTGATACGGCCCATATGTTTCTCCTTCAAAAGGTACACCTTCATTTGGATCATATTCCGTTATTGATCCGGAAGCGGATTTAATAAAGTAGGAATCCTTTCTGAAAATTAGCTGACTCCCGCCTTTTTCGGTAAGAAGAGTAATAAACTCATTTCCATTATAATAACCTGCCTCGATCCCTGA
>Ga0134103_1001338_pt1 | contig 23397 bp, 25 predicted proteins | sample 14_taG_2_FD_94445 | JGI IMG/M metagenome (GOLD analysis project Ga0134103, IMG submission 94445) | Switchgrass degrading microbial communities from high solid loading bioreactors in New Hampshire, USA - 14_58_20_212_A1 metaG | ecosystem: Engineered > Bioreactor > Semi-continuous > Anaerobic >...
CAATTTTTCCATAAAGACCTCACCTCTGAGTACTTTCGAGTACTCGTCCAATCTGGGACGGTGAGGTCTTCATTCTTCATCCGCACCCCCGATTCCCTGTCCTACAGTAAAGTTACACTAACCATATAAGGTCAGTGTCAAGCAGATCGGGGCGAAAGCGATGAGAGGCTCCAAGGCCCTGTAATCCCTGAGAGACCTCTGAGTGCATACGTAATCGGTCTGACGCTAGCTCTCAGATACGGTATGCTCACTCTGAGCCAGTCTGAGCTGCTTATGCGTGAAGCCTTTTGTGTCTCGTGATTCTTCGCTTCCCTGCTCTGGGTCTTTCGAGCGACGTCTTCTCGCATCTCTCTGTATCGATGCACCCAGTCGCCGAGCTGCTCATTGTGCTTTAGTTCCCCAAATCGCCTAGGTTTTGTGCCCCTGGACTGCTCCACGAGCGTCGGTGCCGCTTGAACCTCGATACGAGCACCGTATCTACGTTTGACTCGGCTGCCCCTAGTCCCCCTCACGATCTCAAGCTCCACTGCCGTCCGTTTCCGGTAATCCTTGATCCCTCCCTTAAGGAGAACGTGATCTGCGTTGTCCGGCAAGGCACTGGAAAGACGCACATATCTATCGCATTGAGCATGCAGGGATCGATGCCGGCTTCCGTGTCAGGCTCATCAATGCGGTGACGCTGCTACAAGAACTGCTCGCAGCACAGCAGGAGGTTCAACTCAGCAAGTATCTCGAGAGCTGGGGAAGGATCGACCTAGTCACCATAGATGAACTCGGCCGTCTGCAGCTAGGACCAGGAACTGACCCCAATGTTTCAGTCCATAGCTGATCGCTATGAGACAGAGAGCACGATTGTCACAAGCAACCTGGAGTCCTCCAGATAGGGAGGCATCTGGTGACCCGCTCATGGCATCCTCCGTGCTAGACCGACTCACACAGAGGTGTCACATTCTTGTCTTTGACGGGGAGTCATACCGGCTGAATGAGAGCAGACGACGGCACGAGTCAATCGATACAGCCAGGAACGCACCGAAGACCCCAACAACTGACACGACAAAGACATCGTTCATGCCAGCCGGGGTGGGAGGGTTTTCGCTATCGAAGTGGTCAGTCCTATGATTGACGAACGCATACCCCGATGGCGTTCACCCTAGTTTGGCCTGGGCCGGAGAAGCAGAGGTTGCGTAGCAGGTCTCGAAAGCCCCAAGACCACTGGAAGAGGCAAGCCAGAGAAACACGAATATACCCTACTGATTCCTGCCCGATCGCTTCCACTTCTCCCAGAACCGTCTCTTGCTACTGGGTTGATGCTTACCTGTTATGTATGCGTCACGACTCTTCAGAGCCTCGTTGGTCCAGCGCTGGCATGGGACGACTCTCCCTTGGTGCCAATCAAACGCACGGTCACACAACGTAAACGTGAATGACGTTCTCTCTTTCCAGTTTCCTCTTGCGTCGAGAGAATGCACAACCGCGGCGTAGTCTCCAGATTCCCATTTCCACTGGTTTGTTGATCTCTGTTCAAACTGAATGATTACAGTCTTGGTCTCACGCCCGCTAACGGCGATCGGCTCCGGTGGACACGCATGTTCTTCAATCTCAAACATCGAGACGTATCTAGGATCCGAGGCAAACTTCCTCGCCTGAAAGACCGCCTCTTGGCGTGACCCATCAAGTCTTTTCACTGTGACGCCCACATCCCAAATGATGCCGGCGAGGGCCCCTGCGTTGTACACTGTTAAGGCGATGGCTATAGCTGGACGGTGCCGGTACTTCGGATCAGTTCGCTCATCATCTAGGGAGAACACCAACGGGGTGAGCCACTTTAGCCTGGCTGGAAGCAAGTGCTGAAGAAACACTCCGAGGAAGGCGACAGCTGCACCCAAGATTGCGATCACGTCACTCGTTTGCATCGCTAATATCAATCCCTCCGCTTACAGGTGCTACCTAAATGACTACTCAGATGCATCGCGCATTGCGTCGCTTCGGTCTCTGATCATCACGTTCCTCTCTGACGACCTGTGATCTAGAAGCACCACTCAACCAACGACGCTATCCGTGGTCCTATCCGCCAGTAACCGCGAATCGAAACCCAGCTCAACTTCTCCTCTTCTGTGCTTCCTGCATGACACACGGAGAGCAGACTGGTCACGCCGAAGGCTTCGGCTGGCTATGTTCTCCTTGTCTAGACCTGCGACGTTCCTGGAACTCCTCAAACTTGGCACTCAATACAAACACGTTCATGACGATCGCCTCAATGAACTCAAGAGAGTCGAGAGCATCAACTTGTTCGATTCGCGAATCTAGATCATGAGCCGCATCGTTTCCTAGCATTCGCAATCCATCAGCCCACGCCACCAATCTACTATCGATCGCCTGTTTCTCACGCAGTGCCAACAGGCGTCTCTGCAGGCTTCCCTGCGTTTCGCCCAACTCATAGAACAGAGCCTCAAGGCATTTCCGACACATGATTACACACGGCCCATAGGGACCCGCAGCGTATGAGCGGACTGCATTGTCATAAGCCCTCCTTACAGATTCAGGGACTCCCTTCAAAGGCATATCTTTCTGAACTGGGTAGAGCAGCCTGCTTCCCTGCGGTACCGAGAACTCACCACGAACTTCTACGTACTCTTGCTCCATGAGAAATGGCGCATCACAACCGTCACATACAGCAAACTTGTACACGGTCACATAGTACGGGGTGTCTACTGGATCAACTCCGTTAATCGCCTGCTTTATCTTTACATGATCTTTACATGCTCGCCAACAATCCTCGCGTTCACGTGAGCATTACAGGTTCCGCAATAAACCTGAATGGTTTCGTTACTGGACTTGTCCACATATATCTCTCCTTTACACCACAACCGACAGGATCTATCCTTTCGCCTTACAAGTGGAGTCGACATAGCCGACGCCCAGTCTAGGCCATAGCCTCGCACGATGAGTTGCATCAGGACTGTGCTTCTACTTCGAGTGACTCTCCTGACTTGCTCCTACGAACCCTCTTGAGCAGAGCGAGCTGTTCCTCTGCTTGTCGCAAGAGATGCGGGGCGCCATAGACATACTCAAGAGATGCTCTACATGCCTATCGAGTACAGGCACGTCAGCCTGGGTCAGCTCCCCTGCGTTGGCATGAGCAGCGACATTCCGGAACAGCCGTAGGCTATTCGCTAGATCAGCCAGCCGCTTAGGAATCTCGTTACGGTTTGCAAGGTCACGGAGCTTCTCATAGAGGCTATCTCCCCTCGCTCCTCGGTTTTCGCAAACCAGCTCGAGGAGACGACCGAGAAGAACTCCGTATGCATTGGGGTCTATGCGTCGAACCTGAAGAGCTGCTAGGTACTCATTCTCGATAGCCTCAGGCAGGCCGGGAGGGACACGTGGGTCTGTTGGGAAGAGCACTTCTTCGGCGATTTCTTCAGGTTCTCGGAAGTCGTGCCAGTAGTACCGGCGCAGACTGGCTCCTGAACAGGCTGGGCACAAGAGAAGCTCGTAGACATAGCCCTCTTCCCACTCAAGAAAACTACGCGGATCGCTTCGCTCCCTAACCTGTGAATATCGGTGCAAGATCTCCATCGGCCCCACATTGCGACAGTGCCGACAAGTGAGATCAGGATTAAGTCGTTTTTCCATAGCCAATCCACTCTCCGCTCATGACCGTTAAGAGTTCGAACCTTAATCCCGGCCGCCCGCAACAACTCCTCTTACTTCCTCCTACTCTCCATCTCAGGCTCATCCATCGCCGCGATCTCATCACTACCGTGCAACTGCTTCCTAGCGATCTCAGCTACATTGCATGACCAATCTCGCAAGTGCTCTTATATCGGGTCATCGATTACCCTCATGGCCTTCATGTAGTCGTAAGACTCTGTATTATCAGGTAGTCGGCGCTCGAAGTACCGATCGGTCAAGGCTAGCCCTGGAAGTCTTAGGATCTCTGTTAGAAGCTTTGCGTATGCAGCAAGTGGATCCCCTTCATGATACCCTGCGGCAGACGGAAGCGGACAGTCCTGATAGGTTACCCTAGGCAGGAAGTCTTTGCGCTTGACATACTCGGCGCGTCTCTTGACCTCATCAAGGACCTTCTCGTGTTGCTCGTCGCGAAAGCCCCCGCCAGGATTGATCTCCCTGTACATGGCTGTGCAATCCTTCCTAACCTCTTCACGCCTAGCACTAATCGGGTCTTCAACTTCCTCCTTGAAGAGGGCTCCAACGATGTCGTCCTTTTGGACACTTAGGCTAGCCCTAGCGGCTTCGAACAGCGGAACCGCAGTTGTCGGAATCCACCTAACTCCCGTCGTCATGCCATAGCAAAAAGTGTTGAGTAGCGTTCGAACGGACTCGCCCAGCTTCTGCAACTGCTTATGGATCTTCTAATCGAACACCCGTACGCGATAACCGATCTGCCGCGTGACGATACCTATCCGTCGCTCACGTTCTATTCCAAAAAGGCTAGGATTGACGGGCGCCTCCAAAGGTCCAAGGGTGGAGTACGTCAGAGTAGCCATTTGACCCTTGCGAGTCAGTCGCAGCACATACTCCTCAACCTTGCTCAGAGTCGGGATCTCAGCTAGGCGCCCTTCGAGTCCTGACGGTCGGTTGTGGCTGCTTTGTCGTTTGATGCGACCAGCTTGCTCGGCTCATCTGTTTGCAGTCCGATGATTTCTCTCGTGCGGAGGCCATACTGCTTGACTGCAAGCACACCCTGGCTAAACCCTTGCAGCTCCCAGAGAACCCGCAACCCATGACTACTTAGCGGTGTCCTGCGGGTCGAAGACAGAAGACTAACTAACATCTAGGGACCCTGTCTCCACGGTCGAGTCTGCTGAACAAAGCATCAGCCAGTGAGCCGCATTGTCAGAGAAGTCTGAGAACACAGCGTAGAGCTCCTTGCTCCTAAATGCCAGGTCTGCAACTTCCGGAGAGGTAGCCCGATTCTCTGTGCCTGGCAGTGGCCAGAGAGCAGATAGACTTGAAAGACTAGGCGAAGCATTCATCACTTAGAGCCCTCCCTGAATGAGAGTTCAAGACACAGGGGTCGTTCGTCGCATGATCGAGATAGAGTAGCATTACCGCAAATCTACAAGCATGGGAGCTACTTCCCAACCCGCTTCCGAGAACCCCCTCCCCCAGTTGACGGCTTAGTAACAGTGGCATGGTATTGCGGTACGTAAGCCAAGCCAATCCAACGCTGTCTATCACCAGTGCCTAAACACGCCGGCAGAAGACACTCCTAGATAGCCGATCCTGCGCTGTCAGACCCACTGCCAGAAGTAGTTGCCAGCTGGGCGTGGAGGAATGCCCATCCATCTGGCCGACTTGTCCCCGCCTCCAGCTCCACGAGTCTCCATGTCGAGGAGCCAGAACTCTCGACACGGGTCCAGTCCCTCTTACATATTTTTCCTATGCCGGTTCCCAATCTCCTCCATCTGCATCTAGACTGGAGGTGAAGCCTGGCAAAGACTGATGACAAGACGACCCAAGTCAACCGTTACAGAGACTACGACTACTCAGGGTGGGTCAACCCCATTCCGATCCAACATGAGTCAAATGAGAATCGGCGTTGACATACGTGAGGATTCTTCGTGGCCAAGAATGGGGTTCTTAATCGGCCATTGACAAGGAAAGAGCATTATGCAATACCGACACCGCCCGTAGTGGGTTGATCTCATTCCAGCTATGGTAGGTCAGGTAAAGTCAGCGTGGACATCATGGTAGCCACACTAGCTAGACTCCGATTGAGTTCGCGCTAGATTTCCGCTCAGTGCCAATCGCTGATCATCGTTAGCAACACCTGCGCCTGGAGTCGTTGCTCAGCACAATAAACCCTGCGAATGCGCTCCTCTAGTCATCGTTAGCAAGCTTCGGTCCTCCTCTCCATCTGTCACTGAGGCTCTCCGCACAATCAATTCCTATAGGCAGTGGCTCACAGAGCCACCCTAAGTCCAACATACCGGATTCGTTAAACGCGCTTGCAGGACTACCTACTTGAGTCCTGCAAGATATACCAACTCCTGCACAACGAATCGGATGTGCGAGGCTAGTGGTGCAATGTCGGCTTTGGTTGCGTTAAACCTCCGACTATGAGCGGACTTATTACCAATGTCCTTTAGCTTGGGAAGATATGTCCTACAGTCTCGGCTCAAGTTCCATGCAGTTTCCTGAAGGCATTGATCGATGAGATCGCCGAGGAACAAGAAGTCTCCTGACTGGTTTTTGACCTTGTGTGCCAAGGAATAGTGCTCATAGACCTCTATGATTAGCGTCTCTAACAAACGACGAATCATGACAGCGCAGGCGTCGTACCAGCCGTTCTCAAACGTTCCGTTGATCTGATTGGCTACACGTTCGATGTATCCTCGCGTTCCGCGAACGAGGGTTCGAGGCACTATTGCCTCAGTTACCGATGGCAATGCCTCTTCTGGAGGTCCAAGAATCGTCCTAACGTCTGATTGGATAGACTTAACCCGAGCCAAAGCATCATGTTGCCATTTCATTGCGAGATCCTTCCTGAGTACAGATGCCTAGCCATGCTGGCGAAGATCTGATCGATCTGCTCTGGCGACGCGTCAGGTGATATATGAATCTGTATATCAATGTGTAGCGACGGCCCGGGCGTCTGCTGAATCCAGGTAGGTTGTGCTCCCGTTGCTTGCTCTGTTAAGCCTGGTTGAAAAACCTCCGATGGTTGTGCGATTGGGGAACTCGAAAACTCAGCTAGCTGGACAAGAGCTCTGAATGTGCTTACTGTTTTCTCGACAGCCGGCTTGCCGGCCTTAGTTGTTGTACTAAAGAAGTGCTCCAGATCGCTCTGAGGCCGCTGATGAGCATCCGGATACATTGAGTAGAGGTCTGCGTAGGCTTCGCGTACCGCATCTCCTAGTACGCTTTTGTAGTTGGCCCCACGAAACTCCGTCCATCTAGGCGTTGGTTTACAGCTCTCATCTATGAGACCGACGAACTTCAACACACTGATCATCTTTCGATCATTACTCGACTTGAACCCTAAAGAGTTCAGCCAATCGCGATTTACTTTCTGAGGGACACCGACTTCTCTAATCTTCTCGAGCAGCGTACCGAGTTTCCCCGGCACGGTAGTATACGGGAATTCTCCCATTTCTACACCTCCTGATAGTATACCGCCCAGACTGCTGTCTTCTAACCGACTATAGATGCCGTCTGGCTGCGCTACAGCATTCTCGACAGTTCATTTGGGTCACAGAAATACCACTATGTGCAACGTGTGTCCGCCTGTCAACCGCCACCCCGAGAGCTTCCTAGGTGTCGGAATTCTTTGAGTAGCCCAAGGAAGCCTAGATCATACCACGGTTGACCTCGTGGTCCGCAGTTAGCTGTAATAAGGCTAGGACACCCTCCTGCCTCACCATGCCACCCCAAAACCTCTGTTGCGACGAGCCTCTTCAGCTCTCAAATCTCACTTGCATCATTCTACAAAAGCTTGTCCAACCTACAGATATGGGGATGTCTTGAGTGGCTATCTACTAGGCGCAGTCCTATCGGCCTTGAGCTAGACGCGTGACGTGAAGCAATCCATCTGTAAGTATCGATACGGAATATGTGAATGCTATATAGCTAGGCCACGATCCAGCCACGATTGGGCCATTAGGCTGCCTTGCCACCTCGATTGATCAGCGGAACAAACAAGGATGTACTCGGGTGAGCAGCGACAGCAAGTTCGCCTCTTCTGAATCGCACAGCTGCACCCGATACCCGGTTCCAGTTCCTTTGTTCACTGATTTCCTATTATTCTACACCGACTTCCAAACTCCTCCACTCAACGAAAGCGCAGGCCTTCATTCCTGGTAGGCCTTACGGACAACTCGACTCCACGCGTCATTGTTGCACTTCAAGGAGGCAAGGCAGGCGGCAAGAGCACACCCGTAGTGACCGCCCGTAGTCACCGGATGTACCAACGAAGCGGGCACTCGAAGCACGCCTTCAGGCAGCCCTTCAGCGTCCTTAACCTTTCCTAAGATACTCAATAGGCGGGCTAATCGGTCTATCTAGTCAGCCTCTCCAGCCTGTGGATCAGAAGCGCAGCCAACAGGTAGGCCAGACCCCCTGCCAGGAGCACTGCTGAGAATCCCAGACTTAGAGAGACCAAGGCGCTCAAGATTGACGCTATGACAGCTGCGCTGCCGTTTGCAGCAAAAGCCCAGGGCACTGCTGCTGGGTTGCTCCTTTCGACCGACCTTATTCCAAGCGGAAATGGCATTCCCATCAGCGCCAGCGGAGCCATGCTGGCAAGCGAGACGGCGCAGCGCACAGTGATGCTTGCGTCGAGGAAGCCCTGTATGAGACGAGTCAGCAGGCCGGGATATGCGACGACCATCAGGGCTGCAGCTGCTACGACCAAACCGCCTCTGCCTGCCGGAACCTTAGAGGATAGCGAGCTTCCGACCCCCGTGAATACGAGCATCCCGCCCAGCACTATTGAGAATGACTGGGTCGGATGATCGAGAAACAGGATGAACTTCTGCATGAGAGGCACTTCCACAAACTGAAATGCCAGCCCCAACAGGATGAAATATGCCAGCGACTGCCACCGTCCCCGCCACACCTGTGACGGAGTACCCTGCCTGAGCGCTCGGAGGGGCACCAAGATGAACACAGCTGATGCGAGAGTCGCTGCAACGAGGTAGGCAAGCACCACCAAGAAGCCTCCTCCGCCGAAAGGCTGCCATTGCCTACCTATGTTCGCAACTATCGTTGGTACCTGAGCCCATCTGAAAAAGTGGAAGAAAAACGGCCTGTCATCAGTCGCAGGTCTGATGTCATACGCATAGCCCGACAACATCTCCTCTCGCTCGCTCGTCAGCATCCTGGTGAAGAGGTCATAGTACACTGGCTCGGACAGGCGGTTGAATCGGTTGGCTTCGTCCCGAGGCATTCCTTCGTAATATACAAGGTCAAACGCATTCTCCGAAGTGAACTGCTTCAACCGAGAGATCTCGCTCTGAGTGAACTCCCCGCGCTTCACGAGCACAGTGAGCATTCGCCAGGTCCTCACGGCTGCCAGCGACCAAGAGTTTAGGCCTCCCCTGCTCTCGACCGCAGCGAGCACCGTAGACCACAGACGCACCGATTCGCTGGACGGCACCTGGATCCACCGCGTGACTTGGAGGATCCCGTCGTCTGTGAGCCTGTCGAGGCAAGCTGCGATGCCTTCGACAGTGTAGAGGTAGTCCTCGTGCAGGCTGTACATGCCTGCTGTGACCGCACTAAAGCTGTCCGAAAGTGAGATCAGCACCAAGTCGAACTGCCTGTCTGTGCGGGAAAGAAAGCTCCTTGGTTGTGTGGTGTGAAGGTCCACTCCTGAAAAAAACGCTTGAGCAGGAGTGCCTCTTGTGACAGACTGCACCGCCTCTGCCACCAGAGAATCGCTTTCGACTGCTGTCACGTCGGTGACACCCAGCGCCCGGAGAGTTAAGATGTCCATCCCGCCCTTTGGATTCACCACTAGGGCGCTGTCCGGACGGGCAACTACCGCTCCTACTGCAGTAAGGAGGCGGGTTGCGAACTCAACGTCCGGCGCTCCGGCGATCGTCACCGGAGTCACGCTCTCGCCGTCCACAAACAGCCCCACCTGCTCTGGGATTCTGCCGGGAAACAGGTAGCTCAGCCCGGAGGCTTCGTGCATGAAGGACGTAGACACTGCAGTCACGCGCGAATGTGAACTGACGGATTGATACTCGATGCCAGCGTCCGGAAAGCGCATTACCTGTGAGAGTCCTTTGTACGGAGATAGACGTACCTCAAGAAATGCTGGCCTTGTGACAAGCAAAACGATGCCGGAGACCAGTACTGCAGCAGATAGCAGCGCGGGAAACGCGCGGCGTGCCCAACCCTGCCGCCTCGGCGGGTGCGGATCGTCTGTCTTCGGCTTGCCCGCCACCGATCCGTCCGCTCCCTGTCTGCCGCCAAGCCCATCGAGTGCTGCCAGCAAGCCCGCTGCGCCACCCATTGCTGTAACAATCAGCACCGCCCCCGGCTCCCCTGCCAGCGACAGGCACCATGGAGACACCAGAGCTCCTATGCCCGATCCGACCATGCTCGCACCATATAGGGCTCCGCCCTTCGCGGGCATGCTGCTCACTGACCAGCCGACAACAAACCCGGACACGAGAAAGGCCAGCGACAGGGCGGCATATTGAGCTGCCAGATAGGCCAGCTGAACCGGCTCGAGCACAATCCTGTATGGGTCAAACGGTATGAGATTCACCGCCATATACCCGAGGAAAGCCAAGAGTCCGGCGGCTGACGCGGCTACGCTCAGCGTCGCTTTCAGAGGCAGGCGGCCGAGCCGCTCACGCCAGAGCGTCATCAGGCTCCCGCTTGCCCCGTGGCCCAGGAACGCCAGGCTCACGGAAAGAAAGGCAAAGTGGTACCACTGCCCCACCGCGAATATCCTTGTGAGGCTGATCTGCAAGATCAGTCCGGATGCCGATACGATCGCAATTACCGGATAGATCAGCATAGCGCAAGCATTTCCTCCTGAGCGGCCGCAAAAGCCATCTAGATCGGCTGGCTGCCCGCCTTCGCCGCCGACGAGGATGCCGCCCGGGCGTCAGGTATAATATGAACTGAGATGAAGCAAAGGAGGGACGCCCATGGCCGCACTGGCTTGCCGGCTCAGCCGATTCGCCGCCCGCTCTGGCACAGTAATCCTTCTCTGCCTTGTCATCGCCTTCCTCCAGTCGATTGTGTTCAGGCAGGCAGTCTCTGCCTACGACGAGGAATTGTTCACGACACAACGCAACAGGCTCGTGGACTCCCTTGAAATAAGCGGAATCAGCGATCCCGAAGTGCTGCGCTCCATGCGAACAGTCCCGCGCCACAAGTTTGTGCTCCAGCAGTATATCTACAGCGCCTATCTAGATACCGCACTGCCGATAGAACACGGACAGACCATTTCGCAGCCATACATAGTCGCCCTTATGACAGAATTGCTTCAAGTCGACGCGAGGAGCAAGGTCCTTGAGATCGGGACCGGATCCGGATATCAAGCCGCGGTCCTAGCGGAGATAGTGGCCGAAGTCTACACGATCGAGATCATCCCCCAATTGGCTGAAAAGAGCACCAGGCTACTAAGAGAATTGGGGTACACCAACATACACACTATGTGTGCGGACGGGTACTACGGCTGGGAATCCGAGGCTCCATTTGATGCGATAATCGTGACGGCTGCACCGGTCAACATTCCTTACCCTCTCATCCAGCAGCTAAAGGACGGAGGACGCATGGTGATTCCAATCGGTCCGCCCGGTGCAATTCAGACTCTGTGGCGGATTACTAAGAGAGGGGATAGCCTTGACATGGAAAACTACGGCGATGTGCGGTTTGTTCCGATGACACGCTGATGAGGTTCCCGGCAGGCTGCTTGCCGGATGCCGTACTGGTCTTCGCGCAGTTCTTGAAAGGCTCAGCTTTGACGATCAAGAGATCTACGTCGGAGTCTCTGCCAGCGACGCCGGTCGCTCAGACAAATCCGAAAACGCCTCCTCCGTCCCCATTTCTCGCCGTCCTCCCAAGCAGATAGCCTTTGCAATGGACTGTCAGTCCCAGGCGTGCCTGGGGCGTCGGCTGCCCGTCGGCTGATCGGCAGGCCGCTCGTGATGGGTTCCACTCTCCGCCACCCTGCCTCCGTCTACGACGATTATGCGCTCCATCCTCGCAGTCATAGTGAGACGGTGGGAGATGACCATGACGGTCTTCTCCCGCGGTATCTCTGACAGAATTGTCTGGTAAAGCGTGTATTCAGACTCCGGGTCCAGGTTGCTAGTCGGCTCGTCCAGTATTAGTCAACTCGCCCGCTAGTAGGCGTGTACAAACCCATTAGCACCTTCACTAGGGCCGTCTTGCCGACACCGTTTGTGCCGACGATCGCAACTCTTTCGCCCTTGCGTATGCTAAGACTGATGTTACTCAGTGCGTCTTGGTCGGAACCTAAATATCGGAAACTCACATTGTCGAACTCAACTGAGTCAATTGACTCCAACTTGCGTCCGGAACGATTAGTGGATGTTCTAATGCTGTCGTCCTCCATCAGCTCGAAGTAATCATGGCCGTGAAGTCCTGCAGTATAGATGCGTGGCAGCACGGAAAACAGGTTCTTCACTGTGAACTCATAATGATAGCGACCAGTCACCATCATCATCGCTATATCTAGTAGGACGGTGATTAACAAGAGTGCTAGCAACCATGGATTCATCCATGACAGTAAAGCGACCACGGCAGACGTCTTCAACATAGCCGACAACAGGGCCCCGAAGGTCCCCACCACGTCCTGCATTGCACAAAGAATGTTTCTCGTGATCCTATGATAACGATCCATGAATGGACTATTGTCAATGTAGTTGCCGGAGCTCATACACTAGTCTCGACATGATCTCATCGACATCGAGTTGCCCTGCAACCGCACGTTCGACTGCGGTCAGGATAAGCCCTAGTTGCTGCAGGCTGTTGGGTCCTGATGGGAATCCGCCCACCGGCTCTGAAACAACTGCCTCAAATGCTGACTGAGCGTCTTCGCCCCACATCTGTCCGACTAAGGAGATGTTGCTCTCCCACTGTGGGATCAAGAACGAAACTGATAGCAACAATCTCTCGAAGTCAGGCCCGTGAAGAAGCTTGACGACCCGCCATGCGATCTCTGGATCCTTACTGGTACTAGTCATTGACAGGCAGAGAGACGTGACATAACGCTGAGCCGATTGATTGTCAGATAACGGTAGGGGCATGAAGACGACGTCTAGCGTCTCAGGCTTTCTTGCGAATCCTCCGACGATCAGCGCAATAGCATCGCCCCGGTAAAAAGCCTCTGAGCCTAAAGGACTATCGACAACTCCGACGGTTCCCGCTCTCGAGTTCTCCTTCCCCCATTCATGGAACCACTCGAGAGCTCTGCGGATTCCATCGTCGTCCATAAAAGGGCTCTCATCCATCTCTTCTTCTACTGACTGAAGCGAACCGCCCATACACCAGACGAGGCCGAGAGCAGGACTCATTGTATCACGGGCCAAGGGAACCACCAGGCCGTACCGATCTGGATGTCCATCGCGGTTAGTGTCCTCAACTCCCAGTTTGGCTAGGGCCAACAGATCATCCAGTGTCCAGGAGTCAATCGCCGAAGCCAGGCCGACTTGGTCAAGTAACTTGCGGTTGATCAACAGCTTCGATGTCGTTGGCAGGAAAGGGAGCCCATAAGTGCTGCCACGTGACTGGTACAAGACAAGAAGCGAGTTATTTGCCTGCTCACCCGCATGGTATACAGGGTCAAATAGCAGATACGCGTCTAGTGGGGCCAAAATGCCACGCTCTCTGAACTGATACACGAGTTGATCTGGCACTGCAACCACGTCCACATGCTGCTGGCCACTCAAGACCTGCTGAATCGAGGTAATCAGATTCCCGGAGATCACCTCTATCTCGACGTCCTCGTGATAAGTGCTGCGGTACAGCTCCTCCATAAACTCTTCTATGAGCTCAAGTTCAGAGTCAGCAAAGGGAAGCATCACCGACACGGTTGCAGCATGTGCGAGTGCGGGCATGCACACCACGCAGATGATCACAACGCTCGTCAAACAAACCCTCAATAGCGGTGTCTTTCCTGATAGCAGCATATACTCAACTCCTTTCGCTATTCAGATTCGGACACACAGGACACTCTCTATCACACTCCAAATCAGTCCGGAACCGAGACGTCTGCTAAACTAACCGTGTTTCCTATGCAGCCCACGTTCTCAGTGGCTTGCACCAAGTCAAGTAGCTTTCGCCTATCCTCTCCACTGCAGCGATCAATGACCCTCCGCCAAGTCCTGCTCGCCTCGTCAAGCCGGCCTGACACAGCGAGCATATCGCCAAGAACTATAACCGATTCTGGAGAGCAGTCGGATCTATCGGCTATAACTTGTAGGCGCGCTAGACATGATTCTAAATCATCAGCAGCGTAACAGCGTAGAGCTTCCCACACCTCTGTCAGCTCTGCTGATTGACCCTGGATCTCCCTGTATTTCGCCATATCCTTCGCCCACCTGACAACTTGGTTAAAGGCAAGCGAGACTGCAACCGCAGCATGTACGGCTTCAGAATTTACATCAGGTGCTACGCCTATGAGCTTCTCTAGTTCCTCTACGGCTAGTTGGAGCATCTGGGCCGATCCATGCGCCACCGCTCGGACAGCCCTGCAACGATTCACATAGAAGTTCTGATCGCAGGCCAATGCATCCCAGATCTCTTCCATGATAGGCTGAACATTCATCGCGCAAACAACTCCTTTCGGGGCCGGAGAGACGCCATTCTTCACAGTCCTGACTATGCTGGCTGATCCGATCGTTTTATCCACTCTGCGTACCAGCGATTGCCTAACACTAAAGCTTCATGCGATCCGACGGCTTCGACACGCCCTCGGTCCATGACGACGATCGTTTCTGCTAGTCTCGCTAGTTCCGGTCGGTGCGTTACATAGACTACCGTTTCCGCATGATCGAGGACATTTCTCAAGACGATCTGTGACGTTTCGTTGTCCAGGTTCGCAGTTGGCTCATCGGCTAGAAGGACCGGGGCATGACCCACCACGCCCCGAGCTATCGACACTCTCTGTAGCTCACCTGCTGATAGAATTGTCCTTTGCTGATCGATTTCAGTGTCGTATCGACACTCGAGTTGCTCAACCACACTGTGCAGGCAGGCCTTCCTAGATGCGGTGAGCATTTCCTCTTCGGTCGATTCAGGCCATCCGTATCGGATGTTCTGGCCTATAGAATCTGTAAACAGCATGGTCTGCTGCGGGATGTATGAGACCAAACGCGTTCTCGCCGCTGTTGGCAGCTCCGCCAGTGAGTGGCCAAACAAGAAGACCTCGCCCTCATCTGGCTGTACGATACCTGCAAGCAGGCGGAGCAGGGTAGTCTTTCCGGAGCCATTAGGACCAACCACAGCGACTTTCTGGCCGGATAGTATCGTCAGAGACACCTGATCTAGAACAGGTCTGTCGCGGTAGCATACGGACGCCTGCGACACGTCAAACACAATACCGCTTGTTCTGCTGGCAAACCCTGAACCATCCTTCTCGCTGGGAAGGTTTAGGATATCAGCGACTCTCTCTGCTGCCACTGCGGTCATCGGAAGTCTTGATAACGAATGTCTGATGGAACTAATGGGCATGCCCATGAGGGAGTACACCATAAATGCGGACAGCATCCCACCTGCACTCAAGGTAGCGGAATCCAACATCGATCTGATGATAACGAATAGCGCTATTCTGAAGGTGATCTCAGCGAATCTACTAGCCGAATGCTTGAAAATATCAAGGCGTACGACACGCGCATCTGAGTCGGTCAGTCTTCTCCTCACATCAGCAAACCGGGCCTGGAATCTCTTGAGAGCACGATATCGCACAATCACGTCGACATTATCAGCGTATTCCTGCACAAAGCCAAGCAGATTTGAGCTTTCTTCCCGCACGCGTTTGACTGCAGGCACTGCAACCTTTTCATAGAGATGGCCGATGGCGTACTCTACAGCGATGGAGGCTACTGAAACAATCAGAACTGCGGGACATGAGAACAACGCGTATGTCACCAAACATGCAAGGAATGCAACGTGAAGAATGGCCTGGACAAAGAACACGAGGGCTGCGGCAGCTGTACTGGAATCATCCATCACTCTGCGGGTAAGATCGCCTACAAGAAACCGAGCAGTGACGTGCTTGAACGGTGCTTTCACGCACCTCAGCAACAAAGTCCATCTGAACCTTCTGTTTGTCAATGCCGTTAGTTTTGTAGAGAGCACTTGGCCAAGCCCAAGCGTTACCAATATCATTGCTATGAACACTATCCATACTGCAGCGGCAAGAAGAGTCGCATACGGCATGCCTTCTTCAGCGCTAGTGACCATTCTGCTTGTTATCATCACTGGAATGAACTGACTCATCGGCCACGCGAGCAATCCTAGTACTAGAACGATCGCGAGGAGCTTACGGTTGTGATGGTAATGGTCTCTACTTACTGCCCAAGCTTTCTTGAGGCCATCAATCACTCGTATTCCTCCTCTGCCGAATAGCTATACTCGCCTCCCAAGCAAGCTGAGCTAGTCTCCAGAGCCCACAGGCGCAGGTAGGTAGGAGATCTTCCCAGGAGCTCTGTATGCGAACCAAGACATTCAAGATGTCCGTTCTTCATCACCGCAATGCGGTCACAGTCGATAAGGCCGACCAATCTGTGGGAGACCACAACAACGCACATCCCTTCATTACTGAGCCGGCGCAACTCTCGTTGCACCTTCAGTTCCGTCGCAGTATCCATTGCAGACATAGCTTCGTCGAGAAACAGAAAGCGCGGACGCAGGTAGAGTGCTCTAGCTACGCATATACGCTGCTGCTCTCCCAAAGAGATAGTCGCATGGCTGCCAGACACTTGGGTATCAAGACCGTCTGGCCACCTACACAGGACTTGATCCAACCCTGAATCGTGAATTGCCTCACTCAACCTGATCTCATCAACCTGATCAGATGCGAGCAAGATGTTCTGCAGCACTGAGCCAGAGAACAGCCTTGGGCGTTGATCAACATAGACAACCTCAGTCCACAGACTGGTTCGCGTTACGGGACTTGGAAGGCCGTCATACAACACACCGCCCGAAGGGGCCGTAAGTACGCCAGCGAGAAGCTTAAGCAACGTGCTCTTGCCGCTTCCAGTTGCTCCGACAATCCCTATCTTTTGTCCGAGACCGAGATCAAGGCTCACATCATGCAAGACCTCTCGGTCCGATCCTGGATAGCAGTAGCTCAAGTGGTTGACCACAATGTGTCGAAGACCCGTTAACTTCGGTAAGGAGTCGGACTCTGCCTCAGAGTTGAGGCCGTCAATCATCTCGAACAACCTTCTGGCGAGTGTCAAAGTCTCATTTGCACTCATCAGGAGAGATGGAAGGCCAAAAAGGGGTCCACTGATGCGAGGTAACACCTCAACTGCGGCTACGATCGTCCCTGGGCTCAGCTTCCCAAACGCCATCAGTGCACACCCTACCAGAACAACAGCTGCAGTCGAGAGGGCTGATCCAGCCTGCACGACAGTACCAGCCCTGACCCTCTTGTTAGTCTGCTGGATAGAGTTCTGGGCTAGTTCTTCGAAGTACAAACCGGTGCGCCTAGTGAGTCTGTCGCCTAGATCAAGGGCCTTGAGTATCTCAAGGTTTCTGACGATCTCAAGAACCTTCGAGTATGTCTTGGACCATATAGAATGCTCCTTGTTCACCAAATCAGCAACCTCGCGCGATTGCGACTCAGTGAACAACGGCAGGAGGATTCCGATGACAAGCGACGTAAGTGCTAGAGCCGGATGAAGAATCACTCCATAAATCAGGCCAAATACGATGAACAAAACACCTGACAGCAAACTCGTTGAGACTGACGTTAGCAGGTCTGAAAACTGTCGGGTATCGTTCGAGATACGTGAGACTACTTCGCTTGGCTGCCAGTGCGAATGACTCCAATCTCTAGGCGCTGACAGTGCGTCTAGTATCTCGAGTTCTAGCTGCCTGGCGATAGCTGTCCTCAAGAGCCACGTAGTTGCCCTGGACGCAAGACTTACGGTCGCCCACACGCAGGCCATTAGGAACATATACCTGAGATACCTGCCGAATAGTGCATACTGTCCGGTAAGGAGAGAATCAACAACTACCCGCGAGATCTGCGCCCATGCTACTGCCTCAACGGCGCCGACTATCGTGAGGACCACTGCTAGAGCCGTCAACCATGGACGGCTAAGAAGATAGCTAGCTACCCGTCTTGCTTCGTCAGCTACCTGCAATCCATCTCATCCTTCCATGCTCTAATAAGAGCAGTGCGGCGACCGTCCCCGCTGGTCCCCTAGCTACTCGATCTATACTGATACGTCAACTTCGTTGTTCTCTGTACAACTGCTGTCGTCGAAACAAACAAGAAATCCTCCATTCGCTAGAGCGCTCACAGTGGCACAGACATCCTCGAATAGCTGGGCAGGTTCCACCTCGTTTCCGTACTTCTCAGCCAGACAGACGACGATATTCTCTATGGAAGTCCCATCCCTGATGAGATGCCATATCTCGGATGCTGTGCAGTTAAGTGTCGCCAGCCGACAAGCTCCTTCTCTGAACACGACAATCTCGCCATCAATCTCCTCAACAGACGTGCCTTCTGCCTTCCTGACGAGAGTATTCGCCTTCAGCAAATCAAGTCCCTCCTAACTTCTGGGAAGTTCCGTATATTTTGTACACGGCTTGGACATACTGTCCGATTGAGTCCGCAACATCGCATTCAGAGCTGTTGAGGTATACAAACCTACCGTTACTCTTTGCCAGCTCGGTCAACGCTCGGTACCACACTGCTCGGGTCGCAGCACATATGAAACGGCCATACGCTGTTGTGAAATTGCCATACTCATCTGTAGGTGCATGGTTAGGACAGTATCCCCTACAGTGTTCCCACGCAAAACACGTAGAGCATGGGCCGCCGTCCAAACGTCTGTGTAGTTTGCTACAAGTGTCTCCGCTGACGTAGCTGACTCCTGAGTCGCTGAGGAAACCCCTTATATACTGTTCATACCCGTGATCGCCCGCCGATATCTCGGTACATGCGGACAAGAACCCCTCCGGAGTAACCCAGAAGGTCAGACCTGCTGCGGCGGCGCATACGAACGGACCGATGCGCCGAGGGTTGAATAGCGTAGATAACAGCCACCTGCCATACCTAGCTGAGGTCATCATTGCCTTAATGACCTCTGTGGCCAGCTCGTGCGGATCATCTACCCCATCTTTACACAACAGTCCACGTCCCGAACGAAACATAGGTTCCACTTGGATGACGAGACACCTTGGATACTTGGTAAACAAGCGGGATGCGATCTCACTCAAATGCGTTACGTTGTGCTTCGTTATGGTGCACCTAATCCCAAATCGGACTTCTGAATCGTTTAGTATCGCTAGTGTTCGTTCAACGACATGGGAGGACGGCTCTCCCGCGGCTGTCGGTCTGCACCTATCGTGCGCCTCAGGTGTACCGTCGTAAGATAGGTTGACTTGATCGAAATGCTCAGCTAGATAGTAAACCTTGTCTTCAGAGAGAAACCCATTTGTTGAGACGGCCATCTGTCCATCGACGCCCTGTTGATGACACATCTCCCTGAAGCGGTGAACCAAGTACTGCAGGCGATCCCACGCGACAGTCGGTTCTCCGCCGCCGCTAAGACTAATTGCTGGTGTTGCAGGAATCCCAAGACGTTTCCTTATTACCACATTGCGACCAATGTACTTAATCAAACGATCTATCTTTGATGTATCAAGATCAACACGAGGGTTGCGACCTCCATCAGAGTAGCAGTACGTGCATCGAAGTGAGCAGGCATTAGTTAGAAAGACCCCCACGGTTACTGGAAGGGCCTTGGCGGCGTCAATCGTGCTTGGGCAAGCAGGAACATCCGGCTGAGTTGCTGGACCAATTAGTTCATCGATCCACCACACAGCAGAGCTCTGAGCTCCTTCGCTCAAGTCTCTCTTTCCCACAGCAGTAGGGCGGATCAACAGACCCTGACTAGGGATATAGTAAAGGTCATCATTCACCCGATAGATCTTTCGCATAACCCGATCCTCCGCCAAGTATTGAGAGAGAAAGCTGTAACCCTTCCCTCAGATTACCAAAGACAACCCGATACGCCGCAACATTTCTGCTTAGGTGAACGAGCTGTGGAACAGCTAGACCCAAGTTCGAATAGTGATTCCGACAGTTGGCGAGGTAAAACTGAAACGAGGTCGATGGACTTAAGGCGTCTATGCGACCCGCGCTGCCCTTGTTGAACTCGGGCAGTATCACGGCTCGAAGAGGAACCTCATCTCGCACTACCCTACAAGGTGGGAAGTATAGCGATCTTATCTGCCCTTCCTCGTCTAGAACCTCTGCCAAAACTGATCCTGAGAACGAAATCCCATCAACGTGCATCCTTCGCATTCTCATCGGGAAGGGCACTCCCTTTATTATCCCGTCCCTATAGAACACGAGGTCGTCAGCAATGTAGCCAACATCGCCGCTACCGTGCTTCTCATTTATGAGGGCTGCCAAGAGTGTTGTCTTCCCGCTCCCGCGAGACTGCAAGAGCGCCACACCCTTTCCGTCGATTGACACCGCACCCCCATGTAGAGCCACACTCTCTGACCTGGCTGCCAACGCTGCTTCCAGATAGTTCATCAGCCCGATGCAAGCGGCGAAGCGCGGCCACTTGCGGCTCAACAGGGGGGCGCATAAAGGACCGGTCGGTTCATCTACAACAACGTCGTCACCTCTCACTGTGACAGTGAGGTCTGGACTGGAACCACGGTTAGAACTGAAATCGACCTCTTCGTCCATCAGAGTCCGCACTATGCCTACCAACTCAGGACAACATTCAACTTCAAGGCAAGCACCAAACCCCGCTGTGATGATTACCGAAGTGAAACGATGAGAGTCACTGGACATATATCTTGACGACCCTCCCAAGTATATCCTCCCTGCCAAACACCTCAACTTGCCCAGTCGGATTAGCATCGCCTCGGGTTGTGATCCTATCAAGCCTCTTGTCAACACTCACCACTCGATGGACCACATATGCGCCCTCTGCGAGGGCAGCAACCACGATATCGCCAACTCCGAACTCCTGAGATGTATCGACAAGAACCTGATCCCCCGGAAGAAGCGTCGGGGCCATACTGTTTCCTCGTACCGAGAGGCGCAGTGTTCCCAATCTCTCCCTGAAAGGTTTCTCCATAATGACTTTGGCTAGTGGCGTCAATCTGCCATGCACGACGTGCCACCTCCCGCAATCCAGAGACTCTCATCTAGGATGTCAGAAGGAATCGTGGTACCACATCGACACTACCTGGAAGCGGTGAAGAAGCAAATAGAGATGCACACGCATATGATGTGGATAATGCACGAATTATGCACTCCGCACCCGCTAAGTGCATCTGCCTGCAACATGGCGATGTCGGCGTCTGTATAGACAGTGATCTCCGGCCTGACGTACTTCATGGTCGTCACCTCCTCTCGCTAAACTCTCGCGACCCTACTGCCACCCGTGTGTTTCGCGCTGTACGCTGAGTCAGTTCGCAGCACCTGCAGATGTGTGGCTCCCAAGCTGGATCAGATCGCTGAAGCCACGGTGCTTTCCAGTCACTGAAAGCTAGAGAGCCAATCAACAACTCTCACAACCATCACACTTGACCCCCACCTAGGCTACCAGGTCTGTTGACTACCGCTCAAGGCACGTTGGCTGCGCCACTAATCGTCCTTTCACTTGTACATACAAACAAGAACGGCTTTTGGTTCGAATATCTCGAATTGGTTGATAATGAAGGGATGGTTATCCAATAGTGCTATTATAAGACACGCAGGCTGTGGACAATCGCCGAATGAAAGACTAGTTCTGAGACGGAGGATCAACATCACTTCCAGCACCACGCCCGCCATCTCCTGTCTCATGCAGTGGGGTGTGGTAGTAACGGTGGGTGAAAAGGGCACACAGTTCACGCATGCAAGCCTAGAGTCAATGGAGCGAGTGATCCTACAGATTGTCGAGGGCAATGAGGCTGCCTTAGTTCGCTTTCTTCAACGCCACGGCAAGACACTTCTCAGGTTCTGCTACACTCTAACCAAGGATTATGCCATCTCTGAGGAGATAGTTGCCGATGTTGCTTGGCGGCTCTGGAGCAATCGGTCCAAATTGGACCTGACCAAAAACTGTACAGCCTATGTCATGGCAATATGCAGGAACTTATCACTTAACGCTAATTCTACTGTGAAAAGGCATCGAGAGTTATTCGTTCTCAACTCGCAATGGGGTACTACAATCTCCGTCAGTGCTCCCGATGATGACGAAACCGTAGACCGCATCGCAGTGGCTCAACTGATACGCTCGGGACTCCAAGTGCTAGATGCTCGCCACCAACAAATCATCCGTATGCGCTACTACGATGACCTCTCATATAAGGAAATCGCCACTGCCCTTGGTATTCCGGTAGGTACAGTGAAAAGCCGCCTTAACTACGCACTGCAAAAACTCCACCAAGCAATACAGAAAAGGGTAGATTGATGACCATGGCTCGATGCCAGGACTGACCTAGCGACAGCACTCCCCTGCTGACAACCGAAAGCATGTGCCGCCGACATATGGTCGCTCTACATAGTAGATACTAGTCAGATTGGCCCTGGGCAGCTGGACGATGCAGCGTAGGAAAGAGAGTTCAGCTAAGGTGACTTGAGGGGGTGGATCCACAGTGAACGTCAACGAGACGGTGTACGAGTATATAACGTCAATCTCAACTCGAGAGTCTGATATTATGTCTAACATCCTTAAGCTCGGGCTAGGAGCTGTGTTGACTGATAGACTAAAAGGCCTCGATCACAAGACCTATCTGCTCAGTTGCATGTGTCGCAACTCACAGAGACGTCTAAATCAGGTGGTTCAACAAGAACTCAGCACGCTCTCCCGAGTCTTTGGAAGGGCAGGAATCAAGCCTGTCTATCTGAAGGGACTGTGCCTAGCGAAGGGCCTATACGAGCCGCCAGAGTCTCGTCTGTTCAAGGACATCGACATCTTAATAGCGCCGAAAGATATCAAGACCGCACTACTGATCTTAGCCGACATGGGTTATAGCATGGAAGATACCGACGTCCTGTTCAGCAAAGACTCGTTTGAGCGTTTAACTGTGTCGGAAACCAACCACCACTTTACGCTGACCAAGCGACTCAGCGATGCCAACCTGGAGCTTGAGCTCCACTATAACCTGAGGTCTGATATGGGTCTGAGTATCAACACCGATGAAGTCATTAGTCGATCCTCAACACTGTCATTGGATGGAACATACGTCTTTGTTCCAGAACTCCACGACCTGATAATCTACCTTATGGTGCATTTCGCATTTCACTACTCGCGTCTCCTCGCAACCATCCCTTTCAATCGAGTGCATCCGGCACAAGAAATACGCCATCTACATGACGTGGCGTTGATATTAGAAAAACAGCAGCATGACATCGATTGGGGCAGAGCTATCGCTCGGGCCATTGAGTGGAATGCATGTACGCCAGTTCTGTGTTCATTGCAGTTGCTCGAAAGAGTGTACAGATTCCAGATCAGCCCTACCATAGTCGAACGACTGTCTGACCACATAAATGCAGAGGTCTCGGTGCCTAGACGCAAGTTGAGTCCGTATAATGGTGTAAAAATGGTTTTCTAAAAAATAGGGGAGCCATTAACAAATTCCTCAGTTAGAATAGAAGTTGGACAAACCAGAATTCTAAGAGGAGGAATTTGAATGGCTCAATACCAGATTACCGTAGATCAAGAACTTTTGCACCGTCTATTTTTA
>Ga0134103_1001342_pt1 | contig 23337 bp, 25 predicted proteins | sample 14_taG_2_FD_94445 | JGI IMG/M metagenome (GOLD analysis project Ga0134103, IMG submission 94445) | Switchgrass degrading microbial communities from high solid loading bioreactors in New Hampshire, USA - 14_58_20_212_A1 metaG | ecosystem: Engineered > Bioreactor > Semi-continuous > Anaerobic >...
CGCCAAACTGAAGAGGGAAAGATAAAAGAATGCCCTCAAGACCATGTTTATAAATTAAGGAATAGGTGAATAATAGGGGATATGGAAAAGATTGACTGTAGATCCCTGCTGGAAACGGAACTTTCCGAGTTGTGCGCCGAAAAGGGTTTAAGTAAGTTTAGAGGCAGGCAAATCTTTCAATGGGTAGAGCAAAAGGGAATCCGGGACTGGCGGGAAATGAGCAATATCAGCCAAGCCGACCGGGAAAAAATAAGCCAATTTCTATCTCTTAGACCTGCTGATCTAATAAGAGAACAAAAGTCCAAAGACGGTACGCGGAAATATTTGTTTGGTTTGGCTGACGGGGAAAGAATTGAAACAGTTCTTATGGGTTATGAAAAAGACAGGTCGCGAGACCGGCAGACAATTTGCATTTCTACCCAGGTGGGCTGTCCGGTAGGTTGTTTGTTTTGTGCCACCGGGATGGAAGGTTTTAAGAGAAATCTAACGGTTGGGGAGATTACTGGCCAGGTTTTGGATGTTTTGAGAATTTTAAGGCAGGAAAATCCTGGGTCTAAAATTACAAACATTGTTTTTATGGGCATGGGTGAACCTTTGTTTAATTATAAAGCCGTGCTCAAAGCTATCTCCATTCTTAACAGCAAAAACGGCCAAAACATTGGTATGCGCAGGATGACGGTTTCCACCAGCGGAGTGGTTCCCAAAATAATCCAACTGGCTCAAGATAATCCCCAGGTGGGGTTGGCGGTCTCTTTGCACTCGTCCCGGGATGAAGTGAGGGACAAATTGGTACCCATCAACAAAAAGTATCCGCTTGCGTCCCTTATGGCAGCTTGTCGCACTTATTCCCAAATAACTAAGCGTAGAGTAACATTTGAATTCGCCTTGAATAATACCAATACCAATAAATCCGAAGCTCAAGGACTTGTTAACCTTCTTAAGGGAATGATGGCCCATGTCAATTTAATACCGGTTAACCCGGTGCAAGGAAGTGGGGTTCACCGTCCGACCAGGGAGGAAATGTTAATGTTTAAGAAGATACTGGAAGAAGCTGAGATCGCAGTTTCGTTCCGGGAAGAAAAGGGTTTGGACATTGATGCCGCTTGTGGCCAACTGAGACAACGCTTGGAGTGTGAAAGGGCATGAGTTTGTTAGCCAAGGCCGAATCAATTGCGGAATATATTGTAACTTACTTTTTTCGCCACTCACCGGGGCCTATCCAGCCGGTCAGGGTTGCCAGGGAATTGTCCAAGGTGATGTTAAAAAACAAACAGGTTAGCATTTCCAACGTTTATGTACCAAACTTATACACGGTCTACCTGCATAAAGATGATTATTCCGTCTTGAAAAGCTTTGGCGATATTTTTCTTACCGAGTTGGCCAAACACCTTTATGAAGAAGGCAGAAAGCAGGGGTTTACTTTTTTGACCCCGCCCCTTGTGGAGATTAAAGAGGGGGATAATCTTAGCCCTGGTAGGATGAAAGTCAAGGGAGAGTTTGTATACTCTCTTGTCGTCCCTTGGTATGTTGAAGAGGAAAATGACAGCATTGAAAGCGAACCTTTGGAAAAAACCACAATTTTAGCGGAATCCGTAAGAAAAGCCCGTTCATTGGAATCCGATTGGAGCAGGAAAAGGCGTTATTATCTCGAAATTATTAAGGGCAATGACGCCGGAAAGATTTATTGTCTTGATCAAAAGGAAGTAACTGTCGGGAGGAACCAGGACTGCGATATAAAAGTCAACGATATGGAGGTATCCCGTCAACACCTTAAACTTATATGTGAAAATAATAGGTGGTTTGTTCAAGATTTGGGAAGCACCAACGGAACCTATGTCAATAAGTTGAGGGTGGACCGTTATATGGTAAATCCTGGAGATAGGATCAGAGCCGGGCAAACGCATTTCCGATTTAATATCGAGAAATAAGTTGGTGGTTGGCAATGCAAATAATTACGATCCTTGGAAGGATTTTGTTTGTTGTTTTTATTTATCTTTTCCTCTTGCGAGTTCTAACGGTCATGTTGGCGGATTTAAGGTCCAAGGGAATTCTGCGCAAGGCTCCCGAACCGGATGCAGGTTGCCTGGAAGTAATAAGCGGCACCGACTTGTTGCCCAAAGGCCGTAAAATCAGGATAGACGGGCGGGGAGTGACCATAGGCAGAGGCAAAGATAATGACATAGTTCTTCCCGATCATTATTGCTCTCTGGTTCATGCCGAGTTGAAGCACTATAAAGGGGTAACCACCATCGAGGACGTCGGCAGCACAAACGGGACTTGGGTTAACGGTGAGAGGATTGATTCTCCGGTACAATTGGTAGACGGAGATTATATTAAAATCGGTGGCATCACTTTTGTTTATTCGAGGTGGAGAAATGAAAGCTGTTAGTATTTATGAGACAGGGTGTGTGAGAAAAAATAACGAAGACTCCTACCTTGTTTTGCCTGATTATGGCCTGTTTGCAGTTGCGGACGGCATGGGCGGGCATAACGCCGGAGAAGTCGCCTCTTATTTGGCCATTGAAGAATTAAAGAAAAGAGCTTTCATGTTAAATTCAATCCGGACCGATGAGATCCAACAATGGGTTATATCGGCCATTGCCAACGCCAATAAAGAAGTGTTTGAAGCCTCTTGCTTTGACAGCGGCATGGAGGGAATGGGAACGACTCTGACAACTCTGGTGGTAAAGAATAATAAAGCGGTGATCGGCCATATCGGCGACAGCCGGATTTATATATGGCGGGATGGTCGGCTCTCCTTGCTTTCTGAAGACCATTCCATGGTCAATGAGCTTGTGCGCATGGGACATATTTCCGAAGAAAAGGCCAAAAATCATCCGCATCGCAATATTCTTTCCCGGGCCTTAGGGATAGAAAGACATACCGAAATAGACTGCTTCCAGTTGGATACTCAAGCCGGCGATGTCTTCCTGCTATGTACGGACGGTTTCTCCAATGTTATTGAAGACGAAGAGATTGCAAGGGAATTCCGAAGTGAAGGATCATGGGAGGAGCATTTGGAAAAACTGAAGGATCTAATAATCAAGAGGGGGGCTCCCGACAATTTTACGGCAATTTGCTGTATTTTAAACGGGGAAAACGATGCTGAATAGTTTTTCCTTAAGATTGTTGACTCTCGCCATTTTTTGGCTGGGTTTATTGGTTTTAAAACTGACCAATATGCTGGAGAGCCATTTCCTACCCCTGGCTATAGTTTTTTCGGTGCTTATTCTTTTAGGTGCGGTATTGGAGATATTCCTCGGTTATGCCGGTGATCGTTATTTACTGCCTGTTGCCGAGACCTTGCTTGCTATTGGTCTTGTTTTGTTAATCAGGGTTAATCCTTCCCTGGCTGAAGACCAGTTTGTATGGGCATTCCTGGGTTTGATCGTTTTTTATATTGTTCTTTTCGGGCTGCGGGACTACCGCAAATTGGAACAATACCAGTATATTTGGGGTTTGGCTGCTTTAGTGCTTCTTCTTGCTACCCTGCTTTTCGGGATTAATATACATGGCGCTACGAGCTGGATAAAAATTGGTTCCAGAAGTTTTCAGCCTGAGGAATTGGTCAAAGTAGTGCTCCTTTTGTTTATGTCCGCTTACCTCAACAATAACCGGGAGCTTCTGCGCATAGGCACTATTCAAGTGGGTAGAATTTCTTTGCCTGACAGGAGGACCTTGGGTCCCTTTGCTTTTATCTATCTCATCGTCTTGGCTTTGCTGGCGGCCCAAAAGAGTTTGGGTACGGCATTGGTATTTTTCTTATTAATGGTTTTTGTTGTCTATATGGTTACGGAAAGACTGTTTTACTTGGCCATGTCCGTCCCGGCAGTCCTGCTTATGGGGACGGCCGGTTATATATTTTTCGATCATGTGAAGATCAGAGTGGCGACTTGGCTTAATCCCTGGGCTGATTCCACGGGAGGGGGCTTTCAAATAGCGCAGTCTATTTTTGCGATAAGCGGCGGCAGGTTACTGGGCACCGGTTTGGGTAACGGCATCGGGGCTTATCAGATTCCTTTGGCGGAAACAGATTTTATTTTTTCGGTTCTGGCTGAGGAGTTGGGTTTTTTCGGCGCCATGGCTGTAATTACTCTCTTTCTGGTTTTGGTTTTAAGGGCGCTGGCAACAGGTATTAAAGCCCCGGATCGCTTTGGCCAGATATTGGCTGCAGGTATAGGTATTTTAATCGGTTTGGAAGTATTGATTATCTTGGCCGGAATTACCAAGATGCTTCCGCTGACCGGGCTCCCGCTGCCTTGGATAAGTTATGGGGGGAGTTCACTGATAATTCATTTCCTTCTTTTAGGTTTAGTCACCAATATCTCTCATAATTCCTCATATTCTCTGAGCACAGCAAGGAATAAGCGGGTTGGTGTTTATGAACAGCGGCATACGTAAAATTGCCTTAATATTTGTATTCAGTTTCGTATTTTTAAGTTTCAGTCTCCTATACTGGCAGGTTATTCGTGCTGATACCATGTTGGATAATCCCGCCAACCGAAGGGCGGTTTTATTGGAAAAAAGGATTATGAGGGGCGGAATTTATGATTGCAACGGTGTAGTACTGGCTCAAACCATCCAGACGGAAAAGGGTAAGGTGAGGGTATACCCGCAGAAAGATATGTTTCAACCCTTGTTGGGCTATGCTACCGTTAAGTACGGTTCCGCCGGTTTGGAAGCCGCCGAGGCGGCTAATCTCTTAGGGATGAAGGAAAGATCCCTGGTCCGAAAAATTGAAAACACTTTTGAGTTGCCACGGGAAGGCAATGACCTGATTTTAACCTTGGACGCCCGGCTGCAGGAAGTGGCATATCAAAAACTGAACGGCAGAGCGGGAGCGGTGGTTGCCCTGGATCCTCGCAACGGGAAGGTATTGGTACTGCTGAGCCAGCCGAGTTTTGACGGCAATACAATTGTGGAGGACTGGGACGAGGTTATTAACAGGGAGGGAAGCCCCTTGTTAAACCATGCTTTTGCCAAATTTCCCCCGGGCTCAATTATGAAAGTTGTCACCTCCGCTGCCATTTTCCGTTCCGGTCTTGATACATCTGCCCTCTATCATTGCCAGGGGTCTACGGTAATTAACGGCCAAACCATAACCGAACAGAACAACAAAGCCCATGGCTGGGTTAATTACGATCTTGCCTTGGCCTATTCCTGCAATAATTATTTTGCCGAGTATGGAGTGCAAGCGGGGGCTAAGAGCTTTTTGCAAGCCGCGGCTGATTTCGGTTTCGGCCAAAAGATTCCTTTCAATTTGGATATTCCGGTATCTTCCATCACGAGGGACGAAGCTTTGCCCGACAAGCTTAGTGTAAATCTTTTTGCGGCCAGCACTTTCGGCCAAGGGCAGGTTATGGTCAGCCCTTTCCATATGGCTTTAATTACGGCCGGTGTAGCCAATAAAGGAATAATAATGACTCCCCAACTCATTGACAGGGTATTGGATTCACAGCAAAATATTATATATAATTGTAAACCGGAAGTATGGCTTAAAGCTTTAAGTGTTGAGGAAGCAGAAAAGGTAAAAAACGCTATGATTTTGGCTGTGAACGAAGGTACTGCCGCCCCCGGAGCCATTCCGGGAGTGCAGATAGCCGCTAAGACCGGATCTGCCGAACCCGGGGGCGATAAGGATACGCATGCTTGGTATATTGCTTTTGCCCCTGCGGACAACCCTATTATTGCCTTAGCGGTCTTGGTGGAAAACGGCGGTACAGGGGGCGGAGCCGCTGCACCGATCGCCAAAGCTGTGATCGAAAAGGCGTTGGAATTGAAAGAAGGTGGTAACCAGTGAGCAAAATGTATGGCGGAAGATATGAGATAGAGGAAAAGATCGGAGCAGGCGGGATGGCCATTGTTTATAAAGCGCGTGATACCCTGCTCAACCGGACGGTGGCCATCAAGGTCCTAAGGGAACAGTTTGCTTCCGATGAAGGTTTTATCCGGCGTTTCCGTCGAGAAGCTCAGGCTGCGGCCAGTTTGTCCCATCCCAATATTGTATCTATTTTTGATGTGGGCAAAGACGGTCAGGAAGATTATATAGTCATGGAATATGTTTGGGGCTCAACCTTAAAAGATATTATCCGTAAGGAAGCTCCAATGCCTCCCCAAAAAGCTCTTAAAATTACAAGGCAAATTGCCGAGGCTTTGGCCCATGCCCATGCCAATCATATTATTCATCGGGACATTAAACCCCAAAATATCTTGATCACCTGGGATGGCAGGGTAAAGGTCACTGATTTTGGCATTGCCAGAGCCGTCTCTTCCTCTACTTTGACCCATACCGGGGATATCGTGGGGTCAGTACATTACCTTTCACCGGAACAGGCTAAGGGCGCTCAGATCAATGAACAGTCCGATATCTATTCTCTTGGTATTATTCTTTATGAAATGATAACCGGCAAAGTGCCTTACGATGGGGATACGCCAATAACCATTGCTTTAAAGCATATTCAAGAGGATGTGGAACTGCCTAGTAAAACCGGTTTGGAAGTCCCTCCGGAAATTGATACCCTTATTATGAAGGCCCTGGCTAAATCAGTTGACGACCGTTATAAAAGTGCGCAGGAATTCCTGGCGGATTTGGAACGTATTGAAAACGGCCAGACCATTGTCCGGGAGAACAAACCGGCCGAAGATGAGGATGAGATGCTCAAAACCCAGGTTCATAGAGGTCTAAAGCAGCAAATACTTCCGGCTGAGGACCGGAATCTGGAAGATACCTGGCAACAAAAAGGAAAAAAGAAAAAGAGAATACCGCGGGCGTTGGTAATAACTTTGGCAGTTATCATTGTTTGCTCAGCTATCGCTTTGGGGATACACAAATATTTTTTCGTGCCCGAGGTAACAGTGCCTGACCTTAAGGGTATGACTCTAACCGAGGCCAAAAATGAACTGGAGAAACACAATTTGGTTTTGGGAGATAATCCGCAGTACGAATTTAGCGATGAATATGAAGAGGAATTGATTATTGATCAGGACCATAAACCCAATTCGAAGGTTAAAGCGGGAAGGGTTATATCGGTCGTGATCAGTAAAGGGCCGGAAAGACTTGAATTCCCGGATGTTACCACCAACAATCCTACTTTGGAGAATGCCATAAGTATAATTAAAGCCGCAGGATTTAAAGAAGAAAACATTTCTGTTGTATACAGTCCCCATGCCATTATCGATAAAGATCGAGTTATTGGCCAAGATCCAGGACCCAAGTCCATATGGCCGACATCTTCACCCATAAAACTGTATGTAAGCAGCGGTCAGCAATTAGCTATGGGAGTTATGCCGGATGTTACGGGCTATACTTCCGCCCTGGCCAAACAAACCCTTGAAGCTTACAATTTAATAGTTATTGCCAAACCCGAGCCTTCTAATGAATACCCGATTGATATAGTTATAACCACTGTTCCTAAACCCGGGCAGCCTGTAAAACAAGGTTCGGAGGTTATTATTGTAGTTTCACAAGGACCGGGACCGCCGCCGTAAGCCATAGAAGTTTAACAGTAGTTTAAGCTTTAATAGGGAGATGGTTAGCGGTTATATGCTCATCGAGGGGAAATTGATTAAGGGTTATGCCGGATTTTACTATGTTTATGCCAATGACCGAGTATGGGAGTGTTCCTTGCGCGGTCGTTTTCGCGTCAAAAAGCAGGATTTCATTCCGGGAGACAGGGTTCTGATTTTGCCCGGAGTTGAGAATAAGGCTACCATTGAAAAAGTGCTGGAACGTCGTAATTCACTGGTTCGTCCCAATGTGGCCAATGTCGATCAGGCTTTCCTTGTCTTTGCCAGAAAAATGCCCGATCCCGATTATAATCTCCTCGATAGGCTCTTGGTTCAAGTTGGCAGGACCGGTTTGCAAGCTGTAATTATCTTTACCAAAACTGATTTGGTGGCGGATTTAGTTGATCCCCTGCATGAGTATTACCGAACTTGTGGCTACCAAGTGCTGAACATATCCAATAAAACCCTTGAAGGCATAGATGAAGTGAAAAAATTGGTCCATGGTAAGATAACGGTATTAGCCGGCCCTTCCGGTTCCGGCAAATCCAGTCTTTTAAACTGCCTGCAGCCACAGAAGGAGCAAAAAACAGGAGAAGTCAGTGCCAAAATCGGAAGAGGCAGGCATACTACTCGCCATGTGGAATTAATACCCATAGATGGGGGGCTGGTGGCAGATACCCCCGGTTTTTCTTCTCTTTATTTGCCTGAAATGAAACGCGAGGAGTTGCAGCTTTATTTTCCCGAATTCTTAAAATATAAAAATTACTGCCGTTTTAGAAGTTGCTTGCATGATAAAGAACCGGACTGCGCCGTTAAAGAGGCTTTGAATGAATCGAAAATATTGCCTTTAAGGTACAAACATTATATTCAATTCTTGCAAGAAATAATTCTTAGGGAAAAAAAGTATTAAATTCTTTGGTCGAAAAAAAGTACGGCAATTTGCGAACGAAAAAAGGATTTGCCAAATAAAGCAAGAATTAATCTTAACTGGTCTTATCATTTTAATATCCGTAGTGGATAAACTAAAATCAAACCTTTTGATTGTAATAGAAAGAGGGATAATATGGCTTTAACCGTTGCTCCTTCTCTTCTTTCTGCAGATTTTGCCAGACTGGGAGAAGAAGTGAAACGAGTGGAAAGGGCTGGAGCGGATATCCTCCATATTGATGTTATGGATGGGCATTTTGTTCCCAATATAACCATTGGTCCGCTGGTTGTCGAATCTTTGCGCAAGATTACAACTCTGGAATTTGATGTCCATTTAATGATTGAAAATCCGGAAAGATATTTGGAAGACTTCGTTAAGGCCGGTGCGGATCATATTACTATAAGTATTGAAGCAACAAAACATGTCCATCGTGTTATCCAGCAGATAAAATCCCTTGGAGTCACTGCCGGTGTGGCTTTGAATCCGGGCACCTCCTTGGATGTTTTAACTTATATCCTGCAGGATTTGGATATGGTTTTGCTTATGACTGTAAACCCCGGTTTTGGCGGGCAAAAGTTTATCCCCGAAATACTGCCCAAAATCGTAGCCTTATCGGGGATACTTAAAGAGGTAAATCCTTTATGCCGGATTGAAGTTGACGGAGGCATAAATACCGAAACCGCTCGTCTGGTGAGCAGGGCGGGGGCTGAAATTCTGGTGGCCGGGTCTGCTGTTTTTTCCGCTCCGGATCCGGAAAAAGCCATAAAAGATATCCTCCAGGCAGCCCGTGAAGAACAAAAATAAGGCGGAAGGACCATGAGAATTGCAATTCTGGCCGCCGGGGAATGGGATCCTGTTTGGGGCAGGGCTCAATTGACAGAAGAAAAGTATGATCTGCTTATTTGCGCCGACGGTGGAGCCAACCTGGCTTTGACTGCCGGGGTCTTTCCCGACGTGCTCATAGGAGATTTGGATTCGGTCAGTCAGGATACGATTGACTTGTGCCGGCGGGAAAATGTGAAAATAGTAAAATATCCCTCAGAAAAAGATCAAACAGATTTGGAGTTAGCCGTTGATTATGCTCTAGGTTTATTTAAGGGGCGGCCGGCAGAAGAGATTTCGCTTTATGCGGCAGGCGGGATGAGGATGGATCATTTGCTGGGCAATATTGCTGTCATGCTCGGTGCCGCCCAAAAAAAAGTTAAGGTTGTTATGAAGGACAAAGACTTCCGCGCTTGGGTCATGCTGCCCGGCCGAGAAACCATAAAGGGGAAAGAGGGTCAGCGTCTTTCCATAATTTCTTTGTCCGAAAAGGCAAAGTTAAAATCCCAGGGTTTGTATTACGAACTGAATAACCTGGTCTTGTGGCAAAATTCAGCCCGCGGTATCAGCAATGTGTTGGTAGAAAACGAGGTTTTTCTGGAAGTACTGTCGGGATATGTGTTTATCGTTCAGAATATTTGATCCTTAGGTGCAAAAATAAGTTAACCCCGGTTACATGCCGGGGTTAATACTATAACTGTACTATTGTTTCAGGTAAGATTAAACAGCTCGTTGGACTTTTCCGGAGCGCAAACACCTTGTACAGACTTTGAGATGGGTAGGAGTACCGTTTACGACAGCACGGACACGCTGGAGGTTAGGTTTCCAGGTGCGTTTGGTGCGAATATGGGAGTGGCTTATTTTCATTCCTGTAGAAACTCCTTTTCCGCAAATAGCACATACTCTAGCCATGTTTAATACCTCCTTTACGCCCAAAAAGTGATACTAATAAAGTTTAGCAGATGTTTTTTAAAATGGCAAGGGTTTAGTTAACAATTTCGGGCTCAAGCTTTGTTGTTCGTTAGATTGTATTTGACTAAAACCTGTTCGTTATATTATCCTATTTGTAAATGATAAAGTTTATAAAATAGACATCCGGGATTATATCATATGGATAAGTCTTAATATAATATAAGCGGGGAAGTGAGGTTTCACAAATGGGTAAGCTTATGGAAACCCAACTGGGAAAGATAGAGATAACTGAAGAAGTTATTGCTACAATTGCCGGTGCTGCAGCGATTGAGTGCTACGGGCTGGTAGGAATGGCTTCCCGTAAAATTTCCGATGGCGTTTCGGGTTTATTGAAAAGAGAAAATCTTTCCAAGGGAGTAACCGTTACTTTTCAGGAAGATATGGTTATTATCGATTTATATATAATCGTGGGTTATGGGATAAAAATTTCTGAAGTAGCTTCAAATGTTATGGAGAGAGTTCGGTACACAGTTGAAACTATGACCGGCCTTAAAGTTTCTGAAGTAAATGTTAATGTCCAGGGAGTAAGATTATTAGAATAAATGTAAATCAGAAATTTTGTAAAGCCGGCAATAAAGATAATAAGCCAGAAATAAGAACTATGAGTGGGAGGATAAGTTCGAAGTGGATACAGACTCAAAAGCTGTAACATTCCAAGGTACACAAACCCTTGATGGTATTAAATTTAAATATATGCTAAGTTGCGGGGCGGAACAACTCGAAAAGTATAAGAAAGAAATCGATGCTTTAAACGTTTTCCCGGTGCCTGACGGGGATACCGGAACTAATATGAATTTGACTTATCGTGCGGCCTGCCAGTCAGCGGAAAAAGTAACGACCAATTCCATCCATGATGTAGCGGCTGCAGCTTCAATGGGCTCTTTAATGGGGGCCAGGGGAAACTCAGGCGTGATCCTTTCCCAGATATTAAGGGGTATAGCCAAAGGGCTGGAAGGAATCAGCCAAGCGAATGCTCTTCAATTGGCCCATGCATTACAAACCGGTGTGGAAACCGCTTATAAAGCAGTGATGAAACCTATTGAGGGGACAATTCTGACAGTATCCCGCGAGACGGCCAAGGGAGTTTTCAATAAAGCCAAAAGCGGTGAAACTGACATTTTAAAAATTCTAAAAGCCGGTTTGGAAAGAGGAGAAGCAACCCTGCTTAAAACTCCGGATATGTTGCCCGTTCTCAAACAAGCCGGGGTTGTGGATGCCGGGGGCAAAGGTTTCCTTACGATTATCAGCGGTTGGGTGGCTGCTCTGGAAGGCAAGGTTCCCGAAGCTCAAATTGGTCGGAGTGATGATTTGGAAACCCCGGCGGCTACGGGAATAGTGGAAGTCGAAAGCTTGGAGTTTCCCTATTGTACCGAATTCTTGGTTAAAGGAAACGGCCTTGAGCCTGAAAAAATCAGAGAGGGCTTAATTGACCGCGGCGACTGTTTATTGGTTGTCGGTACGGAGGAAGTTGTAAAAATTCATATTCATACCCAAAATCCGGGACTCATTCTTGATTATGGTTTAAAATTCGGTTCCTTGCATGAGGTCCAAATCCATAACATGCTCGCTCAAAATGAAGCCGCCGCCCATCAAGCCAAAGGAGAAGATTTTCAATCCACTTTGGTTGAACAACAAGAAGCGCAAGAGGAACAAGCGGAGTTAAAGGAATACGGGATTGTTGCCGTAGCCATGGGAGAAGGAATTGGCGAGGTCTTTAACAGTCTTGGGGTTGAGCAGGTTGTATTCGGCGGACAGACTATGAACCCCTCCACCAGTGATTTGGCTGAAGCGGTGTTAAAAATTAAGGCCAAAAATGTATTTATTTTGCCCAATAACGGCAACGTTATAATGGCGGCCAGCCAGGTTAAAGACGTAGTCAACGGCCGGCAGGTCCATGTTATTCCTACCAAGTCGATTCCCCAGGCAATTTCAGCTCTTTTGGCTTTCAATTCAGACAACCTTCCTGAAGAAAACATCAAGAATATGACGGAAGCTTTAAATCATGTGGTATCCGGCGCGGTTACCTATGCCGTTCGCGATTCCCAATTTGGGGATTTGGCAATAGCGGAAGGTGATATTATAGGATTAATTGAGGATAAAATTGCCGCTACCGGCAGGGAGATATTTGAAGTCGCCCAAAAAGTATTGGAAAAAATGAACTGGCGGGAAAAAGATATAGTAACGGTTTTCTACGGCAAAGATATGGATGAGGAAGAAGCTAACCAGTTGACGGAATGGCTGGAAAGTGAAAAGCCGGATATTGAAGTTGAAATGTATGCCGGTCAGCAGCCCTTATACTACTATATTTTGGGAGTGGAGTAAACGGAGAGCAGGGGTATTGCTTGCTTAAAATACTCCTCGCCGAATAAAAATAAAAGTTTGTCATGATCAATTATGTAAAGAGTTTAGCAAAAGCAATAAAGGCTGAAGAAATCCAAGGCTGTCTTAACATGGGGGCCATGGAAAGTTTCAGCTCTTTTTTGCTGGATATTTTACCGAATTTCAAAGGAAAATTATCGGAAGAGTTTTTGAAAGAAATCAAGAAACTGGCTGAGGAATACAGCCTGGCCAGTCCTAGCCGCAGGCGTGTTTTGCTCGCTGTTTTAAAAGAAAAATTGGATGTGCTTTGGACCGAAATGAATAACAGTGGGGAAACAGGGCAGGCTTGGCATGAGCAAAAAGGCTGGGAAGCCGGCCTTCCTGCCAAGGCCAACACCGGCTTAAATCCAAGTTTGCAATATGTGAAAGGGGTCGGTCCTCAAAGGTTTAAGCAGTTTGCCAATATGGGCGTACATACGGTTGAGGACTTGCTTCGATATTTTCCGCGTCGCTATGAAATCAGGAGAAAACGCAAAATTGAAGATTTAAGGGATAACGAACTGGCCACGGTATCCGGAACAGTCGTCGGCAGCCATATTAGCAAAGGAAAAATAAAAGTAGTAAAGTTAAATATTGCCCAAGAAGATAAGAACATTTATGCCGTCTGGTTCAACAAAATCTATATTCCCAAACAGTTTCCCCCCGGGACCGAAGTGTCGGTTACCGGGAAAGTCCAATGGAACAATAGCATTCCGGAACTTTTGGCCACCGATATTACCAGGGGAAACAGTGAAGGTCCGCCAGAGGAAATTGTACCGGTTTATTCGGAAAGCGGACAGCTTAACTCCAAAGCCATACGAACCGTTATAAAGAATGTTTTGCCCTATACTGAGAAATACTTCCCTGAAATTCTGCCGGAAGATAGTTATAAATTAATGCCCCGCCCCCAGGCTTATAGAGAAATACATTATCCTTCTTCCCTGGAGGCATTGAAAAAAGCAAGAAATAGGTTGGTTATAGAGGAAATATTGTTCCTCCAACTGGCCCTGGCCCTTTTGCGTTCACCCGGGGAACAGCCTTCGGGATTGGTACTTGACGGCGGTATGGAACTGGTGAATAAATTCCTGCAGGGCCTTCCTTTTAAACTGACCAGGGCTCAAGTTAGGGTAATTAAAGAAATATTCAAGGATATGGCTGACGGCCGTAAAGCCATGGCCAGGCTTTTGCAAGGGGATGTGGGTTCAGGCAAGACCGTGGTAGCCATGACGGTTATGTTAAAAGCCGTAGGTTCGGGGTATCAAACTGCCATCATGGCTCCGACCGAAGTTTTGGCCCAGCAGCATTACCAGGCCCTAACCAAAGCTTTTACCCCTCTGGGTGTGGAAGTGGTATTCTTGGCAGGGGGCCAAGGAAAAAAAGAACGAACGGATATTTTGAGCAAGATATCATCGGGGCAAGCTCAAGTTGTGGTGGGAACCCAAGCCTTGATTCAGGAAAATGTGCATTTCCGCAATTTGGGATTAGTGGTGACCGATGAGCAACATCGCTTTGGGGTAAGACAACGTACCATGCTCCAGAACAAAGGCCAAAACCCCCATGTCCTGGTTATGACAGCAACCCCTATTCCCAGGACTTTGGCTTTGACTCTCTATGGAGATTTACAGCTTTCCGTTCTTAACGAAATGCCTCCGGGAAGAAAGCCCGTTATTACCAAGAGAATATCGGAACGAAATCGACCGAGCCTGGAAAAATTTTTGGAGCGGCATATTGCCTACGGCAGACAAGTTTATGTCGTTTGCCCGCTGGTGGAAGAGATGGAAAAATCCGATCTCGTTTCTGCCAGCAAGACAGCGGATTCCTTGCAACTGCGTTTTCCCCAATACCAGGTGGCTTTGTTGCACGGCAAAATGAAAAGTCAGGAAAAAGAAGAGATCATGGAGCGTTTCCGCCGGGGTGACATAAAAATTTTGGTCACGACTACGGTGATTGAAGTAGGGGTTGACGTCCCCAATGCCACGATCATGGTTGTGGAAGGTGCCGAGCGTTTTGGGCTTGCCCAGCTTCACCAGCTTAGAGGGAGAGTGGGCAGAGGCAAGGAACAATCTTATTGTTTTTTGGTTAGCAATGTTGCGGACAGTGCCCGCCTTAACATTCTGTGCCATTCTGAAGACGGTTTCAGAATTGCAGAAGAAGATTTGAAAATACGGGGGCCGGGAGAACTCTTGGGCTTGCGGCAGCATGGAGTGCCGGAGTTAAAGCTAACCGATCTGACACGGGATTCGCTATTGGTGGAAAGAGCCTATAATATACTGCAAGAAGCTTTAAAGAATCCCGAAAAGTATGAAAAACTTTATCGGGAAGTTAAGAAGCTTTATGATAAGGAAAAAACGGGACTGAATTAACCGTTTCGTCATAAACCGGAAACCGGGTTTCGGGAGCCGGAAATCCGGTCAAGATTGGGGGTTGCAGGGTGGATATAGAATACTTTGAACAGTTGTGGGCCAGGAAGGAAAACAAGTACAGCAGTTTTAAAGAGGGAGACTCTAAAGCATGGGATAATCGGGTTGAGGAGTTTACTACCGATAAGTCTGATGAACGGATTGAGCTTGTTGCCCGGTTTTTAAGAGAAAAACATTTGTTGCAGGAAACAAGCACAGTGTTAGATATCGGTTGCGGGCCGGGAAGATTCGCTTTGGAGTTTGCGCGTACTGCAAGACAAGTAATTGGCATAGACATTTCCCCGAAAATGCTGGACGCAGCGGAAAAAAATCTTCAGTCCGCCCGCCTGGATAATGTGCAATTTAAAAATTTAGACTGGCAGGAAGCTGATTTGCAGACTTTAGGCTGGCTCCATAAATTTAGCCTGGTAACCGCTTTTATGTCGCCGGCAGTAAATAACAGAAGCATGCTGGAAAAAATGACTCAGGCCAGCACGGACTATTGTTTGTTATGCCATTTTCTGCAACGTGAAAGCTCAATTGCTGATGAGTTGAAAAAAAGAATCTTGGGTGATTATCCTAAAGATAAATATGGAAACAAAGGACTTTATTGCAGTTTCAACATTCTTTGGCTTTCCAATTATTATCCGGAGTTAATTTGTTTTGATACCTTTAGAGAAGTGACAAGATCCTTGCCGGAAGCAATCCGGTATTATTCCAAAAAATTAGAGCACAAAGTGACCCTGACTCCCGCTCAAAAAGAGTTTATAGCCGATTATTTGGAGGACAAAGCGGAAAACGGACAGGTGACGGAGGTTATCAAAGGCAAGATTGGCTGCATCTACTGGAAAAAGCGGGAATAATGCATAAGGAATATGCCAGTAATTTACTGGTATTTTTTTATATCTTAAGCCGAGACTATTGCTAGAAAAAGTTAAGGAGGTATTCCGGTCTTGGTAAAGAAGAATGAGGATAAGATGGAGGAAATAGAAAACATGAAATACGAAGTAGCCCAGGAAATGGGACTTCCACTGAGCAAAAAGCGAAAGAAAAAAGGCAATGGTTAGTTTAGTTATAATCAGTAATTTCAGGGTGTATGCTGAGATTCAAAGCCTTGGCAATAATCCTGGAACTGTTGTCTATGAGCTCATCGACTTCTTTAGGAGTAACCATTAAACTGTCCTGAAAAGGTGACAGGGCTTTTTTCATAATATTGATCAGTACCTGTTCATTTTCTTCCGTATAAATTTGAGCTAAAGAAGGCTCTGATTCCATCTGGCTAAATAACTCCTCCACCGTCCTATGGGCAATAACCGCCGCATTAACAACTGTCGGCACACCTATGGCAATGACTTTACAGCCCAGGGTTTCTTCCGTCAGCCCTTTGCGATGGTTGCCTATTCCCGAGCCCGGGTTTATCCCGGTATCGGCCAATTGGATCGTAGTCCCGATTCTTGACAGGTCTCCGGCAGCTAAAGAATCAATGGCGATAACATAATCGGGTTTAACGTGCTGCACCAGACCGTGGATTACTTCCGCGGTTTCGATACCCGTAAGTCCCAAGACTCCGGGCGAGATGGCTGAGACTTTGCGCATCTTGCCCCTTACATCTTCCGGTGTATAATGAAAAAGATGACGGGTTACCAAAACTTTTTCCACTACTTTGGGTCCCAGGGCGTCAGGCGTAGCCTGCCAATTCCCCAGACCCACTATCAGGATGCTGGTGTCTTCGTTTAGCTTGAGCAGCTTGGCCAAATGACGGGCCAATATTTCAGCCAGTTCTTTATGTTGTTGGGGATTGTTGTCCTTTATATGTGGAGCATCAATGGTAATGTAATTACCTTTGGGCCGGCCAAGCACCTTTTCGCCCTTTTTATTGATTATGGTGATTGTCGTAACGGAGGTGGGGCCGATTTCTTCCTTTTGCATTACAACTCCCGAAACTTCCCTACCTGTCTCACCGCGCAGCAGTTCATGAGCTTCTACAGCCAAGTCTACATAAATATTCATTTTTTTGAACAAGCTTGATTTTCTCATAAAAAAACTCCCAACCGTTTCATTATAATTGAAAAGAACTGGCCCAAAGGCCAGTAAAAAGGATTATGATGAGAAGGTTAAAGATGTAGTTTCGAAACTTCTTATAGTATGTTTTATTTAGGACTGTTCTATTCATTTTAGATTATTTTTTAGCCTGAATTTTGAATTTGAATAAGAAAAAAGTATTGAAAATTATGCAAATATTGTATAATGAAATTTAAGTATTATAATTCAATTTTGGAATGAATCCGATGCGTATAATATCCGGAGAATGGAAAGGACGACGTTTGAAAGCCGTTAAGGGATTGGAAACCAGACCGACTTCAGATAAAGTTAAAGGTGCAATTTTTAATATTTTAGGCGATAAAGTTTTAGAAGCCAAAGTCCTCGACTTGTTTGCCGGAACCGGCAATTTGTCCTGGGAGGCTTTGTCCCGGGGGGCAAGCAAAGCGGTTCTAATTGAAAAAAGTCCGGAATCCTATAAAGTTGCATTAGAAAACAGAGCCCTGTTGAGGGCTGAATTTAAAGCTTCGATCTTAAAAATGGATGCTTTTAGGTTTTTAGACCAGAATCAAGAAAAGTTTGATTTAGTCTTCGTTGACCCTCCCTATCGTCAGGGAATGGTTGACAGGACTTTGTCCCTTATTAAAAATCTTGAAATATTGAACACTAACGGGGTAATTGTTGCCGAGACTTCAGTTGCGGAGAATATATCACCAGATATTCATCCTTTGGAAATAAGAATAACGAAGGAATATGGCGACACTAAAATATGGTTTCTTCAGGAAGCTATAAAATAAGGAGAGGAATAAGCTTGGAAAACCGTTTGCTCGATCTTATTGAACAGTTGGAAGAAATAGTTGATCACAGCGCAAAAGTGCCTTTAACCGGGAAAATTATGGTCGATGAAGAAACAATTCTGGAAATTTTGGATAACATCCGTTCGGCCTTACCGGAAGAAATCAGAGAGGCCAATCGTATACTGGCTGACAGGGATCGTTTAATTGAAAACGCCAGGGCAGAAGGAAAAATGATAGTCGAACGGGCGGAAAAGCAGGCTGAGCAACTGCTTAGAGAGGATGAGATCATGGCCCAGTCTCGTGCCTATGCTGAGGAACTGGTGGAAAAAGCTCAGCAATATTCCCGGGAAGTAAAACTCGGCGCCCTAAAGTATTCGGATGAGCTTCTAAGTGATGTGGCGTCAAAGTTGGAACAAGTTTTTAAAACTATCCAAGCCAGCAGGGAAGAATTAAGTAATATGGCCCGCTGGGATGAAGATGATGAAAACAACAACAACAATGAAGAGTAAGAAGGAAGAATTTCTTTTATCTTTTATCACTCGAAAACACAAGCAAACAAAGCAGGGCGCAACAAATCATGAATAACAGCAAAAAGCCGAAATAAACGGTGCTCCACTGCAAGGAATAAAGCCAGAGCGGTGAACCGCCGCTTAGCGTAAACGGTAGCATGGTGGGAAGCACTGTCAACTTAAGATAGATTTGACTGATTATAAGGGCTAAGAAGCTATGCAGAATCCTGCCCAGAACAAAGGGGAAAAAGCGCAAATCAGTAGCTGCGGTGAAACTTGCTACTTGGGCGAATACGGATAGTCCTCCCCAGCCCAGGATAAAGGCTATTGCTCCTATTTGAAGATGGAGAGAAGAGAAATTATTGACAGCGGCTTTACAGCCCAAAGTGGTTTCCAAAAAACCTTGAATAAAAGCATTTCCGGCTGCAGGGGAGAGTTTCCCACCGGTTAGAAGGGAAATACCCTCGGTTAATTTGGTAACAATGGGCAGGATGTTGAGCATATGAGAGATTACCGCAAATAAAACGATAAATCCTCCGACTAAGAGTATGGTGGAAATGCTTTCCCGGATAGCTTCCGCCAAAAAATCGCCAAAAGGTTTTTTATTTTTTTTCTGAACGGACTCCATTTCTTTCCAGGCCTGACTCAAAGAAAAACTATATTTATTTTGGAAAGGCTGAGGTGGTCCATAGAAGCGAAAAATCAGACCGACTATGATGTTGGCCGTATAGACCGAGCCGGCTATAATTATTCCCAAGGCGGGATTGCTCAACATGCCGGAAGCAACCGCACCAAACATGAACCCGGGGCTGGGATTGCTGGTAAAGGCGAGCAAGCGTTCACCTTCATATTTGGTTATTTCTCCTGCCTGGCGCATCTTACAGGTAAGAATTGCCCCGATAGGGATGCCCGAAGTGTGGGTCATGGCAATTATAAAGGATGCCTTGCCCGGGAGGCGGAAAAGAGGACGCATTAACGGTTCAAGCAAAATGCCCAGAAAATGAACAAAACCTTGTTTCATTAAAAGATCGGAGATAATAAAAAAAGGCAGCAAAGCCGGCAAAACGTAGTTGGCCCAAAGAATTATGCCGTTTGATGCCGATACGAGTACTTCTTGAGGATAGACAAACATAACGGCAATTAAGAAGAGAAAAGGAATAACTTTCAATAAGGTAGACACCCTATCACCTGCCTGTTTTTTTGTTGATCTATTTGATAAATATAGATATTAGTTGATGTATATGAGCAGGGAGGTTATCAATTCGAAAGATTATGATAATTCGACCTGTTGTTTAATTTTTCTGGGAAATGTGTTAGACTAATAACGGATTTTATCGTCCCTAACGCTTGAATATTTGCCCGCTATGTGGACGGAGAGAGAGAAAGGGAGTTGTTTTATAATGAAAGTTCTGGTTATTAACTGCGGGAGTTCATCTTTGAAGTATCAACTGATGGACATGGATACGGAAAATGCCATTGCCAAAGGACTGGTAGAGAGGATTGGCATCCCGGGATCTGTTTTGACCCATCGGCCGGCGGATAAGGAAAAGGTAGTAATTGAGGGCGATTTGCCGGATCATGTGGCAGCCATTAAAGTGGTTTTGGATGCTATTCTGCATCCGGAGTACGGTGCTGTTAAATCCCTGGATGAAATCGACGCCGTTGGACACAGAGTTGTCCATGGAGGAGAAAAAGTAACCAAATCAGTACTTATCGATGAAAATATTAAAAACATAATAAGAGATTGTGCAGAGCTTAGTCCGTTACATAATCCAGCCAATTTGGCCGGAATATTGGCCTGCGAAAAATTGATGCCCAAGACTCCTCAAGTTGCTGTTTTTGATACGGCTTTTCATCAAACTATGCCTCCCGAATCCTATATGTACGGTTTACCCTATGAACTATACGAGAAATATCATATTCGCCGTTATGGTTTCCATGGAACTTCACATAAATATGTAAGTCAAAGGGCGGCCGTTGTGCTCGACAGAAATTTGGAAGATTTGAAGATCATAACCTGCCATCTGGGCAATGGTTCTTCCATATCAGCGATAAAAGGCGGCAAATGCATCGACACTTCCATGGGCTTGACTCCCTTGCAAGGATTAACCATGGGCACCAGGTCCGGGGATATTGATCCGACCATCGTTTCTTATATTATTGAAAAGGAAGGTCTAACCGCTCAGGAAGCCAATGATTTACTCAATAAGAAAAGCGGCGTGTTAGGTCTATCCGGGGTTAGCAGCGATTTCCGGGATATCGAGCAAGCCGCCAAAGCCGGCAATTACCGGGCTCAACTGGCTTTAGACGTATTTGTGCATGATGTTAAAAAGTATATTGGTTCTTATGCCGCTATTCTCGACGGGGTAGACGCTATTGTCTTTACAGCCGGAGTCGGTGAAAATTCTTATGAAATGCGCAAGAATATTTGCAGCACTTTAACCTATCTTGGCGTTAACCTGGATGACGAGAAAAATAAGAATGCCCGCGGCAAAGAAATTGATATTTCCCAACCGGATGCAAAATGCAGGGTTCTGGTAATTCCTACCAATGAAGAGCTTATGATTGCTTTGGACACGAAGGAGATTGTGGCCGGGCTCTAATTTCGACTTTAACGGCCAAGCCTTTTCTTGACAAAAAAAATAGGGATCTCTATAATAACAGTTGTTGTAAATTGAGGTGATGGCCGGTGAAGCTTAATGTTGCCCAACTGAGACGAGCGGTTGGGAGTGCGGAAGAATTCTTTTTTAGCGAAGGCTTTCCAGCTTTACAATTGGGGGAAGATGAGTATTCTTTTCAGTCGCCGGTGGAGGTTCACTTGGTTATTACCAATACCGGTAAATCCCTGCTGGTGGAGGGTAAGATCAAGTGTAAGCTCGGGGTTTCCTGTTCCAAGTGCCTTAAGGATTTTACCTATCCAATGAGTTTTGACTTTGTTGATGAATTTATCCCGGCAGAATATATGACAGCAAACAAAGGCAATGAGGAAGCTTTTGTTTTTGAAAAAGATGAATTCGTCATTAATGAACGTATTCAAGAACATATTCTGCTTCATCTGCCAATGCGTTTCATTTGTTCTGAAACTTGCCAAGGCCTATGTCCTCAATGTGGAACGGATCTAAACTTTAATTCCTGTAATTGTGCAGATGGGAATATTGATCCGCGTCTGGCGATATTATCCAAATGGAATAAGGGGGTGTAATTAATGGGTGTACCACAAAGTAAACAATCCAAAGCAAGAGTCCGTAAGCGTAGAGCCATGGATAAATTGTCCACACCTAACCTTGTGGAATGCCCCCAGTGCCATAAAATGAAGCTCCAGCATTATATTTGCGCGAGCTGCGGCTATTACAAGGGCAAAGAAATAATTTCCATGGGTGAGTAAATTATTACGTCGTAGCAAAAGCTGTTGACTTTGATTTTAGTCACAGCTTTTTGTTTTAAGGAGGTAAAAAATATGAAAATTGCCGTGGATGCTATGGGGGGGGATTATGCACCGGCTGAAATAGTCAAAGGTGCTTATAATGCCACTCAAACATATCCCGATTTACATATAATTCTTGTGGGGCAAAAAGACAAAATCCTGGAAAATCTTCCCGGAAATGATTTGAGAGCAAATCTGGAAATCTATGAGGCTGCCGAAGTTATTGATATGGATGAACACCCGGCGGCGGCTATCAAAAAGAAAAAGGATGCTTCGATAGTGGTGGCTACAAGGCTGGTTAAAGAAGGTTATGCCGATGCCCTGGTTTCGGCGGGCAGCACCGGAGCTCAAATGGCAGCCGCTTTATTGGTATTGGGCAGGATAAAAGGAATCGACCGTCCCGCTATCGCCACGGTAGTGCCGACTCTCAAAGGAGGAATACTTTTACTGGATGTCGGGGCCAATCCCGATGCCAAACCGGAAAACCTTCTTCAATACGGAATGATGGGTAGCATTTATGCAGAACAAATCTTGGGCCTTGAGAATCCCAGAGTTGCTCTTCTCAATATCGGAAGTGAGGAAAGTAAGGGCAATAAACTTGTGCTGACTGCATATAGTTTATTTAAAGAAGCACCTTTTAATTTTATCGGCAACATTGAAGGACGGGATATTCCCTATGGAGCAGCCGATGTAGTCGTCTGTGACGCTTTTGTGGGCAATGTTGTGCTCAAGACCATAGAAGGTATGGCCTCTTCATTGCTGGAATTAATTAAGGACGAAATCACCTCGAACACCACCAGGAAAATCGGGGCAATGCTCATTAAGCCGGGTTTAAAAGAAATAGTCCGGAAAATGGATTATTCGGAATACGGAGGCGCTCCTCTCCTGGGTATCGACGGTATAAGTATTATTTGTCATGGCAGTTCCAAAGCCAAAGCAATTACTAATGCCATAAGGGTGGCCAAGGAATGCGTGGAAGTAGAACTGTCCCAAAAAATCAGTAGCAGCCTGCAAATAAACCAGTCATAAATAAAGCGGAAATCAAAGCCATTTAAAGCTATTTGCAATATTGATAATTACTGATACAATTCTGAATAAAAGATTTAATACTTTAGGATAATATGGTAAGATACTCTGGAAAAGTTTTAGGACACTGTGTTTGGAGAGGGGGTGGCGTATTAATGGATATCTATGAAAGAGTCAAAAATATTATTGTAGAGCAGTTAGGAGTTGACGAAGATGAAATTACTCCAACTACTACTTTTCAATCTCTAAATGCTGATTCCCTGGACATTGTGGAGTTAATTATGGCCTTGGAGGAAGAGTTTAATATTGATATTGCCGATGAAGAGGTTGAAAACATTCAAACCGTTAATGATATAGTTAATTATATCAAGGACAATCAATAATAAGTCTATTAATTACGTTAGAAGTTAATTACGTTAGAAGTCAGGATTCATCGTCAGAATACGAAAAAAGTTGTGTATTCATGAAATTCCTGACTTCTAAATTCTTAAGTTGAACTGGATTTTACTGATCCGGATCTTATGTCCCTGAGTTCTGGCCAGGGATGGGAGGTTAG
>Ga0134103_1001369_pt1 | contig 22960 bp, 27 predicted proteins | sample 14_taG_2_FD_94445 | JGI IMG/M metagenome (GOLD analysis project Ga0134103, IMG submission 94445) | Switchgrass degrading microbial communities from high solid loading bioreactors in New Hampshire, USA - 14_58_20_212_A1 metaG | ecosystem: Engineered > Bioreactor > Semi-continuous > Anaerobic >...
GTTTTGCGTGATTCCATTATACCATTGAAGGAGGTTTTTTACTATATATTTGTTGAAATATATTGAATGTTTTACATTTTTTATTTGGTGTTTTTCAGTGGTTTCGAACCGTCCCCTGTTCTAACTCCTAGTGTTGACCAATTCGATAACCCATACGGCCGCTCTCCTTATGCATAGGTTGAAAGAACCATCTGATAGATGTCCTCTATAACCCGAAGTCCTCCTGTAAATCCTGCGTAATTAGTTGTCATGATTAACCGGTAAGGAGAAGGTACAGCAGCTGAAAGAAAATCATAGCCCTTTTCCTTTGCAAGTTCCTTATCCCATCCCGAACCTATTATAAGTCCCCTGCCGTTATGACGGATTTTTCGGAGAATTTCCTGTGCCTTTCCCGCATCGGGTTCAAAATAAAGCGGAATTTCCCGTTTATTGCTGGTGCTTTTCAAATCGGCCCGAATGGCTTCATGAAATTCTTCCGGTGTAGCATCTGTAACAAATTGTTCCTTTGGTACAATTCCCACCTCGTGCAGTAAAAACTTAGACAGTGCAACGACATATCCAGCGTCATGTAGAATATGAACATGGTTGGGAAGACCGTAACGAAACTCCAAAAGGAAGGTAGCAAGGTTATCAATTTCTTCATAGTAAGCATAGGACTCATGCCGGATAAACTCCTGGGCTGCTGCCTTGTCAATATCGGCTCCTTGCTCAATGGCAAAATCCACAACCTGATTAAGGAACGCCTCCGTTTGATTGGCTCCAATAGGAATGTGATGAAACCATATATATTCCTGCCCGTATTTGGATTTGAGGTGGTCAGCAATGGGTTTGCCGTACCATGGTGAAACCAAAATATTGAAAAGTGCTGTCGGCATTGACTGCCACTCTTTTACCCCACCCGACTGCGGTCCGAATAAAACATTGGCTTTAAGACCAATACCGGCAAGCAGACGCTTGTATTCCGCCAGATTACCCTTCCAGAACGGATCCTGATACGGGATGGAAGCTATAAGGTTCACCGTGTTTTTCTGCGACTTTGGCTTATTTTTCTCTTCAAACAGGCTTACATACTGATCGATAATGGCATTAACCACAAGGCTGTGAGCTTCAAAATTGGTGGCTTTAAATCCTTCGGTTTCCACGGATACAATAGGCTTTCCCTTCTGGGCGAATTCAGAAACCAGACTTTTAACATCGTCTCCGACAATACCGGCGGTGCAGCCGGTCAATACCACCTGTAAATCCGTATCCAATACTTTGTAGGTGTTTTCTATAATATCCCTTAGCCTGTTGATTCCGCCAAACACAACTTCTTTTTCGCTAAAATTTGTGCAGGGAGAAGTGGATCCACCGGCGTATCCCGTTGACCGTTCAAAAAATCCGGCAATCATCTCGCCGCAGCCGGGACCGGAATGAAGAATCGGCACGGCCCGCGGAATGGCTACCACTGTTTGTAGAGCACCGATTGCACAGGTAAAACGTTCTTGTTCAATCATTCCTGATCTACTCATTTACCGGCACCTCCTTCCAGGAAATAATACGGCGGTTGCTCAAGCCACCATTTGGTGTAAGGATTAATGGCATGTTTTTCGAGATTCTTCACAAATTCATCGTTTTCTATAACTTCTAAAATTCGCTCGCCATAATTGACCAGACCTTCATAACCCATGGAGTAATGTTCATCGCCAATCAGCAGTGATGGAATACCCAGTTTTGCTCCCCAGAGTGTCATGCCGCCATGCCGGGCCAGCAATACATCGGGACGGATACGGTTTAAGGCATTGACCAGTTCAAATTCCTGCTTGTTGCAAACATTGTAGTTAAAAACATTTCCATAATCAGCTACACGCTGTGCCAGTTGGTCGTTTTCCTGACGACCGCTGTCATAGATGGGGTCGTGATGGAAAATCGCTGCACCGACCGCTTTCATGCCAAGTTCTCCCAATACATCCAGCAATGCATGACCATGGGCTGCACCCGCTGTTACATAAGCTGTTTTTCCGGCCAGTTTTTCCCGAAGGGCTTCGATTTTGGGCAAATACTCTTTCCTTTTTTCTGCAATAATTTTTTCAGCAATTTCTTCTTTGCCAAGGACCTTTCCCAACGCCCGGAACCATCTATCCGTCTGTGCAATACCATAGGGCGGTGCGGCAGGAATTTCAGGAACACCAAAATCCTGTTCCAGCACTGCTCCCAGGTAGCTGCCCAGCGTGGAACAAGCCTGGACAGTGGCAACAGCCTCACTGGCATATTTTAATCCGTTTACTGTAGAAAAAGGGGTTATGTAATTGGGTTTTGCTCCAAAGGGAGCAAACCATTCGGAAAACACATCGCTGCCCCAGAAATTGATTACATTAATCATGTCATTCCGACGCTTCCGGGGTTTTTGAATCAATTTACGTGCAATGCCGTGATAAGCTGCGTCAAAACCTGTAGTCCATACTTTGGAACGAAAACCTTCGCAAAAGATGGCTACTACCGGTATTCCCAACTCTTCCTCGGCTTCGTTGCAAACGCTCTCCACATCATCGCCGATAATTCCGGCAGCACATGTGGTCAATACAAAAATAGCGTTGGCCTTAGTTCGTTCATATACCTCACGAATGGTATCGGCAAGCTTTATATTTCCTCCGTAAACAGTATCCTTTTCTTTTAGATTGGTGGAAAAGATACGGCGTGGTGTGGGGCGTTCAATACCGCGCAAAGGATAATTCACTCGATAGGTAAAGGCGAATTCATGCAAACAGGAAGCACAGCCCACCGGTCCATGGCTGATGACAGCTCCATCCTGAATTAACACAGTCATACAAGCTGCTTTTGAGGTAGCACAGCCCAGACATTGACTGAAGGAACGTTCTTTATCCTTCAAGCCGAATTCGCGGGCTTCTACCAGTTCCTTAGCATCTCCTTGATAACCTGTTATTGAGTTAATTCGAATTTCCCTTATCTGTACTTCCGGAAGGGATAAATTTATTTTTGACATTTGTCATCACTCCGTTTGCTAAAGATTCCAAACTTTTTGCATTCATTCGATATGTACGCCGGTCTAAAAGGGGAACTGCACCCAGCTTATTATAAAACTTTGAGCCGCTTTTATTGTTCTCAAGTACATACCAATCAAGACGTTTCGCACCCATTTGTAAAGCTTTCTTTGCAAGCTGTTTCATAAGTGCTTTACCAATACCTTTACCTCGGTATTCTTCTTTCACAAACAGGTCTTCTAAAAAGAGGTTTTGTCGTCCGGAGAAGGTCGAATATACGGGATAAAACAGTGCAAAGGCTGCAGGATTACCGTCAACTTCGGCTATTAAAACATTTGCCTGTCTTTTTTGAAAAAGGGATTCCCGAAGCTCTGCTTCAGTCGTTGTAACCTCTTTTTCCATTCCCTCAAATTCTGCAAGTTCTTTAATGAACGAAAGCACCAACGCACTGTCAGATATATTCGCTTCTCTAATATGTAAGTCCATAACAACCATCTCTTTTCATATAAATCATATATGTTTGCTATGTTAAAAAATATTACACTTATCTATATTCAATGTCAAGTGTTTTTTAATAAACTTATATGAATACTATGTATTAATTGAAATGGATTATTAGGTAAGCATCAGATCCTGTTTTTACGAAAGGATCGGGATATAAATGATGGTCTATTGACAATACAAATTTTTCTCTTTATCATAATTACATACTATTTATATATGAAATGAGTGATAAGGATGAGAATATCGGCAAAAGGACGATATGCCCTGGCAGCAGTTATCAGTATGGCACAGCAATATAACAGCGGAGAATATATTACGGTGATTAGCATTTCTGAAAAACTGGGAATATCTAAAATTTATCTGGAGCAGGTATTTTCCTTATTGAAAAAAGCAAAAATTGTTAATTCTACTAAAGGTACTCAGGGCGGCTATCAGTTAGCAAGAACACCAAGCCAAATAACCGTACTGGATGTATTAATGTCCGTCGAAGTATCATTATTTGAGCAAGCACAGGAAACAGTTTCAGATAAAGCCCCTGATATCGAACAAGCCCTCCGGTTGTCGGTTTTTAATGTTTTGGATAAAAACGTCAGACAAACTCTCAGTACAATTACGATTGCAGACTTGGTTATAGAAGCAGAAAATTATAAGAACTATAATACTTTGATGTTCTACATTTGATAAGAACAATTTTTTGGCTAATTCAACAAAAATTTGTGAATTGGCCAAATTTTTTATTGACTTTTTTACCCTTAATTCATATAATTTATATATGATTAATAACATATCATTTATATATGAATAATATGTTTTTGGTCTGGGGTATTTTGAAAGAAAGGATGCACAATATGAAAAATACAATTTGCCTTAAGCTAAATAATGATATGAACTGTAGTATGAGTATGGGGGTTATTTGTATGCCCATATTTCCTACTGGTGGATAAATCTATCCTTCTGCGCTTTTCTGCAGTCGGGATTGGAGTTATCCCGGCTGCTTTTCTGTTATTTGGGGTAGACAGAGAATTTAGCAGTTTCATCAAAAACATCATTTAATAACTTGATATGATGTTTTTATAATTTCAGCAGAAAGGAGAGGCACAGAAGTCAGAAGTGATGCTGTGCGAAATGGGTGTTATGGATGATTATATTCAGATTTCAGGCCTACATAAAACCTTCCGCACACGTAACGGCCCGCTTCAAGTACTCAAGGGAGTTAATTTAATGGTGCGGAAGGGTGAGATATTTGGGATTATAGGATTCAGCGGGGCAGGAAAATCCACACTTGCCCGATGCATCAACAGACTTGAAACGCCGGATTCAGGCAGTATCAAAGTGGGAGGTGTTGAAATACTCAGCCTTTCAAAAAAGCAATTGCTGCAAGAGAGAAAAAAGATTGGCATGATTTTTCAAACCTTTAATCTGTTCGAAGCCAAAACCGTTTATCATAACATATCCTACCCGCTGGAAATAAGCAAAATCCCGAAAGCGGAAATTCGCCGCAGAGTCTTTGAAACAGCCGAGCTTGTTGGTTTATCCGATAAGCTGAATGCTTACCCGGGAGGATTATCCGGAGGTCAGAAGCAACGTGTAGGAATTGCCCGGGCGTTAGTTAACCGTCCGAATCTCTTGCTAAGCGATGAGGCAACCTCTGCTCTTGACCCTCAGACCACTTTACAAATTCTGGATTTACTTAAAGAAATTAATCGAGCTACCGGTATTACCATTTTAATGATTACCCACGAACTGGATGCCATTCGATATACCTGTGATCGGATGGCCGTTCTTGAAGACGGTAAAATCATTGAAGTGGGATCCGTTCGGGAAATTTTTAATAACCCGCTTAGCCGTACGGGAGCTCTGTTTACTAAGGTATTTACTGAATTTCAGCGGGTTACGGAGTTTGATAACGGTTGCGGTATTTAATAATTTCAAAATTATAAATCATTGTAAAGGAGTGATGGTATGAGTTTACTGGATACTCCAATCTGGGAGGTGATAAAAGGTTCTTTTGCACCGGAGATATGGGTACGGCTGGTGCCTGCTATTGGAGAAACACTATATATGACGCTAGTGTCTTCTATCATAATGCTGGTGTTCGGCCTTCTGCTCGGCATTCTGTTGACGGTAACCAATCCGGACGGTTTGGTACCCATGAGAATTTTATATACCGGGTCGGGCTGGCTGATTAACGCACTGCGTTCCCTACCCCAAATGGTCATGATCATTCTGATGATTCCGGTGGCACGGCTTTTTTTCGGGAAATCTTACGGCACCAATGCTTGTATCATATCCATTGCTGCCAGTTGTATCCCCATGTATGCAAGAATTGTCGAAAGCAGTTTGCTTGAGATTTCAAAAGGAAAAATTGAGGCTGCAAAGTCTATAGGCAGCACTAATTTTCAAATAATTTTTCGCATATTAATTCCTGAAACTTTACCTTCCTTAATCCGTGGGTTTACAGTGGCTGTCATTGCCGTAATTTCCATGACCGCACTTGCGGGTATGTTTGGAGCCGGAGGCATCGGAGATATAGCAGTAAGATTTGGTTACCAGCGTTTTCAGCATGATGTTTTGTTTGCATCCGTCTATGTTCTGATTGCCCTTGTCCAACTGGTTCAGTGGATTGGAAACTTTACATCCAAGCAAATCCTGAAAAAGAGAAATTTAATTTAATTAAAATGGAGGAGATTAAAAATGAAAAAACAAAACGTGATCCTTATTATCCTTACATTTATATTATCATTGAGCTTTCTTACAGGATGCGGCAGAGAAGGGGATTTGAAAACTTCAAATGTTTCTTCAGATACTCCGACTTCTAACAGCAATATAAATCCATCTCCCTCTGGGGAATCGGTAACCATTAAGGGTATCGCCGATTTGGTTCCCCACTCCGAGCTCATTGAATATGTGGCTCCCAAGCTGAAAGAACAAGGTATTATTGTAGAGTTGGTTGCAACAGCTGCCGATAACACTACCAACGAAAAACTTGCAAAAGGAGAAATTGATTTTAACTTTTTTCAGCATGAACCTTATTTACAGGAGTGGAACAAAATAAACGGATATAACCTTGTGAATGCGGGAGATATCCATGTAGAACCCATTACTGCATATTCCGACAAATACAGTTCTAAAGAAGACATACCGGATAATGCAGTTGTAGCAATTCCTAATGATGGTACCAATGAATACCGAGCCTTGCGCATTCTTGAGGAAAACGGGTTTATCAAGCTTAATCCCGAAACTGCAAACTCTCTTAGTGCTTCGGTATCAGATATTGCGGAATATCTGCGCCCTATAAAGATTATTGAACTTGACTCGGCACAGATCATTCCTACAAAAGACGACTATGATTTCTTTATCACCAACACCAATAAGGCCTTAGAAGCAAAGATTACTTCCGCAAGGCTCTTCAGCGAAGGAAGCGATAGTCCTTATGCCAATATCATTGCCGTTCGGGAAGAAGACTTGAACAATCCTGCCATTGTCGCTTTGGTGAAAGCTCTGCAGTCGGAAGATGTCAGAAAGTACATAACGGATACTTATAACGGTGCAGTTATTCCTGCAAAACTGGACAATTAGCCGTTTATTTCCGGGAAGTCACAAAATATATTATTGGATTTCCCGGAAAGTATATATTTTATTACAATGTATTTGTTCGTTAAGCTTCGGTAAAAATTAAAAATCAACATACCTGAATTGAATTCATATAATTCATAAAGTATCGAAGAACTGCATCAATTTAAAATCCCTATGGTTGATGGTGGACCGCAAAATGGACATGTTACTTCTTTGAGGTTGGAAGCTACTGTTATATAGCATTTGCCACCATTTATTTCATAACTGATAAAGTCTAAGTTTGAAGCTAATTGTTTCATAAACTTATCCATGGGATAATCTCTTTTCTTTTGCTTAATTCCTATTTATATTATCATGTTTTTTCATTTGTTTTAACTAACTTAAGAAAGAATAGAAGAATCAGTTACTATAGAAATACAAAAAATTGACAAAAAATTAATATTCGATTGCGCTTTAAAATATAAAGTACTTTATAGTTATATTTTACTTTATAATATAATGTGAGAGGTGTATTTTATGGATTAGAAAACATTGCAAGAGGCAATGGAAGACATATCTATAATAAAAGGGGTGATAGAACATACAAGCAAGTCCTTTACCGCATTCAGTAAAATATTCATTTATTGGGGAATGCTCTTTGCTGTTCACAGCATATTAATGCTAATTGAGTTTTCAAACAGAAATGCAAATTGTGGTGTAATAAGTATTTTTCCATTACTTAACTATATTTTTCCCATATATGCATTGATTGCTGCTCTTATTTATTGGGGTGTATCAAGAAGGGTTGAAAAGCATCTGATGAAAGTATGGGTATTAATATTGATTATGAATGTTTTACCGCCTAAAATTATAGCCACTTCTGAATCAGGATTTGCAGAAATGACAAGTTTTATAGTGGATATTGATATATTTTCAACGGTTTTTTTCAGTTTGGCTGTTACTCTGATTACAACTGCTCTTTTTACCGGATATAAACATCTTAGAAATCTTGGAATAATATATATAGGTATAAGCGTTATATATACATTTTTTAATTTTTCAATGTTTACTGGGTCGACTTTGCATCATCTTCTGTATTCAGTATCTTTGCCTTTTACATTTTTATATGTGGGTTTCTTCTTGAAGAGCCGCAAAATGAGGAGGAATTAATTTGAATATTAATTCAATTCCTGACATATTCCAATCAAAACTTAGAATAGCTATTATAGCTAGCTTAATGACAGGAGAAAAAACGTTTACTGAATTAAAGGAAATAACCGGTGCAACTGACGGGAATTTAAGCATTCATCTTTCGAAAATGGAGGAAAACGGATATATAGAAGTATACAAAGATTTCTTCAACAAAAAGCCTCGAACCAGATACAATTTAACGGCAAAAGGCAAAGATGAGTTTATTAACTATGTAAATACCCTGGAAAATATATTAAAGCAATATGGCGATAAAACTGAAAAGTAAATAAGGTTCATATTAATTAGAATATTTACATTGCCATGTTAACAGGAGACAGTTCGAAATGCAGAAAAAGTTTTATTTTTGAAAAATTCGCACAATTTTATGCAGGTTTTCAGGTTTATTTTCTAAAGTAAAGCTACTTTATAAGTGGTTTGAGGGAGTAAAGCAGGCAATGGAACACTTTGCATCAACGTTATAAAAAAGCATTATGGGCGGATGTATTATAAGAATAATACTTCCGCTTTTATATTTCAGTACATCAAATTTTTATTAATTCTAATTCTGCATATGAAGTAAAACAGATATTTGCAGAATTTTTATTCATTCTTTTTTAGCATATTCACATACTTGATATTTATAAAATCTGTCAGTATTGCTTCATCCTGAAAAAATGCTGTATTATTTTGCTCCCTGCAATAATGCTTGCCCATATCAAAGCTTCCTTGTAAATTTAATTTCTCTATAAATAATAAATAGAGCTTTTGAATATTTATTGTAAATAGATAAAGGTTTTGTTAAGTAAAAAACTATAATGACTTCCATAAATTTAAAAAAGTGATTGACAGAAACATTTTTGTGGTATAGTATAGTAATCATATAAGAATAGTATGGATTATAAAGATAGGAATGGTATGTGAGTACTGAAATTACAAGATGCCGGTTTTTGCATCCGATGGACAGATTGAAACAGCAGAATTGACTTCTGCCTCTGAGTAAAGGTAGGAGTTTTTTATGGAGAGACAATAGCTTGGGATTTTGTAAAGATAATAAGCATGATTGAGGTGACAAACCAATGAATCTTAACTGGCAATTTATAATAGATAGCTTACCGCTTTACCTCAAAGCTGCATGGACGACATTAAAGCTTGGATTTTGGGGTATATTGATTTCTTCAATAATTGGCTTTGTATGCAGTATAGTTTTGTACTTTAAGGTTAAAGTGTTAAAGACCGTTATTCAAGTTTATATAGAGCTGTCACGCAATACTCCGCTGTTGATACAATTATTTTTTTTATACTTTGGTCTTACCAAACTGGGAGTAGCCTTAAGCGAGACTGCTTGTGCCATCATTGGTCTGTCTTTCTTGGGGGGAAGCTATATGGCAGAGGCTTTCAGGAGCGGTTTGGAGGCTGTAAGCAAAACACAGATTGAATCAGGATTAAGCATAGGTCTTTCCAAAACCCAGCTTGTGAGGTATGTGGTTCTTCCCCAGGCCTTTTCAGTGAGTGTGCCTTCGATAGGTGCAAATTGTATTTTTTTACTGAAAGAAACCTCTATTGTGGGAGCAATTGCAGTGGTTGACCTTATGAATGTAACAAAGGATTTAATAGGCATTTACTATCAAACCTTTGAAGCCTTGTTTATGCTGGTGGTTTCATATTTGATCATGATTTTGCCGCTATCATTGCTTCTGACATGGCTGGAAAGGAAGGTGCGGTATGCAGAGTTTGGGAATTAGTGTTCTTTTTAAGGGAATGAATATGCAGCGTCTGTTTCAAGGATTGATGGTGACAGTAAGGATTGCGTTCATCTCAATTATTTTCGGTTCGCTGCTGGGTATAGTTTTAGGTGTAATCTGGACTTCGAAGTCAAAATGGATACGGTCGGCTTGTCGATTATATTTAGAATTGTTCAGAATAATACCCATTCTTGTTTGGTTGTTTATTATGTATTTTGGTGTTACCACTGCTTTGAATATAGATTTAAGCGGTGAAACTGTTTCTGTTATTGTATTCACCCTTTGGGGTGCTGCCGAGATGGGAGACATCGTAAGAGGTGCATTGGAATCATTGCCAAAGCATCAGATTGAATCAGGAAAAGCTTTAGGATTTAGCTTTTGGGACCTTTACCGATATATTCTCATACCTCAGGCTGTAAGGAGAATGCTTCCAGGTTCAATAAATTTAGCTACAAGAATGATAAAGACTACCTCATTAGTAGTTTTAATAGGGGTTATAGATGTTACAAAGGTAGGACAGCAGATAATAGAGCTTTCCCGATTAGAAGTACCTACAGCGTCTTTTTGGGTATATGGTTTTGTATTTATATTGTACTTTATAATTTGTTATCCTCTTTCAAGGTTATCCAGGGTACTGGAAAACAAATGGAATGGTTAGGGGTGTCAATCGTGGATAGGAAAACTGATGAAGTATTACTGGAAATAAAGGGCTTGTATAAGAAATATGATGAAACAACGGTCCTGGAGGACATTAATTTAAGCATAAAGAAGGGCGAAATTGTTGTTGTTTTAGGGCCTTCAGGCTGTGGAAAAAGCACTCTTTTAAGGTGTCTCAATGGCCTGGAAAAAATACAGAAAGGTGATATAAGATTCCACAACAAAAGCATTGTCAATAATGATGTAAACTGGCAGGAAATCCGCCAGCGTATAGGCATGGTATTTCAAAACTATGAATTGTTCCCGCACATGACAGTTATTGAAAATATAATCTTAGGCCCTATAAAAGTGCAAAAAAGAAAGAAAAGCGAGGTGATGGAACAGGCAAGGCAGCTATTGGACAGGGTAGGTTTACTGGACCGACAGAATTCATACCCCCGTCAGCTTTCCGGAGGGCAGAAGCAGAGGATAGCAATAGTAAGGGCTTTATGTATGAATCCTGAAATAATGTTATTTGATGAGGTTACAGCATCTCTTGATCCTGAAATGGTAAGAGAGGTTTTGGATGTAATATTGGGACTTGCAAAACAGGGTATGACAATGGTTATTGTAACTCATGAGATGTCCTTTGCTCGAGCTGTTGCCGACAAGATAGTGTTCATTGATAAAGGCAGGATCTGCGAAATATCAGAACCTCAAGAGTTTTTTGAAAAACCGAAGACTGGACGTGCTCAGCAATTTTTAAATATATTTCAATATTAAAAATAAACATAGAAAGGAATGGTTAGAATGATAAAAATCAAAAGAGTTGTTCAATTGTTTCTGATTGCAGTATTAGCAATAGGGCTTCTTGCAGGCTGCAGCAGCAAAAGCGAGGATACAAGTGCGCCGGAAGCTAAGGGTTCTATAGCTGAAATTAAAAAGCGGGGTAAAATTAGAATTGGTGTGTTCAGTGATAAAAATCCCTTCGGTTATGTTGATGAAAATGGCGAAAATCAGGGCTTCGATGTGTATATTGCCAGAAGATTTGCGAAAGATCTTTTAGGAGACGAATCCAAGGTTGAATTTGTTTTGGTGGATGCAGCAAGCAGAGTGGCTTTCCTGGAATCAAATAAGGTTGATATAATAATGGCTAATTTTACAGTTACAGAGGAAAGAAAGCAAAAGGTAGATTTTGCTAATCCATATATGAAGGTTTCCCTTGGAATAGTTTCTCCGGAGAGTGCTCCCATTACCTCGGTTGAACAGTTGAGAGGTAAAAAAGCTATTGTTGCCAAAGGAACAACTGCTGAAACTTATTTGACCAAAAATTATCCCGATATTGAACAATTAAAGTTTGAACAGTATACCGAAATATTTGAAGCATTAAAGGATGGACGCGGTGATGCCATAGTTAACGATAATACAGAAGTGATTGCATGGGCGAAACAGAATCCCGGATTTGTAGTAGGTGTACCTTCATTGGGCGGACAGGATACAATAGCACCCGCTGTTAAGAAGGGGAATAAGGAACTCCTTGATTGGATTTATAATGAACTTGCAGCTCTTGGTGAGGAAAAATTTATTAGTAAGGCATATGATGAAACACTTGCGCACATATACGGAGAAGAGTTCAAAGATAATATTGTAATTGAAGGAGGAAAATTGGAGTAGTTTTAAAAAATTATAATTGCATGCAAATACTGTGTGAATGCACAGCGTCTCAACGATATGCTTTCGTTGAGGTGAAAGAGCAGACTTTAAAATTCCGATTGCGGAAAATCGGAATTTTAAGTCTGGAAATAACGTGATGATAGGATTTATAAGTAAAAGCATATAAAAACTACTCCATAATCCGAAAAGAGGCACTATATAAAAAGTGGCCTCTTTTTTACACTTCTGTCCTTATATCTCCTATGATGCAAATATTATAGGTCTTGAACAAATTATATCTGTTCATTTTAATATAAAATAGCTATTAATTACAATTTATGCTATAATACCGGTGCATAGTTTAGAAAATTATGTAATCATTGATTTTTATTCGAGAAAGAATATTTTAATAAAAGTTATAATAAAACGAGGTTATTAATTTTGTCGAAAATAATAAATAATGCGGTTGAAAGAGCAAGAAAGATAAAACCGGATATATCTTTAATCGGCAATGATGGCATACCCATCAGGGATGAAATTGAGCTGATAAAATGGATATAGTTTAAAACTGCCAAAAAAGGTTTTAATTGAGGTGAAAAAATGACTTATAAATATTATTATAAAACACCGGATGGTTTTTCCGACCTGTTAATGACCAGTGATGGTGAATACCTTACCGGCCTGTGGTTTGAAGGCTCAAGAGGCTTATCGAAAAATTTTGCTGATTATGAAGAAAAACTTCTTTCGGTATTTGAGGATACCGTAGAATGGCTTGATATTTATTTCAGCGGCAAGAATCCCGATTTTATTCCGAAATATAAAATTGAGAACCTTACTGATTTTAGGCGGGAAGTAATCGACATGCTGCTTGAAATACCTTTTGGTGAGACAAAGACCTATGGTGAAATTGCTAAAGTAATAGCGAAAAAGCGCGGCATGGCAAAAATGTCATCCCGTGCTGTTGGCGGAGCTGTAGGATGGAATCCTATTTGCATTATTATACCTTGTCATAGGGTTGTAGGAGCTAACAGTTCACTTACAGGCTATGGCGGTGGAATAAACAATAAGGTTGCTTTACTGAGACACGAAAATAACGATATGAGTAAATTTACTATTCCTAAAAAAGGTACTGCTTTATGAACAATTGAATTCATTTGGGAAGTATATAAAAATAATTGTAAGACAGCCTTGCTCCAGCAATATCAATAGAGAAAAAGTTAAGTTTATCAAGTGATGGAAGTAAGGACAAAGGAAAGGATGTATTTTTATATAAAATAATATATCCTTTCTTTTTTGTGCATTTTTACTTACTGCAACCGGTGTAAGGGTGTTAATAATGGATTCCTGACCTTTTGACAATTGCTTCTGTCAGATATATCAGAGCTATTTTGAAAAAAGTCTGTTTGAGGTTTTGTTTTATATTGATAAATTAAATAATTAAAGTAATACTTTAAAAATTTATTGACAGAATTTTAAACCCATGATACATTTGTTTTGTAAAACTTTAAATTTTTAAATTAATAATTTAAACTGGAAGGAGAGTATGCCATGAAAGACAAAAAGGCAGAAAGTGTGAAAAAGAGAACATTTGGTGATATGATATGTAGTTTTGTTATAGCTGCAGTTTCAATACTTGTTTTTATCACAGAGCTTTGGAACTATTATTCCGCTGATGGTGCATACCCGCAACATATTACACATGGAATATATGCGCTCTTTGTTTTTGGATTTACTTTAATTACCGGATTGATACTTCTTGAAGTAAGGAAAACGGGCAAGCCATTCTCTAAAAAGATAATTAATAAACTTCGCAGTTTAGCTGTCCTGGTAACTTTGGCAGGTCTACTTCCGGATGCTGCAGCGTCGATTATTAATGGTATATTTAATGGTACAATTAATCAGGTTGGCATTGAATTAGTATTTTCAGGAAAGAATGTTATTATTGCAATTGTAGGTGTCGTTATTGGTATTGTCTCAGAAATATTTATATACGGATATGAGCTTCAGGATGATATGGATTCAATAGCATAGGAGGAAGAAAATGTCTATAATAGTTAGGCTCGATCGAATGATGGCAGATAGAAAAATGTCTCTAAATGAACTGGCTGACAAAGTTGGAATGACCAATGTAAATCTTTCCAACTTGAAAAATGGGAAAATGAAAGGCATACGATTTGAAACCATGAATGCTATATGTAAAGCATTGAATTGCCAGCCAGGTGATCTGTTTGAATATAAGGAGGATTGAATTTGGCTTAGAAGTTTAGACGAGAAGAAATATCTAATAGATTAACATTCTTAAGCTAAAGGTATTTGGATTCTATGGAATTATTCGAGACAGACACAAATATTTTTAGCAACTATTTATTATCAAAATTTATTTATAACTCTATCTTTGTCGGATATTATGGAAATGTCGGTCAGCTTGCTCTTATTCAACGTAAACTGCGTACCACCGCCTTTGATTTCAATCCTGTCGGGTAATGAGTATATTTTACATATGTTTTTTCCGTGATCGGCAGTCCTGCAATATGAGGCAGCTTGGCATAAAATGATGCACCCGACGATTCTTGTTCTTGTTTCAAGTTTTTTTATCTTCTTAAGCGAATCAGATATGGTACCAATTATAGCGAACAGTATAGAAATAGGAAAGCAGATAAGGCTAATTAGGCATCCTATATTCATATCCTATAACCTTTCTCGTTATGTATTATTGATAACAGTTTGTTAACATAACATATAAACATAATAGTATTTTATCTTCTATAATATGGTACAGTATAGCTTTATGAATAAGTCTTTGCTTTATTATGTTAACATGGTATAATGGGAAAGTATTTATGATTGAATTGGAGGAAATAAGGATGAGGAAATTAAAAATGAAAAAATTAATGGCATTGTTTTTAACACTGGCCATGATTCTTGCATTGGGAGCTTGTGGTACCAAGAGAACTAATAAATCTCAAGATGAAAGTGATTTGAGCTACGTTAAAAGTAAGGGTAGACTGATCATTGGCTACACAAATTATGCGCCTATGAATTATACCGATGAAAATGGTGTTTTTACAGGTTTTGACACTGAGTTGGCAACTTTAACGTGTGAGAAGCTTGGCCTTGAACCTCAGTTTGTTGAGATCAACTGGGATACCAAGGAAGATGAACTAAATGCAAAGTCTATTGACTGTATTTGGAATGGACTGACAATTGATGATGATCGAAAAGCAACTATGGAAATTACCGATCCTTATGTAAAGAATGCTCAGGTAGTTTTGGTTAAGGAAGGAACTGCTTATAACGGAACAGAATCCCTGATAGGAAAGACTGTAGTGGCTGAACAGAGTTCTGCGGGAGAAAAAACTGTTAAGGCGGATGATAACCTTAAACAGGCAAACTATATTCCAAAGAACTTGCAAACAGAATGCTTGATGGAGTTGAAAGCGGGTACCGCTGATGCAGCAGTCTTAGACTTGACTTTGGCAAAAACAATGACCGGTAAAGGCACTAGCTATGAAGATATTATTATCGTAGATTACTTAGCTGAGGAGGATTATGGAGTTGCCTTCCGCAAAGGTTCTGATATTTGTGCAGAAGTGAATAGGATTTTTGGTGAATTTGTTGCTGACGGTACAATGGCCGCTTTGGCTGAGAAATATGGACTGGAACCGGCTGAATAGAGTTGTTGCACAAAAAAATAATTCAGAGGCAAAAGACTATTATTCTATCCTGCTGATTATATCTTACATATTGAGGTAATATTTATGAATGAGATTCTTGTGATTATTGGTAGACTGTCTGAGAGCTTCATGCTAAATTGCAAGCTTTTTATATTGACACTTTTATTCGCACTGCCTTTGGGAATGTTGATTGCTTTTGGATCAATGAGCCGTTTTCGACCTCTTCAGTGTTTGACACGAACTTTTGTCTGGATAATACGAGGAACTCCGTTGATGCTGCAGCTTATAATAATTTTTTACGGGCCCGGACTTTTAAATATGCCTTTTTCCTGGCCGAGCGGCCAATCAGGCCGTTTTGTTGCTGCAACTGTTGCTTTTGTAATTAACTATGCCTGTTATTTTTCAGAAATCTATCGAGGCGGTATTGAGAGTATACCGGTAGGGCAATATGAGGCAGGTCAGGTCTTGGGTATGACAAAAAAGCAGATTTTTTTCCATGTAACACTGCTTCAGGTGATTAAGCGCATTGTTCCTCCCATTGGCAATGAAGTGATTACATTGGTAAAGGATACTTCCCTTGCCAGAATCATTGCAAATAAGGAGATCATCATGATGGCAGGAGAGTACAGCAATAAAGGACTTATTTGGCCTTTGTTTGCCACAGGCATATACTTCCTTGTTTTTGTAGGGATTTTAACCATACTGCTTAATTGGGTAGAAAAGAAACTGAGCTATTTCCGTGTTTGAGAGGATGGGATTTTATTGGCTATTTTAGAGGTAAATGGGATTGAGAAAAGTTTCGGGAATATCAAGGTATTGAAAAATATTGATTTTTCTTTGGAAAAAGGAGAGGTAATGGCTATTATCGGTTCTTCCGGGAGCGGAAAGACCACATTGCTGCGGTGCCTCAATTTTTTGGAACGACCGGATAAAGGAAGAATCATTGTTAATAATGAAGTGATTTTTGATGCAATGGATCCCGCCACTCAAAAGGAAAGTGAATTGAGGAGAAAGCGCTTGCATTTCGGCTTGGTTTTTCAAAATTTCAACCTTTTTCCTCAATATACAGTTCTTAGAAATGTCACATTGGCAGCAGAGTTATTAGCCAAAAAAAGTCCTGACTTCAAACAGAACAAAAAAGAAATCATAAAAAAGATATATGACCGTGGGAAAATGCTTCTTTCCCAAGTCGGACTGTCGGATAAATTGGACTGCTATCCTCATATGATATCCGGAGGACAGCAGCAACGTGTAGCTATTGCACGAGCATTAGCTCTTGAGCCGGACATTTTGTGTTTTGATGAGCCTACTTCTGCCTTAGATCCCGAACTTACCGGTGAAGTACTGAAGGTAATTAAGGGATTGGCAGAGCGCAGAACTACTATGATTATTGTTACTCATGAGATGGATTTTGCCCGGGATGTGGCAGATCGTGTTATCTTTATGGATGGCGGAGTAATTGTCGAACAAGGTTCTCCTCAGGAATTGTTTGGAAATCCCAAAGAAGAGAGAACTAAGCAGTTTTTGGCCGGTTATAAAAGTATTTAAGGTTAATTATTACGCATAAACTTTACTAACTGTTTGCATTACTCTAAAGTGGTTCTTTCTATATTATGTCAATGCTTTAAAATATTTCAATTAATGAGATAAGGACATTTTCATTATTATAGTTTTCTGTCATACTATTCTTTTCATATAGCAATCCTTTTTTATGGGAATTTTCTTTCCATCCTTTACAAAAATCCCGAATATGCCGAAAATTGAAAAATACGAAGAGATTCGGTCCCTTTGCTATGAAAATGTACATTATAAACAAAGATAGGCTTCTCATGGATATCAGCAACCAGGTAGTAAATGTGTCAGGCTATAGGCATTTAAAATTGAAAAAGCGGAAATAATTTTATCCTCTGACAGATATATAATCTTTGCGGATTACATATATGCTTTGCAATCAGAAAAAATAAATATTATCGAAAAAGTAATGATGAAAATACTTCAAAGTAGTGTAATATATAAGTAATTGTAATATATAACTAATTTAGATGAGTTAAATTGTCGAAATACATAAATGACAATATAAATTGCATAGGCAAAAAACATCTTTTTTCAGTCCCGGAGGTGCTTTTAATGAAAGTGGCTATTGCATACTATTCCCGGCACCATGGGAATACAAAAAAGCTTTTGGATGCCATAAAAGAAATGGGTAATGTAAAACTAATCGATGTGGTTGAATGTAATAAGGAAGACTTATCTGAATACGAAATAGTGGGTTTTGCATCAGGTATATATTTTGGCAAATTCAGCGAGAAGGTTATGGAGTTTGCCAGAAACAATCTTCCGGAAAAAAAGAAAGTTTTTTTAATAAATACCTATGGCATAAAAGTAAGTAATTATACAAAAGATATGGAAAAAGTTATCGAGAAGAAAGGTTGTAAATTGCTCGGAACATATGGATGCAGAGGGTTTGACACCTTTGGTCCATTAAAGTTAATCGGCGGAATTACGAAAGGACATCCTAATGAAAATGATATAAAAGGCGTGATAGAATTCTTCAGGAGGATTATCGAAAAATGAAGAACGAGTATATTGCCAAGAGAAAATCGGTTAGAAAATTTGATGCTACACCTTTTTCTGATGAACTGCTTGCAGCGATTAAAGATAAGATCAAGGCTGTCAGACCTTTGTTTCCTGATATAGCTTATTCTGTTGAAGTTATTGAGGATAAAAATCCTTCAAAACATAATCCCCCCTATTATCTGTTTTTTAGCAGTGAGGAAAAGGACGGTTGTTACGAAAATATCGGATTTATCGGTCAACAGTTGAGTCTTTATTTAACCAGTATTGGTGTGGGTTCTTATTTTAGAATGAAAAAACCGAATTTGGATTCAAAAAGCAATTTGACTTATGTCATTTGCATGCCTTTTGGAAGACCTGCAGAGCCATTGTTCAGAGAATCGTTTGAGTTTAAAAGGAAAAAGTTGTCTGAGATCTGTGAAGGTTACGATATTCGTATTGAAGCTGCACGGCTTGCACCTAGTGCATTTAATGGGCAAAACTGGTATTTTGTCGCGAAAAGCGGCCGCATTCACTGCTACCGTAAAAAGCCTAATTTCTTTATGGGGGTTATAAAGGACAAACTTACTTGTATTGATATGGGTATAGCACTGTGCCATATTTGTGAAGAAAGCGAGACATTCAGCTATCGGAAGCTGGATACCGCTCCCGAGAAAAAAGGATATATTTATATGGGAACGGTCATATAAATGGGGTCAGAAGGTATGGTACAGGCTTGTATTGCGAAACAATAAAATAAACTTTTGTAAGGGGGAGTTTGTTTGGGAAATATACAATTCAAAAAGTTGGATATTGTACTTGACAAAATAAAACAGACCTGTGAAAAACTTTTGTTGAATAATAAACTTCCGACAAGGGAGCAGTTAGGACAAGGGTATAAATTGTTTTTGCAGAAATTCGGTCCCGATGTGCTAAAAGGACTTGATGGCGAACTGCTTTTAAACACTTTGTTCCATATAGGAAATAGAGATGGTTTGGCTTATTGGTTGGAATTTAAAAATGATGAGGAATTTCGAACCTTTGATTACGGTTCGATATCTGGGGGAAGTGCTTTCAAATATGTGATGTTCAAGCGAAACTTAGATAACGAATGGGTAACCGGAAACCCAAAAAATCAAAGAGTTCTGTCATTAAATGAAGCTGTGTCTTTGGCCAGAGAATTGAGAGACATATTAATATATGGTTCAGATGTTATCAGACAATTTTCAGGTTCGAATATAGATATTGATGATTATAAAGAGCTTCAAAAGAAATTTGATGAAAATATGAAACACAATATGAACAGATTAGCATGGGTACATAAATATTATCATATGATTTATCCCGACGTAATAGATGATTTTCATTCGGCTAAATTTCAAAGGCATGGGTTGATTTATTGTGGAATTGTACCGACAAAAGAAGACAATTTATATGAAATGGCTGGTTACTTCAGGTTAATTGCCGATAAATGCAAATTACCGGTAAATTATGTGACTGCTGCCATCAATGAATTATCCGGTCCTCCTGTTAACTATTTCAGAATTGGGACAGGAGACAATAACGAGAATTACTGGTCCGATATGAGATCAAACTCTTATGTTGCTATTGGCTGGTCGGAATTAGGTGATTTGAATTCCTACAGCCAAAGCGAAAATATGAGAAATGAGATTCAAGAGAGGCTCATTAGTTTATACAAATACAATAATACCACAGCCAGCGTAAAAGCGGGAGAAATTGTAAGGTTTTATAAGGGAATTGAAATAGGTGACATTGTAGTGGCTGTGTCCGGGGAAAGGGTCTATGGGATTGGTAAGGTTACAGGTAATTATGAATATATAAAAGACAGGCGTTATTCCCACTGTAAAAGCGTCAATTGGCTCAGGATTTTTAACGAACCGGTTAAACTTCCGAAACCCGGTGCGGGAAAACTGACCACTTGTTTCACCTATAAAGATATAGAAAATATTATGGAAATCAATAGACTTATTAGTGAAAAAGAAGTTAAAGGTGAAGAATCAAAAGAGTTGCTGCCTCCACTTATGGGTGTTATTGCTGACATTGAAAAAGTCCTTATCAGGAAGAAACAATTGATATTATACGGCCCTCCAGGGACAGGGAAGACCTATTACGCGGAAAAAGCTTGTTGTGAGCTTGCATCCAGGAATATATTCAGAAAGCCTTTTAGTTCCCTTTCAGAAGATGAAAAAAAGACAATATTGGGTGACGGCAGAACTGATGGTGTGGTTCGCATGTGCTGTTTTCATCCCTCTTACGGATACGAAGATTTCATTGAAGGGATTAAACCGAGGGTTTACGACAATCAAACCGTATTTGAAATTAGAGAAGGTATATTTAAAAAGATATGTTCCGATGCCTTGAAAAAGCCGAATGTAAATTTTTATTTAATTATCGATGAAATCAACCGCGGTGATATTTCACGTATATTTGGAGAGTTAATAATGCTAATTGAAAAGGGCAAGCGAGGGAAACAAGTCCTGCTTCCACTGTCCAATGAATCTTTTGCGGTTCCGAAAAACGTGTATATTATAGGGACTATGAACACTGCAGATCGTTCAATTGCTTTGCTGGATGTTGCACTGCGCAGAAGGTTCGGTTTTATTGAGTTGATGCCGGATTACACTTTGTTTGAAGGTGTGGAGTTGAACGGTTTGCCCTTGGGAGGATGGCTTAAGGAATTGAACTCACGAATATGCGAATACATTGGAAAAGATGCCCGAAATCTGCAAATTGGACATTCGTATTTTTTGGAGGGAGAAAAACCGATTACTGCTCCCGACAAGTTTAAACAGATCGTTAAGGAAGATATTATTCCTCTTATTGAGGAATATTGCTATGGAGATTATTCCATGATTTCAAAAATCCTGGGTGAGGGTATGGTTGATGTTAAGAATCAGACTATAAAGTTTGAGCTCTTTAATACAAGAGATATTTCAGATCTCGTTACTGCACTGTTATCGCCATGTCCGACACTTCGTGCCGAAACAAAAAGCCATGATGACAGCAATATTGACGAGGAATCGGAGACTAATGACAGCAGTAACGGAGTTGAATAACGATGGCAAATACTATTAATTTAAAAGAATGGAGTATTATTTTCGAAGAAGGTGCTGAGCTCTCCGACGTTGATGCCCGCAATACTGCACAAGCACTTAAAGAAAAGGGAATCATTGAAATTACGGAGCAAAAGAACGGAATATTTGTCGAAAGCAATTCTTATGTAGGTAGTATAAAAATAGGCAATATTCAGATAAATGTAAGTCCTAAAATAGAGGGAATTCCACTGTACACGTTATTAAGATATGCCTATGGATTGAGAGATTTGAAATTATTTAATATTTCTGAACATTCAATAGGTAATTTTTCATTTTTTGATTTGCTCATTTATGAGCTGTATGCTGAAGCCGAGGATTTACTGCGAAGAGGTATTCACAAAAGCTATGAGAAGAAGGAGGAAGATTTATTCTCACCCCGAGGCAAAATTGATATGAACAGGCTTTGCACTCAGGGAGGACTATCAAAGAATAAACTGCCTTGCAGGTACTTTAACAGAGAAGGAAACAATGTTTTAAACAGAACTTTGCTGGCAGGCTTGAAATTAGGTTTGAAACTGGTCGTAGATATTGAATTGAAAGCAAAACTTCAAAGACTTTGTTCCATTATGGAAGAGGAAGTTGATGACATTATTTTGACAAGGGGAAATCTTCAGCTTGCCAAAAACAGTATTAACAGATTGAACGACAGGTATTCTGCAGTCCTTGAAGTAATAAATATCTTATATGAATCTCAAGGTATTCAATTGGAGGATGAATCACGCTGTATTAATTTACGGGGATATTTTTTTGACATGAATGCTTTCTTTGAAAAACTAGTGGGAAAATTGCTTAAAGATTGTGTCAAGGAATATGTGGTGAAGGATCAATTCAGTCTTCATGATATGTTCATGTATACTCCGGGATTTAATCCACGCCGCAGAGAGTCACCAACGCCAAGGCCGGATTTTGCGCTTTTACAAGGCGGAAAAGTAGAAAAATTGCTGGACACTAAATATAGGGATTTGTGGGAAAATAATTTGACCAGGGATATGTTATATCAGTTGGCCATATATGCTGTTAGCGGAATCGGCGACAAGACTGCCACAATAATATATCCGGCTGTCAGTGACGAGCCTACGGTGCAAAAGATTGATGTTAAAAATCCTGTTACAAATACAAAAATGGCAAGTATAATATTAAAGCCAATAAATCTTGTTAAGGTTGCAGGTTTACTTTCTAAGGACAGGAATGAGTTGGTGGAGTATGTGAGGGAAATAATTGATTAAAGGCTTATAAAACAGGGGACGGTTCGAAACCACTGAAAAAGTAGGGTTTTTTAAGCCACTTTTACAGTTTTATACAGCCGAAAACATTTAATTCTAATTTTCAAAAGCAAAAAATAATGATTATTTTTA
>Ga0134103_1001370_pt1 | contig 22952 bp, 20 predicted proteins | sample 14_taG_2_FD_94445 | JGI IMG/M metagenome (GOLD analysis project Ga0134103, IMG submission 94445) | Switchgrass degrading microbial communities from high solid loading bioreactors in New Hampshire, USA - 14_58_20_212_A1 metaG | ecosystem: Engineered > Bioreactor > Semi-continuous > Anaerobic >...
CACCATCATTGGCGCGACCCGGTAGCGCTTCGCGAGTTCACTCAGCCCCGTGTCCTCGATCTCCTCGAGGCTTCCGTCGAGCCTTACCGGATAGGCGAAGATACTCAGATAGGTGAGGCGGGGGAGCATCTTTTCCAAAACCTCCGGTCGGGCTTCCGGATAGACATAGCCGTTGATTTCGACCGCCGTCTTCTCCCCACCCCCGTGGGAGATCTTGAGCACCTCCCCGGGATGGATGACCGCCTCGCTAGAGAGGTTGTTCGCCCGGTACAGGGCTTCGACGGGAATTCCGAAGCGGGCCGCGATTCCGGTGAGCGCGTCCCCTTCCTTCACGGTGTAGGTGCGTTCGTCCTTGCGGAGGATGAGCGCTTCTCCGACCAGCAGCTTGTTCGGGTCCGAGAGCATGTTGTCTTCGATGATACGGTCGAGAGGCACCTGGTAACGCTGCGAGATTCGGTAGAGATTGTCGCCCGGGCCGACGACATGGATCAAAATCATTCAATCACCTCCTTACAATATATGCGCCCTTTTTCCCGCTTTGACCGAAAATTGAAAAGTTTTCTCATTGACAAGAAGCCCGGATTCTGCTATAATAGTTAGAAATCTAACTAGTCTATCAAGGAGGCGCCATGAACAAAGATTTCAAGATATCCGACAGCCTGCACCGTCTGGTCAAGGAAATGTTTCGAATCGTCGGGGCGAACATGTCCAAATTCGGAATCACGCCCCAGCAGGGCCGGATCATCCGTTTCCTCGCGGCGAACCGCGACCGCCCGATCTACCAAAAGGACATCGAGGAGTTCCTGAACATCAGGAAATCGTCGGTGAGCAGCGTGATCAAGAACCTGGAAAGGGCGGGCCTGATCCAAAGGAAACATGTTCCCGAGGACGGCAGATTCAAGCGAATCGAACTTACGGACGCCGCGCTTTCGATTCACGAACACGCCACGCAGACCAACCAGCTGATTGAAGGGAAACTGCGCGCAGGCCTGGATGAAGAAGAAATCGAATTTTTGGAAAAGATATTTGATAAACTGAAACGGAATCTGGAAAACTAGGAGGCAGAAATGTTATCAATAATCGCAAGATATACAAAAGGCTACCGCAAGGAAACCTTCCTGACGGTGTTCTTCATATTCCTCGAAGTCATCTTTGAAATCGCCATCCCGTTCCTGATCGCGAAGATCGTCGACGACGGAATCAAAGGGAACGACGGAGCGGGCGACCTGGACTTGATCCTCATTTACGGAGGTCTGATGATTGTCTTCGCCATTCTCGCTTTGATCAGCGGGATTCTCGCCGGGAAGACGAGCGCCGTCGCCAGTTCCGGTTTCGGAACCAACCTGCGGCGGGCAATGTATTACAAGGTCCAGGATTATTCCTTCGAAAACATCGACAAATTCTCGACCGCATCCCTGATCACGCGGATGACCACGGACGTGACGATGGTCCAGCAATCCTTCATGATGATGATCCGCACCTTCGCGCGGGCGCCGATGATGATTGTCGGCGCGACCGTCATGGCCATCACCATCAACCCGAACCTTGCGGTCGTTTTCCTCGTCGCGATTCCCGTCCTCACCCTCTCCCTCCTCTTCATCAACAAGAAAGCCTACCCCCTTTTCATGAAGATGTTCAAGAAATACGACAGGCTGAACGCTTCCATCCAGGAAGACCTGATCGGCATCAGGGTCGTGAAAGCCTTCGTCCGGGAAGAGCATGAGATCGCCAAGTTCAAGGAAGCGACCGAGGACCTCTATCAGAATTCGAAGGCCGCCGAAAAAATCATCATCATCACCAGCCCAATCATGACCTTCACGATCAACGCCTGCATGCTCGCTATCGCCTGGTTCGGAGGAAAACTGATCATCTCCGAAATCATGGAGACCGGGCAGCTCATGAGTTTCCTCTCCTATATGATGCAGATCCTCATGAATCTGATGATGATCTCGATGGTCTTTGTCATGATCACCATGGGCCGGGCGAGCCTGCAGCGGATTTCCGAAGTCATCCAGGAAAGGGTCGACCTCGTGAATCCCGAGGAACCGGTCATGGAAGTTCCGGACGGCTCGGTCGAATTCAGGAACGTCTACTTCAGCTATTCCAAGGATCTGGAAAACCCGGTCCTTCGGGACATTAATCTGAAGATCGAATCCGGAGAGACCGTCGGCATCATCGGCTCCACCGGTTCCGCGAAATCCACCCTCGTCCAGCTCATTCCCCGCCTCTACGACGTGACCGCGGGCGAAGTTTTGGTCGGCGGCATCGACGTCAGGAACTACGATCTGAAAACCCTCCGCGACAACGTCGCGATGGTCCTCCAGAAGAACGTCCTCTTCAGCGGACCGATCTCGGAAAACCTCCGCTGGGGGAACGAATCCGCGACGGATGAGGAGCTTGTAAAAGCGGCGAAACTCGCCCAGGCGCACGACTTCATCATGGAGGGTCCGGGAGGTTACCAGCGCGACCTCGGCCAGGGCGGAGTGAACGTCTCCGGTGGCCAGAAACAGCGGCTCACAATCGCCCGGGCGCTTTTGAAGAATCCGAGGATCCTCATCCTGGACGATTCCACGAGCGCCGTCGACACGAAGACGGAAGCCCAGATCCGGGACGCCCTGAGGAAGGAACTCCCCCACATCACGAAGATCATCATCGCCCAGAGAATCTCTTCCATCGAAGACGCGGACAAGATCATCGTCCTTGACGAAGGGAAAATCAACGGCATCGGCACCTCGGAAGAACTCTTGAGAACCAACAAGATCTATCAGGAAATCTACAATTCGCAGCTCAAGGGAGGAAAAGAAAATGAACAGAAGAATTTATAATCCCAGAAAAGCGAAGAACGCGGGAAAGACCTTCCGTCGCCTTCTCGGCTACATTTTCCGCTACCACAAGCTCGAGTTCTTCTTCGTTTTCATTTCAATCCTGATCAGCGCCGTCACGAACATCGTCGGAACCTACTTTATTTCCATTTTGATTGATGACTTCATCGAACCGAACATCGGAAAAACCGACGTCAACTTCACCCCGATGGCAATCGGCATCGCCATCATGGCGGGAATCTACCTCGTCGGAATCATCGCGATTTATATCACCAACCGCCTGATGGTCAACATTTCCCAGGGAATCATGAAACGTCTGCGGAATGAAGTCTTCGAACACATGCAGAAGCTGCCGATCCGCTTTTTCGACACCAATACCCACGGGGAACTGATGAGCCGCTTCACGAACGACATCGACACCCTGAGGCAGATGCTCTCGCAAAGCCTGCCCCAGCTCGTCACCTCGGCCGCGACGATCATCGGCATCTTCATCGCCATGCTGGTCTTGAGCCCGCTCCTGACGCTCACCGTCGTCGTCATGATCATCGTCATGACCGTGACCGTCCGGAGGCTCGGAGCGAAAAGCGTTTCGAACTTCATCAAGCGCCAGCAGGCGATCGGCAGAATGAACGGCTACATTGAAGAGATGATCGAAGGCCAAAAGGTCGTGAAGGTCTTCACATATGAAGAAAAGGCGAAGGCGCGCTTCGATGAAATCAACGAATACCTGCGGGAAACCGCGACGAAAGCGGAAACCTACGCCAACGTCATCATGCCCGTCACCGGCAACATCGGCTATTTCACATACGCCCTGACCGCAGTCCTGGGCGGAATCGTTTCGATTTTCAAAATTGCCCCTCTCACCTTGGGCCAGTTGGGCGCTTTCCTCGAATTCTCGCGAAGGTTCTCCCGCCCAATCACGCAGATTTCCCAGCAGTTCAACTCCATCCTGATGGCGCTCGCGGGCGCGGAGCGGGTCTTTGAACTCCTCGACGAACCCGTTGACCCGGACGAAGGCGTCGTCACCCTCACCAAGGCGGTATACAACGAATTCGGTGAACTTGTGGAAGGAGACGGAAAAGACAGCATCTGGGCCTGGAAGGATCCCCAGGAAGACGGCATCGTCCTCGTGCCCGTCAAGGGAAACGTGGTCCTGGAGAACGTCTCCTTCGGTTATGATCCGGAAAAGAAGGTCCTGCATGACATCAGCCTTTATGCCCGTCCCGGTCAGAAGATCGCCTTCGTGGGCGCGACCGGAGCCGGAAAGACGACCATCACCAACCTCCTGAACCGTTTCTACGACATCAGCGAAGGCCGGATCACCTACGACGGCATCGACATCAAACGGATAAAAAAGGAAGACCTGCGCCGCACCCTTTCGATGGTCCTCCAGGACACCCACCTTTTCACGAGCACGGTCAAGGAGAACATCAGGTACGGAAGACTGGACGCGACCGATGAGGAGGTTGTGGAAGCGGCGAAACTCGCGAACGCGCATTTCTTCATCTCCCACCTGCCCCAGGGTTACGACACCCTGCTCACCAACGACGGCGAAAACCTCTCCCAGGGCCAGAGGCAGCTCATCGCAATCGCCCGCGCGGCCATCGCCGATCCTCCGGTTCTGATCCTGGATGAAGCGACATCCTCGATCGACACGAGGACCGAGAAACTGATCGAGAAGGGCATGGACAAATTGATGGAAGGCAGAACCGTCTTCGTCATCGCCCACCGGCTTTCCACCGTCCGGAACGCGGACGCGATCATGGTTCTGGAACACGGAAGAATCATCGAACGCGGAAGCCACGAAGATCTGCTTAAGCTGCAGGGAAGGTATTATCAACTCTACACGGGCATGTTCGAACTAAGCTAAAAAAAGGCCCTCAGGTCATCCTGAGGGCTGTTTTTTTATGATGATGAGTTTTTCGTTGTTCGGAAAACCTTCCTCAAGCCGGAAGGAAACCTTCTCCTCCTCCAGGCGCCTCCTGATTGCCAGGAATTCTTCCATCCCGCCGGGATGCTCCGTGTAGCAGGCGACGGTCATCACCCCGCCCGGGGCCAGGATTTCCAAAGCTTTCAAAACCGCTTCCGGAGAATCGTGATCCGAGGTCTTGATCTTCTTGTCGCTTCCGGGAAGGAAGCCGAGATTGAACATCACCGCATCAGCCAGCCTCACACGCTCCCCAATCTTCCGGAAATCCTCCTGATATAGGTGCAGGTGCTTGATGCCTTCCGTCTTCTCTTTCGTCCTCCTGATGGCGAGGGGCTGGATGTCGAAGGCGTGGACCTCCTGGAAATGGCCGAGCAGAAACAAAGTGTCATGTCCGTTCCCGCAGGTCGCGTCGACCGCGGTTCTTTTATCAGCACACGTGAGAATAATTTCCTGAGCCCTTCGCACGATCTCCGACATTTCCTCACCTCCGGAATTCCAATCTTTATTTATTTTAACCCAAAGCAAAATCTAAAGCGGCAGGTCTTTTTTGTCGAAAATGAAGATTCCCAAAGTGTAAGTCGAGATTCCGATCAGAAGCAGGATGACGAGTCCGAGGGTGAAGCTTCCCCCTTCAAGAATTGCCTTCACGTCGAAAAGGGAAATGATTGAAGTGTAGTTGAAGAAATCCATCGCTTCGATCCTCATCGCTTCCGGAACGCTTTCCGAGCCGAAGAGGCCGAGGATCGTAGAGACGAGGAAGAACATCGAAATTCCCCCTCCCACTCCCATCGCGTGCTTGCTTCTGTTGAACCAGGCGGAAGCGAGGTAGCAGATGCCGCCGATTGCGAACATCACCGTCATCGCTCCGAGCGTCATCTCGATCATGTCCCCATAGGAAATCTGGATGCCTTCATCCGTCAAGGCGGAGGCGAGCATTCCCACGCTGCCGATGATCAGGAACATGACGATCAAGGACCCGACGAGGAACACCAATTGGGTCAAGGCGACCTTCCTCCGCTTCGTCGGCGTGGAAAGGACGTAGGCCATCGAACCGCTGTCAATCTGCCCCGCGATGAGGTTGTTCGCGGTCATGATCGTGTAGACGATCGGCAAGAGAAGTCCCGCAATCTTATAAAAGATGCTTCCGATGACCAGATGGTTGATGTTCATGTTTCCGAGCTCTTCCAAAGATTTAGCGACTTTTTCCGGCATCTCGGTGACAAGGCTTCCGCTTACTTCCTTCAGGGCCTCCTCATGACTGATATTGTTGTTCACGTAGGAGATGTATTGGAGCAGACCCGATTGGATCACGGTCTTGACTTTGAACTCCGTGAAACCGTAGTATTCGAGCATCTCTTCCATCGTCGCAAACCCCAGTCCGGAGAGGAGTTCTTTTTGTTCTTCGGTTTCACCTTTGAGCAGATTCCCGTAGAAAACCTCCTCGATGAACAGGCGCGCTATTTTCTGCAAATCCTCCTGCTCCAGTTTCTGATTTACCGCATAGATGTCGAGGATTTCACGGGAGATGGCGACGACGGCCGCCCTGGTCTCCCCGCTCATTTCCTCGCCCATATTCGCCAATAGCAGATCAATCACGACTTCGCACTTGAAATCATGGAGGCCTTCCGCGTCGGGATTCTTGCTTTCATACTCGGTCAGGATGTAATCGGCCGCCGCCCTAACCCTTTCTTTTTCTTCTTCTGGCGCCTGGGCGACGATGAGATTGATTACAAAAGGTTTCGGATTGGGGTTCCACGGCGACTTCAGTTTGTCGTAAGCATCAATCGCTCCGCTGGTAAGATCGTAGATTTGCTCCGCTTGTTCGTGGACCTCTTCGACCGTCTTCAAAGTATCACAATACCCTTCGATCGCCCCTTGCTTGAAGCGGGCTTCCAGTTCTGATTCGATGATCGTGTCCTTGAGCGAATCCCGGATCTCGTTCGCCTGGATGCTTCCGAGGACGAACACCAGCGTTCCAAGCATGAAGGCCGTAAGCAAGGTGACGAGGAGCCAAGCCAAACCGTTGGCTTTTATCGACTGTTTCAACAATGGTCTACTGATCATCTTCGTTCCCCTCTATCCTTTCAAATTTCTCTTTGAAATATTTCTCCAAACTGTATTTGTTTTCGGAAATGAACTTGATCTTGTAGTTGGCAAGATCCCTGATCAACATTCCCGTGTCCTGGATGTCGATTTTCAAGACGACCTGTTTTTGTTCGTCCTTGATTCTCACGAAGTCATAGGGGAGATTCTTGAAGGCTGTGAAATCCTCGGCATCCAGGAATTCGATTTTGTATTCCCGTCGCTTCGGATTCCTAATCTCCTCCATCACGGCGATGTCGATGATGCGCCCGTCCTTAATCAAGGCGACCCGGTCACACAGAGCCTCCAGTTCCTGGAAGATGTTGCTGGAAATGAAAATCGTCTTTCCTTTCGCCTTCTCCCTTTTCAGGATGTCAAGGAAATGCTTGCGCATCAAAGGATCCAATCCCGTCGTCGGTTCGTCCAGAAGCAGGATTTCGGAATCGTTCATCAAAGCGGCAATCACGGCCGTTTTCTGCTTCATCCCCTTGCTCATTTTCCGGGGGTTTGCGGAAAGGTCGATCTGGAGGATCTTCACCAGTTCATCCGCGAAACTCAAATCCTTCAGTTTCCAGAACTCCGCCTGCGACCTGATGAAGGACCGCCCCGTGGGCAGATCCGGAAAGGCAATCTCCCCCGGGATGTAGCCGACGAAATTCTTAGTTTCCGTCGCGTCCTTGTAGGCGTCGAGCCCCCTGATTTCGATGTTCCCTTTCGTGGGCTTCAGGAAACCCATCATCTGCCGGATCGTCGTGGTTTTGCCGCTGCCGTTCGTGCCGACGAAACCAAAGATCTCGCCTGTTTTGATTTCAAAATCCAAGTCGAAGACGCCGCGGCCTTTGCCGTAGTCCTTCGTCACTTCATTGACTTTGATTTCGGTCATCACGACACCCCCTTGAACTGGACGTCGTCAAGGTAGTATTGCATGAAGTATTCTTCCAAGGTCAGTTTTTCATGCGAGAGGACTTCCACATCATATTCCTTCAACAGGCTTAAGAATTCATTGATGTTCTTGTCGTTCACTTGGATGTAAAGGGTGTCCTCTTCCCGCTTTTCACAATCCGCGCATCCCGAAGCTTCCACGTGCTTCTTCAAATCAACCGCTTCCTCTTCATCCTTCAGTTTGACCTTAAACAATTTGTCTTCGGCGTATTTCAGTTTGCTCATCGGGAACTCGTCCACGATGTACCCGTTTTTGATGATCGAAACCCGGTCGCATAAGGATTCCACTTCCGAAAAGATGTGGGTGGATAAAAGAATCGTCTTCCCCCTCCTCCTCTCTTCTCGCAAAAGCTCCATGAAGGCTTCCTGCATCACCGGGTCGAGACCGGAAGTGGGTTCATCCAGTATCAAAACTTCCGGATCATGCATCAAAGCCGCAACAATCGCCAGTTTCCTCTTGTTTCCGAAACTCATCCTCTTCGTGTCGCCGCTCGGATCGAGTTCGAAAAGATCGGAAAGCTTTTTGATCATGGAATTATCTTTGACGCCCCTGAGTTTCTTCATCATTTCAAGGAACTCATACCCCGTGATTCCCTGCGGGAGAGCTATCTCTCCCGGAATGTAGCCGACGCGGTTCAAGATCTCGTTGTAGTGCTTGAAGGAATCCATTCCGAATATCCGCGTCTGTCCGCCATCTGGTTTGGAAAAACCGATCAGATGCCTGATCGTCGTCGATTTTCCCGCGCCGTTCGGTCCCAAGAAACCATAGGCCTCTCCCTTTTCAATCTGGAAACTGATTCCGAAAACGCCGCGCTTGAATCCATAATCCTTCGTCAGGTTCTCGACTTCGATTACGCTCATACTCGCATCCCTTTCTTTGCTTCCATAGTATACAGGCAAATCCCCTTAAATTCCATCAAATCCCAAAAATACAAAACCCATTTCAAATACCATTTACATGTATTTTACATTATACTAACCTTTTTTAAACCAAACTTAAAGGAAGTTTTTCTTTAAACAAAAAACGCTCGAAAAGAAAAAACCGCCCGAAAGGCAGTTGCTTTTCAAAAAAGGCGCCCCGGAAGGAATTAGAACCCCTGCCCTGTTAAAAGGTATCATAAGTTTTTCTGAGCCAAAAATGATGATAGAAATTGTTACTGGAAAAAATGATAAATCTTTTTCTAAATTATAGCATAATCATAACACTTTATATAGTCGTTCAATAAAAAATGCTGCTTTATTTAAGCAGCATTTTGTCTTCATCAATATGGCGCCCCGGAAGGGATTCGAACCCCTGACCTGCGGTTTAGGAAACCGATGCTCTATCCAGCTGAGCTACCGGGGCAGGCAAAAGCAAGTTTGCAGGAAAATTAAAATGGCGTCCTGAGAGGGATTCGAACCCCCGACCGACGGCTTAGAAGGCCGCTGCTCTGTCCAGCTGAGCTACCAGGACAAGAAAAAGAGCATATATATTATACATCAACTCGCTGTTTTTGTAAAGCAAGAAAAAATTTATTTAAATAAAAAAATATGAGGTTAACTCATATTTGCGTCAGCCATTCAAAGCGGTTGTAACGGGCGATAGCTTCCAGATCGACATAGTCGTCGAGGTCCTTTAAATTTCCGTAGATCCTTTCGATATCCGCAATGGGAAACGGGAACTTGATGAAGAAATCGGCACCTTGGGAAAAGCATTCCTGGATGTATTTGTAATTGTAGTTCCTCGCTGTGACGATGATCTTCAGATGGTGGTTGTTCGGATTCGACCGGAGTATCTTCAAAAGGTCCAAACCGCAGATCCTGTCCATGCCCATGTCGAGGACGACCATTTTATACTTTTCCTTTTTGATTTTCCTCAAGGCAAGGATGCAGTCGCAGACCAGTTCCGATTCGAACAGGGGACTTGTAAAGTCTTCGCGCATTTCCTCGCAGCCTTTTCTTAAAACAAACAAAACTTTATCCATTTTTCCTCCTCGTGCGTCTATGCTTATTATTCTCCCCGGGGGGTTTTTTTATTCTTTTGAATATTCAAGAAGAAACACTTCATATAATGAACTAGAAAGAAGGTGAAGAATGCTTGTAATATTGGACCCCGGTCACGGAGGTTGGGATCCCGGGGGCGGAACCAACGAACTCTGGAAAGAGAAGGATCTGACCTTAAAAATCTCCCAGTACCAGAACCGGCGTTTTCAGGACTTGGGAATCCCTTCGAAGCTTTCCAGAACCGGAGATGAAACCTTGACCCCGCAGGAGAGGGTCGCACGAATCAATTCAATGCTTGAAGAAGGAACAATCTTGATTTCCAACCACATCAATAACAGCGGAAGCAAGGGAGCTGAAGTCATTTACTCGATCAGGAACTCGCCGATGCTTGCGCAGATGATTGCGGAAGAGATCAGGAAGACGGGGCAGAACATCAGGAACGTCTACACGCGGACCAACGCCCAAGGGCAGGATTATTATTTCATCTTGCGGGGCACGTTCCCGGATGAAGCGGTTCTGGTGGAATACGGATTCGCCGACAACATCGACGATAAACAAAGGCTGTACTACAACTGGCAGGCGCTTGCGGAAGCGGTCGTGCGGGCGGTCGCCAACTATCTGGAGATGCCCTACCAGTTGCCTTACTACACCATTCACGTCGTCCGTCCGGGCGAATCTCTCTTCACGATTGCCAGGGATTACAACATCACCGTTGACAAACTCATCCGCGACAACGGCTTGACTTCCGACCAACTGGCCGTCGGTCAGGAACTCTTCATCTACATCTGATGAAAAAACTTCTTCTCCTCGCCTTCCTCTTCCTCATCGCTTTCGCCTTTTTCTACAACCCCTCCCTCTTCATCGCCGACATCATCAGGACCCTGGAAGTCTGGCTGTTCAAAGTTTATCCTTCCATCTTCACTTTTTACATCCTCGCTTCGCTTCTGATAAACACGAAACTCATCAACTCAATCATTTACTTTTTCAGGTTTCTTCCCAAACAGCTTCGGTTTCCCAGTGAAAACTCCCTGCACCTGTTCCTCACGAGCGTTTTCATCGGAAACCCAGCCAGCGCCTCGCTCATCTGCGAGGCTTTAAAAAAAGGTAGAATACTTAGAAGGGAAGCGGAGGATCTGCTCAAGTGCTCGGCGTTTCTGAACCCGTTCTTCATCGTCTCGTTCCTCGCCCACCTTGATTTAAAATATTCCATTTTGATTCTATTCGTGCATGTATCAAGCAACTTCCTGATTGCTTTTTTAATTAACCGCAAAAACCCAACAACCCGAATCAGCCCCTCCAAAATAACCTTCTCCTTGACGGATATTATGACTTCCGTCCAAAACGTCATCCATCTCCTGCTTTTGATATCCGGAATCATGGTCTTCGCCAACATCCTCAGGTATTCCCTCACTTTGGTCTTGGACATCTTGGGATTTGATTTTCTCTTTTTGAAACTGCTTACCGCAAACCTGGAGATTACCCTCGCCCTGGACACGCTCATTTCCTCCGGTTTGGCGCTTTTCCCGACGCTTCTCCTCTTCTCTTTATCCACGGCCTTCGCCGGCATCTCCATCCATCTTCAGGTTTTCTCGGTGATAAAGGAGGAACTGTCTTTCAAAACCTTTTTCCTCCACCGCCTGCTTCAGTCGCTTTTTTCCGGAATCATTTTCCTCATTCTCTGGCCTTTCTTCAGATGAAACAAAAACAGCACCCGAATCGGAGTGCCGTTTTTTCATTTGACTTCAAAGATTGTCAGTTCGCTTTTCTTGTGATCGTACTTCTTGATGATCGCCAATTCTTCGGTTTCTTTGGCTTCGAAATTCTCTTTCAGGTATTGGCAGATGATGTTGGATCCGCTTTTCACCATCTTGTTCTCAAGGAGATAGGCGATGATGTCTGCGAGGACCTTCATCCGATAGGGAGGATCCAGGAAAACATAATCGAAGATTACGCCTTCGTTCCTCAGCACACTCAAAGCGGCCTGATAATCCATACGCATCAGCCTGACGTTCGCTTCCTCCCCGAGCGCTTCCACATTCCGCTTTATGACCTGGAAGGCGTCCTTCGCCTGCTCGACGATGTAACTGAAGCTGCAGCCCCGGCTCAAGGCTTCAAGGCTCAAGGCGCCGCTTCCGCCGAAAAGATCGAGGACCGTTCCGCCTTGGAAGAACGGGCCCAGGACATTGAACACCGCTTCCTTCTTCGCATCAAGCATCGGCCGGGTATTTAAGCCCGGCAAGGTTTCCAGGCGTCTTGACTTGTGTTTCCCCGCTATTATTCTCATAAAAAACCTCAAAATTTTTTTAAATTTTTGCATAGAAATTGAAATATGTGACCATAATATAGGTGCAAGCGAAGAAGCTTGCGCGAAGAATCCCCTATTCTTCTATCATACTTCTCCTCTCCCTTTCACATATATCAATTTCAAAAAAATAGAGTTTGATTTATTCAAACTCTGTTTTTCTTTTTCAGAAGAGAACCCCGTCTTCCTCCTCGTCGCCGAGTTCGCGTTCGATGTAGTAGAAGTCGCCCTTCTCGTCATGGATGATGTTGTAGACTTGGTTGTCGATGACGACGGTCGGATATTGGTTGCCCCTCTCTTCGAAGGTGCGGTGGTGCATGATGATGACGTTTCCGAGATCGGGCTTGCCGCCGAGTTCAAGCGGCTTCAAATAGGTGACGACCCAGCCGACCTGGTTCTTCACATTGTAATCGCTGCGTTTGATCTTCTTGCCGGTGAAGTCATAGGCATATTCCTTGTTTCCGAATTCGTGTTCCCAAATTTCCAGAGCTTCCTTGTTTACCGCCATAGCTGTGAGACCATGCTCCTTTCGTTCACCATATATTTTAACATTTTCCGGCCTTGATTACAACTGTCATTTAAAATACTTGGATTTAGCCTTCGCATTTCTTCTCCGGAAAGGAACAAAGATTTCCAGGTGATTGTGGAGGTTTTCGATTTGGATTGTGCCTTTGGGTCCCTCCTGTCCGTCCATGGTCCAACAGGGTTCGCCTTCGGTCTCGATCGTGAAGGAATTGGCGCGATAGAAATCCAGAAGGCGCCTTTTCCTAAGGCTCACAAGTCCATACAGGAACAGGCGGATGACGTTGAAGATCCCCCTCCGGAATCCTTTCTTGACGATGACAATGTCGAAGTTGCCGTCGTTCAGGTGGCCGTTTTTGTGGAAGGGGATGCCAGCGACGCTGATTGAGTTCAAAACCAAAACTAAGGGCGTTTCCGCTTCAATTGTCCTATCTTCAAACTTGATTCTGATCTTCGCGAGCATCGGATTCAAGAATTCCCTGATTCCGTCAAAAGCGTAGGCAATCCGCCCGAAAATCCTCTTCAGATCGTGTTTCGTCCGGTAGCTGGAACCTGTGAAGGTCCCGGTCGCGACGACGTACATAAAATAAAAGTCGTTGACCTTCCCGACGTCATGACGGATCGTGTTCCCTTCCAAAACGATTTTCAGCGCCCGTTTTATGTTCCTTGGAATCCGCAGATTCCGCGCGATGTCGTTCACGGTTCCGGAAGGAAGGTAACCGAGAACCGGGCGCACCGGTTCGGACGCGACTCCGCAGGCGATGTCGTTGAACGTCCCGTCCCCGCCCGAAAAAATCAAAGCATCATACTTCCCGCAAGCAGCTCTGGCGGCGTTGATCGTGTCTTCCTGGGATTTCGTCTCATAAATGTCGACTTGGTCGAATTTCGTCTCCAACTGCTCTTTGATGTAGCCGAGCCATTTTTTGACTTTTCCTTTACCGCTTTTCGGGTTATAAATAAAAATGCATTTCATTTTATCCTTTTATCTCCCCTGATTATTAATTATATCCCATTTCTGGCAATAAGACAACCAGGATTTCAAAAAAGAAGGCCCCCTTCGGGACCTTCTCAGCTGATCGATTTCTCGATTCCTTCGTTGATGAACTGATTCTTGTAAAGGTTGTAATACTCGCCTTTCTTTTCGAGCAATTCTTTGTGGTTTCCTTGCTCGATGATCTTCCCGTCCTTGATGACGAGGATCTGGTCGGCGTCGATGATTGTGGAAAGGCGGTGGGCGACGATGAATGTCGTCCTGCCCTCCATTAATTGCAGCATCACTTCCTGGACGAGTTTCTCGGTCTTGGTGTCGATGGAAGATGTCGCTTCGTCCAGAATAAGAATCCGGGGATTCGCAAGCAAAGCCCGGGCGAAGGAGATCAATTGTCTTTGTCCGACCGAAATCTTCGCGCCCCCTTCTCCGACTACGGTGTCGTAGCCTTCGGGGAGGTCCTTGACGAAATCGTCGACCCCGACGGCTTTCGCGGCCGCGATTACCTCTTCGTCGGAGGCATCGAGCCTGCCGTAGCGGATGTTCTCCAGAATCGACCCGTTGAAGAGGTGGGGTGTCTGAAGGACATAGCCCAGGTTGGAGTGGAGCCAGCCGATCGAACGTTCGCGGTAATCCCGGCCGTCGATCAAAATTTCTCCCGAAACGGGCTCATAGAACCGGCAGATCAGGTTCACGATCGTCGTCTTTCCGGAACCCGTCTCGCCTACCAGGGCGACCGAGGTTCCTTTTTTCACTTTCAAGTTGAAATTTTCAAGAACGGTTTCTCCCGTCTGGTATTTGAAGGTGACGTTCCGGAATTCAATGTCCCCTTCGAGGGGCTCCCAGTTTTCCTTCTTCGGTTCGAGGAGCGTTCCGTATTTTTCTTCAACCTCCGGCGTATCCTTGATGTCCGGTTCCGTTTCAATCAAGGAAAGGATCCGTTCCGCCGAAGCTTGGGCTTGCTGCAGCTCCGCGAGGATCTGAGCGACCTGCATCACGGGGTCGAAGAACTGCATCGTGTAACTCACGAAAAGGTAGAGCGTCGCCACCGTGAAGCCGAAACGCGCGTTAACGATGAAGCCGCCGCCGATGCGGAGGACGAAGGCGATTCCGATGAAGCTCAGGACGAGGATCGTCGGGAAAAAGAGCGAGGAGAAAATGACCGCCCTGATGGCGTTCTTCTTCATGTCCGTGGTGAGTTTGTTGAAGTCTTCGTTCTTGTCTTCTTCAATCACCAAAGTCTTGGTCGTCTTAATCCCCTGGATTCCTTCGTTGAAGGAGGCGGTGATTTTCGAATTGATCTTCCGGACTTTCCGATAGGCATTCAGGATCTTCTTTCGGAAGAAGATGCTCGCGGCAATCAATACCGGAAGGAGCGCGGTGATTATCAGAGCCAGGCGCCAGTTGACGATGTACATGACGATGAGGATTCCGAGCATCGTGAAGCAGCCCCAGACCATGTCCACCAGGCCCCAACTGATTATTTCCGCAAGCCTCCTCGAGTCCGACGTGAGCCGGGCCATGATCCAGCCAGCTGGCGTCCTGTCGTAGTAGGAGAAGGGAAGAATCTGGAGTTTCCTGAAGGCTTCGTTCCTGATGTCGAAGCCGACTTCGATTTCCAAGTATCCGGCCATGCGGATGAAGCCCCAGACGGTGATCAGATAACCCAGGGAGATTCCCACATAACCCAGGATGAAGAAGGTGGTCTTGGAAAAATCGGGGTTCTCCGAGAAGAAGGTCTTGATGGCGTAGGAATTCATCAAGGGGTAGAGGATGTCCAGGACGGCGAGTCCCGTGACGAAGAGAAACATCGCGAAAAGGTATTTCTTCCGCTTGAAGACGAGTTTCAGGATCTTTTTCCAGATTCCAAAACTGAACTTCTCGCTCGAGTAGTCGAATTCTTCAAAACTATTCATTCTTCTCCCCCCCTTCTACAAGCTTGACGAACTCGCTTTCCAAGGCCCCCTGGATGTCCCAGAGGTTCTTGTACAAGCCTTCCAGCCTCGAAAGTTCTTCGTGGCGGCCGATGGCGGAGACCCGGCCGTTTTCCAGCACGATGATCTTGTCCGCCTCTTTGGCGGTCGTGATTCTATGCGTGATGATGATTGAGGTCAGTTTCTTGTTGTTTTCCTTCAAAGCATTCCTGATTGCGAGGTCAGTGGTCGTGTCGACCGCGCTCAGGGAGTCGTCGAAGAGGACCACGGGTTTATCCATCAAAAGCATCCGCGCGATCGCAATCCGCTGCTTCTGCCCGCCGGAGAGGGTCACTCCCTTTTCGCCGACGAGCGTGTCGTAGCCTTTCTCAAAACCCATGATGTCGTTGTGGATTGAGGCTGTTTTCGCGACCTGGTAGACCCTTTCCGGTTCGATTTTCCGGTAACCGATCTTGATGTTCTCGAAGACGGTCGTGGCGTAGAGGAAGGGGTCCTGCAGGATGACGCCAATCTTGCTTCTGATCCAGCGCTTGGAGATCTTCTTCAGTTCAACTCCGTCAATCAGGATGTTTCCGGACTGGTACTCCAAGAGCCTCACAAGAAGGCTGGCGATTGTCGATTTCCCGCTTCCGGTCTTGCCGATGATGGCGACGGTCTCTCCGGGATTGATCGTGAAGGAGACGTCCTCGAGCAGGTTGACTTCGCTGTCCGGAAACCGGAAGGAGACGTTCCTGAACTCAATCGCGCCCGTCACTTCCGGGGTCTCGGTTCCGTCCTCAACAAATTCGTCGGGAACCGAAAGCACCTCGTCAATCCGGTTGCTGGCGACGACGGCCTTTCCGAAGTCGCCGATGATCCGTCCCAAACCCCTGATTGGCCAGACCAGCATGCCGATGTACATCAGGCAGGCGATGATGTCTCCCGCCGAAAGCAGCCCATCCCGCACAAGGAAGATCGATACGGACATCGTGAGCGTGTATTGGAGGAAGGTCACAAAATCGCTTAAGCCCCAATAAAGCGCCATGTACTTCGTGAGGAACCTGTTCTCATCCGCGAATTTCCGGCTTTCTTTCCGGAACTTGGCGATCTCATGGGCCTCGTTCGCGAACGCTTTTACAACCCTCACGCCGTTGACGTTCTCTTGGATAACGGTCGTCATCTGCGCTTCCAGTTCCTCCACAAGTTCGAACTTCTTCCGGATGAAGTGGAAATAGATGATTGACGACGTGACCGAAATCGGGACGACTGCCATCGTGACAAGCATGATTGTCCTGTTGATCAGAGCCATCTGCACCGCTCCGAACGTGAACGAACCGATGATGTAGAGAAGCTGGGGCAGCTGCCCGCTCAAGAAGGACTTCACGGTGTCGTTATCGGACGTGCACCTTTGGATCAAGTCGCCGGTGTCGGCGTTGTTATGATAGGTGAACGACAAATTCTGTATGTGTCTGAACATGCTGTTGCGCATGTCATAAGCAATTCCTTCCGCAAATTTTCCTCTGATGTATCCGTTCAGAAACATGAAAATTCCCCTGAACGCCTGGTAGAGGACGAGGCTCGCCCCGACCACCGCCACGGCGGTCAACTTGTTTTCGAAGTTTTCATAAAAAGAAAGTAAAAAAGAAGGGAGATTGATTCTTCCTTCCGTAAGATTGCCTTCGAAAATGACGTCGACGATGTATTTGATAAATTGGGGAACGAAAGAGTACAACAACGGATTCAATACAGAGAAAAACAGGATAGCGATGAGTTCGGGCAAATGCGGTTTTGCCCACTTGAAGAGGTTTCGTAATCCCTTTTTCTTCATATTGATTTCTTCTCTCCTATTGGTAGCATTCCTCAAAATATTCAGATAAGAGAATTGACCAATTTCTATGGTAGTCTTCAAACTTCTTCAGGCTGCTGATGAAGGGAGCGACGCTTTCTGTTTCGTCGCTGATCCAATACATGAGCGTCGGAAGAGAAAGTTGGTGACTGGACCGCCCCTTGATGTCATCCAATTCCAGGGAGGACAGTTCTGAAGACCTCAGGTAATAGATTTTGTCAATTCCGCGTTCCTTTGCAAGTTCATTCGCCACATAGACGAAATGATTGGCTTGCGGCAAATCTCCGGAACCGATATAAAGTTGGAAGGTTTCATTGTTTTCGATTTTTCTAATCAGTTCTTGGTAAGTAATCGAGACAAAAACATGGTCGTTGCTTTCCAGGCTTTCATATTCCTTCTTGATCTTGGCTTTGTCTCCGCCCCAGGGAATGTTGAAGAGGATGACAACCAGAATCGCCAGGAAGGCCACGGCCGCAACGATCAGCGTCAGTTTTTTCTCGTCAAACTCTCTCTTTTTCTCGCTCATTTTTCAGCCTCCAGTTTCGACACCTTTATTATTATAGCATAACCCCATCCCTTATGCAATAATTTCCGAAGGAATTGAAAAGCCGAAAAACCCCCAAAAATCCAACCAACAAGCCGCATTAATTATAAAGACTCCCTAATTTTCCGGGAGTCATTTGATTCTTTCTTCGCTTTCGGGGTCGAAGAACAAAAGTTTATTTTGGTTGATTTTAATCTTCACCCTGTCATTCAGCCGGAAATCGGACATTCCCCGCACTTCTCCGGCGCATTGCACGCCGTTGATTAAAAAGAAAACCAAAGTCTCCGCTCCGAGCAATTCCACGTGCGTGACCGGGAATCCGGCTCCGTCCCCGCTCTTTTCCACTTCGATGCCGTCCGGACGGATTCCGACCAGGACCTGTTTTCCCAGATAGGGTTTGAGAGCGGAAAGGAAATTGACGGGATGTAACTCTCCGTTAACCAGAATTCCCTCTTTTGAAAGAATTGCCGGAAACAGGTTGATGCTGGGGATGCCGATGAAACTTGCGACGAAAGTGTTCGCGGGATCCGAAAAGATTTCCGCGGGGGTTCCGACCTGCTGAATCCTGCCGTGCCTCATGACGACGATCCGATCGGCCATGGTCATCGCCTCGGTCTGATCGTGGGTGACATAAATCGTCGTCGCCTCCAGACTCTTGTGCAGACGGATCAGTTCCGCCCGCATCTGGGTCCTGAGTTTGGCGTCCAGATTCGATAAAGGCTCATCCATCAAAAACAGTTTGGGATTCCGAACTATGGCCCTGCCCAAAGCGACCCGCTGTTTCTGCCCGCCCGAAAGGTTTTTCGGCTTTCTTGCGAGGAAGGGAGTGAGGTTGAGCATTTCCGCCGCTCTCCTCACCCTTTCATCCACTTCCTGTCTGGAAAACCGCGTTTCGATTCCGAAGGCAATGTTTTCGTAAACGGTCATCGTCGGATAAAGGGCGTAGTTTTGGAACACCATGGCGATGTCCCTATCCTTCGGGGGAAGCGGATTTGCCAGGAGGCCGTCAATATACAATTCGCCGTCCGTGATTTCTTCCAAACCGGCGATCATCCTGAGCACAGTCGATTTTCCGCAGCCGGAGGGCCCGACAAGGACGATGAACTCCTTGTCTTTGATTTCCAAATTGAAATCGGAAACCGCGACTATGTTTTTGTAATAGTGTTTGCTGACATTAACCATTTTCACATCTGCCATGGTCCTCGCTCCAATCTTTTCAGCAGGAATTCATATTTTTCACGCAAAATCTGCATCCTCGCGACGGAGAATTTGAAGTCGCTTTTTTTGTTCCGGCGGAACCAGATTTCCTTGTATTCGCAGATCAAGGAATCGATGTCGGATATCAGCGCCCGCACCTCTTCCGCTTTCGCATCGATGTTCCTCAATTTCAAACAGAGATTGTTTAACTTCCAGGCGTGGCTGAGCAGACGGAAGGTGAAGCGCGTTTCCTGAGTGAATTCGTCTTCCCGAAGTTTTCCCCAGACGATCCTGCCAGGAAACGAGGAATTCTTCGGTCTTCGAAAGTTCCCGGGCATTTAAAATCTTGTCGCTTGCAAACATCGCGGTGGGGTCGGAATAATCGCCGATGTCGACCTTGATTCCGTCAAGCTGATGGACGTAGAAAGCGACGAACAGTTTCGTCAGGTTGAACAGGCGTTCATCCTGGCATTCCGAGTAATTCCCAAGTTCGAAGAGGGCTTCGCTCAAGGGGTTTCGGAAGAGGTTTTCGTCCAACTCCGCAAACAGGTCCGCAAGAACCACGTTTTCCGAATTCCAGGCGTGGGCCGCGCCGATCCAATAGGCCAGAAGGGAGGATGGAAACTGTTGGAGGGAGCCGCCGTCGCCCCAATCCGTGATCATCAGACCCTTGGCTCCGTGTTTCTTCCCGTAAAAGCTTGCCTCCCTGCAGTTTTCCAACATCACCTTGCTTCTTCCGGCGATGCTGTTCCAAAGCGAGGTTCCGCAGGCGACGATGAAATCCTTGCCGTGCTTTCGGTAAAGTCCGCAGTTCTCATCGCTGAAGTCGCCGGGATGGTATCCCCACTCCAGGAACACGGTTTCGCCGAAATATTCGAAAAATTCCGGTTTCCTCTTCGCGACATCGCCCCACATCAGCGGCACGACGCCCATGCTGCGGACATGGGAGACGATCTCCCGCATGTATTCCGCATAAATCCTTTCCGCATCCGGATGCTTTTCCGGAAAAAGGAGTTCGAACGGTTCGTCACCGCCGATGGTGAAATACTTTGAATCCGGGTAGTATTTGAGCATGTCGGAGAACAAGGCGTAGACGAATTCCTTCGCCTCGGGATTGAAAGGATCCAAGGTCCCCGGATATCCCCGGAGCCCGTTTTCGGACCACCGGAAATCCCGATTCAAAGCCAAATGCCGAAACTCATCCTGGTTCAGCCAGTACGCCATGTGCCCGAAGCAGTTCATATTGGGGGTGAGGCTGATTCCCCTCTTTTCACAATACTCCCTCAATTTCAAAACCTCTTCCCCGGTCAGGAAGTCTTCCTTGTTCTCATAATAACCGGGGAAACTTTCGAAATAGAACGACCTTCCCTCAACATACAATTGCAGATCGTTGACCTTCGCCAGCGCCAGCTGATCGACGATTGCGCACAAAGTTTCCAGTTTCGGAACCTTATTCCGGGAAATGTCAATCATCACCGAGCGAATCGGAAAGTCAGGTTCGTCATAAATTTCGAGTTTCCTTACGTCCTGTTGTTTTAAAAGCTGGACGAAAGTGGTGAGGCCATATTGGCGTCCGGAAGCGGAGGAGGAAGCAATTTTCGCTTCCCGGGAATCAACCGTCAAACGGTAAGCCTGTTCAGGCAGGGATCCGTCGGTGAGGAAGCGGAGTTGAAAATCTGACTCCTGGTTGAGGTGACCCCGAAGCAATTCGCGTTCAAACTCCGTTAGTTCCTCAAAACATTTGACTTCCCTGACGTTTAATTTTTCTCCCAGATGTTTTATTCTTTTTACTGCCGGGACTATCCTCATATTCATCATTTCTTCCTGTTGTCGACCAGTATGGGCATGAACAGTCCGCCTTGAACCGTCCGGTTCCGGAAAACAAGGTGCTCACCGGTCACGGTGTCGATCCAATCGGAAAACGGAACGCGATCCGCGGTCTCACAAAGAAAAGCATGCACCATCCCGATAACTTCCTTGCGTTTTTCCTTGTTTTCAGTCAGGCAGGCGACCCAAAGCAGCCAATCGGTCTTGGTGTAGGTGTTCCTGCTGTCCAGGGGGATTCCGTACCGGTTCTTCTTGGTAAGGTAATGATCCAGTTCCCGTTCTTTGAAATCCCTGGCGAATAAGGGCTCACCGATCAGATCGTCGACAGCCAGGTTATATTTTAAACTGAAAGTGCCCTCTTCATCAAGAGCCAGCAAGGAATGTTCCCCGTTGAAATAGAGTTCCATCCATTTTTTAGCGTAATCCCTGGCAATTTCCAGGCATTCTTTTGCCGTTTCCTCTTTTCCGAGCATCTCCGCGATCATCGCATAAGCTTTGATGCCGATGATGGCTTTGATCGCAAGGTTGGCGTTCTTGTCCAGATGGCCGGAAAAGTCGTCCGTGCAAAGCTGGTTGCAGGGAACCAGGCCGTGCTCGACAAGAAAACCGGCCCATTTGCTTAACAAATCGAAATTGGCGCGAAGGATGGCGGTATCTTTCGTATAAAGTGCGGTCAGGTAGCTTACAATCAGCATGTTCCCCGATTCTTCCACCGGCATCTGCTTGTTCATGTCATAGATTTCGACGGTTTCGGGAAACTGATGGTAGAAAGGCAAAGAAGTCTGCTTTTTCCAATCCCAGACTTCCAGATCTAATTGTTTGGAGGCATCGGACTTGACCGCATAGTACTGGCCCAGACAATAGGGGTAAATCCCGACGTCATGGGGAGCGAAATCGTACTTCCAGACAGGCATGCGGGCGAAATCAAAAACCGGCTGCAGCATGCCCTGCACAAGTTCTGGCCTTTCCAGCAAAAAGAGCGGCGCCGAGGGATATGTGATGTCGACTGTCTCGATGCAGCCGTCGGAATTGCATTCTTTGGAAAGGAACAGAAGCCTTCCTGAACCGTCCTGGACCAGTTTATGGGCGCCCAGCGTCTGCCTGTATGCGGCTTTGAGGACGAAAAGGTATTCTTCCCCGTACGCTTGGGCATACTCCTCCAATTTCAGATCGGCTTCGTCGCATTTGGCTTTGATTTCCGGGCCGCCGGCTACTTCCCCGACTACAATTTCTCAATCATCTATTCCTGCCTTGATTCTTATCTTTACATTCTTGCGGAATACCAAAAGAAGACTCTCGACATAGAAAGTTTTGACTCGTTTAAAGTCTCCAAAAGCAAAGCCGGGGTGGTTTTTGAGATCGAAGAATGGGGCGTAAAGACAACCTATACCTTCCGGATTGGGATCAACAAATTGGCTTTGAAAGTCGAATATGAAGGCGGAGATATTGAGATTGCGGAACTTGTGAAGGACGGAAGCAAATACTATGTCCAAATTGTCGGAAAATACGGAGATGATTACGCTGTCTATCAAGCCGCCTACCTGGACAATAACAACATGTCATTCGCCTACAAGAGCGATTCCAAATTCAGCAGCATTTTTGACACAACGATTCTCACGAACTTTGCGACCCAGGGCGACGAAGTCCATTCCCTCACTAACGGAGTCTACAATTTCTTTGAAAAGTAAAAAAAATAAAAGAGGCATCCAAAAACGGATGCCTTTTTCAAACATGTGCAGAGTTTTTAAAAAAAACGCATAAATTTCGTTGGTTTTCAAGAATGGTGACCCGTACGGGATTCGAACCCATGAATGCATGCGTGAAAGGCATGTGAGTTAAACCACTTCTCCAACGGGCCAAAAAAATGGCGCCTCCAATAGGATTCGAACCTATGACCCCATGATTAACAGTCATGTGCTCTAACCAGCTGAGCTACGGAGGCGCAATTTAATAATAGAAAGAAAGCTTGGCGACTACCTACTTTTGCGGGGGAGAGCCCCCACTATCATCGGCGCTGAAATGCTTAACTTCTGTGTTCGGGATGGGAACAGGTG
>Ga0134103_1001373_pt1 | contig 22901 bp, 29 predicted proteins | sample 14_taG_2_FD_94445 | JGI IMG/M metagenome (GOLD analysis project Ga0134103, IMG submission 94445) | Switchgrass degrading microbial communities from high solid loading bioreactors in New Hampshire, USA - 14_58_20_212_A1 metaG | ecosystem: Engineered > Bioreactor > Semi-continuous > Anaerobic >...
ATTATGGTTATTAATACATCATTATATCAAATGATAATTCTATACTAACTACTAATTACCTAGTACTAAACAACAGGATGATTTCCTATAAAATCATTTACACATAATTATTGACGCAACCATAATAAATAATAAATAAGCATTACAGAAGATCATTTAGTTAAGTTTTTGCACAATCAGATACTACCTTAGTGAAAGGGGTGAATCCCACCATCTCCACCATTCTAGAATGACCGGTTTGATACAGTATGTTCAAACCTTTTTGTTTATTGGGGAGAGAATAAAAACTTATTTATCGAAACTTGAAGAATACGAGATTAGAGAAGTTTTTTAATCATAATTTTCTAATTTAGTTGAGCAAAACAAGCTATAAAATGATAAAATTAATATATAAAATAAAAAATTATAATACAATTTATGAGAATCAGTTAAGTAGTTCAAACATATTTAGTCGATTAAAAAACTGTCATGATTAGTAGATTTTACATATTGAACGGTGATATGATGGTTAATTTAAGTTCAGTAAATAATTTTGGTGGAACTTCATTTATACGTGAAGATGTTGACTTTTACTCTGAAGGAACAAGATGTAGTGCATGGTTATATTTACCAAAAAGGGAATATAAATATCCTATCATTGTAATGGCCCATGGATTAGGCGGGACGCGTGAGTTAAGATTATATGAGTACGCTGAAAGGTTTGTAAAAGCAGGGTATGCATGCTTTTTATTTGATTATCGTAATTTTGGTGCAAGTGATGGCAATAAAAGGCAACTAATAAATGTGCGAATGCAACTTGAAGATTGGAATAATGCCATAGAATTTATAAAAAGGGATAATCGCGTTGATGGGGAGAAGATATTACTTTTTGGTACTTCTTTTAGTGGTGGGCATGTGATATGGTTATCTGCACATAGAGATGATATTAAAGGTGCAGTAGCACAGTGTCCATACACGGATACCAAGGCAACAATAAAAGCAGTATCTATTCATTATGTCTTGAAAAAAGCACCGTTTGTTATTGCGGATGTACTATCTTGCATAACGGGATATCATCCCGTAATGTTAAAACTATCTACATATAAAGGAGAAAATGCTTTGATGGAAACTGATGAAGAAACCTTTAAGCGTTTCATTGGTGATGCGAAATTTATTAATGAAGTACCAGCCAGAACATTACTGGAATTTGTTAAGTATTCTCCGGGTAAGTATTTCAAAAAAGTAAAAAATCCAATTTATGTTGCTGTTTGTACAAAAGATGAATTAGCTCCTAGTGAAAAAACCATACAACTTGCAGGTATAACGAACTACGCAACATGTAAGCAATATAATTGTGGACATTTTGAAATTTACATAAATCCATATTTTGAAGAAGCTATCAATGATTATATTAACTTCTATAATCAGATTTTAAAGTAAATCCTAAGCATACTAATATTTACTAATTATACATTATAATACAAGCATCATTTTGCTTAACAGATAAAGTAATAAACATGTATTGGATTGATTCAGTACTACATATACAGTCACTCTAAGAAATACTAAAATTATTTCATTAATATGAAAAAAACTTGCTTTGTTACTTCATTACTTACAAACTGCTGTTGATAGGTTTTTTTAGAATATTTCTAAATCCTATATAAAGTTTAGTATAAATGATACTAATGTTTTATTGGAAGGATTTAGTGATTAGAAAGAGACTTTTATTCGTAACTCTTATTTGTGCTTTACCACTCATGGTTAATGGATGCATATCTACGGAGCCCAGTTTATGTAGAAAGTATTGAAGTGTACAAAAATGGTGAGTTATTAGAAGAAAAACTTCAATATTATGATGGTACTTTATGGGTTGACTATGACAATAAAACAAATACGAAACAAAAGATTTATTATAGTGTAGATATTAGAAGTGACGATATTTAAGATATTACTCAAGAGGAAAATATTTATTTCTGTTCCCATGAATTTACATTTACTGGTGAAATTAATGCGATTACGGTAACATGATTTTTACCAGTGATGGACTTAAGTATATGGAATCAAAAGATGAGAACAGTATCTTTATTATGGTGTGCATTTTAATATAGTAAATAAATAATGTGGTATGTTTAATTTAAAATATTACTTAAGAGATATAATAGTAAAAATTACTTTATAAGGTAGTTAGCAACCATTTATGATATTTAATGTGATCATAAATAAGAATCAAATATTTTAAGAGATAATTTACTAATGATAAACTTTGCACTATTTAACGAAGAAACTAAGAATAATATGCTTAAAAAATATGAAAACGATGATGAATCATTTAAAGAAGATAAAGAGATAATACTAAGTTTTTGGCATAATCTATAAGAAAGATGATTATTGGTATTTACAAGGGCAAATATTCTAAGAAAATAAATTTCCGATTGTTAAGAAAAGTATATAATCAAGATTAACTAAATTAACGCATATTCCTCGAGTTGATACATAGCTATCAACTCTTTTTATTTTTGTTTTTTATGTATTTTTATAATATTCATTCATACTAGTTGACGCATAATACTATGTAATGTATAATATAATGTAAAAGGAGGTAAAAGATGAAAATACAATTAAAAAAAGGATTGCTAGATATTTGCGTCTTAGCTTCCTTAGTAGAAGAAGATAGTTATGGTTATAAGTTGATTCAAAATACAAAAGAAATAGTTGAAATGTCAGAATCAACTTTATATCCGATATTACGCCGATTAGAGGAAAATAAATATTTAACTTCTTATACTAAAGAGCATAATGGTAGATTAAGAAAATATTATAGCATAACTGATAAGGGTAGAGAACATATATATGAATTTTTAGATGAATGGAAAGACATGAAAAGAATTTACGACTTTATAATGGAGAGAGTGAAACATGGATAAGAGAGAATTCTTAAAAGCGATAAGTCATAATTTAAAAGGATTTGATAAATCTGAGATTAATGGAATCCTAGCATATTATGAAGAAATCATTGCCGATAAAATGGAAAGTGGTTTAACAGAAGAAGAAGCGGTTGCGAGTTTAGGTGATATTAACGATATTACCAATGAAATTAAAGTTAATCTCGTATCAAAACGTGATGATAAGAAAATATCTAACTCATTAAAAAGTTTTATTATTATTTTAGGTATATGTTCATCACCAATTCTTCTACCATTAGGAGTAGCTTTTGCGGTATTATTTTTATGTTTATTTATTGTTTCCTTTATGATAATCATTGTGTTTGGTTTAACTGGTATATCGATTGTAATCGCAGTGTTTTTAAATAGTATTAGAACACTTAGTACAGGTGGAGATATTGCGACGATTTTTATTCAATTAGGATTAGGTTTTATAAGTAGTGCTTTCTTAATTGGACTAACAATGGAACTATATAAAGCCATGAAAATATTACTAAATAAAACCAATCAACTCTTTATTAAAACGATTAAAAAGAAAGCAAAGAAAGGAGATGAGAACCGTGCTTAGAAAAATATTAATAGCGGTATTCTCATTAGGTATAGTTCTAACGATTACTGGTTTAGCTTTAAGCGATTGGAATTTCAATGTTATTGTCGATGCTTTTACAAATGATGAAGATTATGAGTATGTAGAAAAAAACGGAGATGAAGAAGTTAAAGAAATAAAAATTAAAATAAATAGCGGTAATATTGTTTTTCACATTTACGATGGTACTGGATATAAAGTTGATTTTTATGAATCAGATTATAATAAGAAAATTGTTAATCTAGAAAACAATGTCCTAACCATCACAAATCAAATAAAACTTAGATATCGCTTTTTCAATATTTCTTTTACCCCAAGTGAATATCAAAAATTGAGTATCTATCTACCAGAGTCTTTTAATGGTAAAGTTAATATTGAAACTTCATCTGGTAACATAATTATAAGCAATTTTCACTTTACTGATTTAAATATTGAAGTTTCTAGTGGTAATGTGATACTAAAAGAAGTGGTAGTAGAAAATGATACTAACATTAAGAATTCATCAGGAAATATTGAGTTAACTGATTTTTCAACAAATAATTTAACAATTAAAGCATCAAGTGGCAAAATCCTTTTACAAGAAGCAAATATTAGGACAAAAGTTGATATTAAGTCATCTTCTGGAAACATCATTGTTAATACAAGTAAGCTATCCTCGATAGATGTACGCACTTCTAGTGGTAATGTACATATCATTGATAGTGAAAGTGATAATATTGATCTGCAATTATCGAGTGGTAATGTAAAAGTTATCCTTAAAGGTAATGTTAGTGATTATAGTATAGATGCAAGTGTTTCATCAGGTAATATCTATTATCAGGGTAAAAGAATCGAGGGTGGTTTATATACTCCTACTGGTAGTAAAGCAATAAAAATAAGAATTTCTTCTGGTAATATTGAATTGGATTTTAATGAAGAATAAACTATAATATCCATATAAAAACCTATAGAGTAGTTAAGAAAATACTCAGTAGGTTTTTTATTAACTGACAATAAATAAGTAATAGATTATTTATGAAAAAAATGCTAAAATATCGGTATCCATATAAAGATTATGTAAAAGGGATTATATTCTAAATTATGATGTGGTTATAAAAAGAAATGAGTAAACGAGGTGTTAGAATGAAGAGATTTTATATCAGTTTGGGCAAAGTTTTACTAGGATTAGTGATATCTTTAGTTTTAGTTGTTACTTTAGTTTTAGGGTATTTTACGATTGTGGAGTACAGACCTAAAGAAGTAGAACAGTTACAAATTAAAAACAAAATTGAATCAAAGGTTGAACTAGGGCAAGACATAACCATATTAACTTTCAATATCGGTTATGCTGGACTTGGGAAAGATGAAGACTTTGTGTTAGATGGGGGAACTAAAAGTCGACCTGATAGCAAGGAAGTAGTGGAATCCTATTTAAATGGTATTAAGAGCTTATTAACAGAGAATGCTGCTGACATTTACATGCTTCAAGAAGTAGATTTAAACTCAAGAAGAAGTTATTATATCAATGAAGTACATGAAATTGAAACATTATTAGGTAATAATTATAATTCGACCTTTGCCTATAACTATAAAGCTAATTTTGTACCTTTCCCAGTTTCTTTTACCAACTACCTAGGTAAAGTGGAAAGTGGTATTCTTACCTTAACTAAATATCAAGTTAATACTAGCCATCGTTATCAATTCCCTGGTGCGTTTGCATGGCCTGTCAGAACGGTTAATTTAAAACGGGCGATGATGGTTAATGTACTACCAATTTATAATAGTAATAAAGAGTTAATTGTTGTGAACTTACATATGTCAGCCTATGATGGCGATGGTTCTTTACGGGCGCAAGAAATGCAAATGTTGAAAGAATTCTTAATCGAACAAGCAGAAAAAGGCAATTATGTTATTGTTGGTGGGGACTTTAATCAAACTTTCCCTTCCGCTAAAGATATTTATCCCGCTAAACCAGGATATTATACCGCTTATCCCATTGAAGATGATTTTTTACCAAGTGGATATTCCTTTGCGGTTGATATCACTAAACCTACCTGTCGTTTATTAAATGAGCCATATGATAAGAATAGTCCTAATACCCAATATTACATCATTGATGGGTTCATTGTTTCTGATAATATTAAGATTAATTTTGTTGAAACCATTGACCATGATTTTCAATATAGTGATCATAACCCTGTTATTTTAGCAATTCAGTTATTGCCATAGATAAATTTATAAGTTATAAAAATTTAGATTTTCAAAAATATCCCATTTGATACATTATGAGTATTAAGGTTTGATACATGGTATCAAACCTTTTTTCTATAAATAAGTTAAAAATATCTATAAACATTTTCATTTCCTATGTTATAATCAAACTAACTTGTAACAATCAACAATAAAGTATGTTCTTATTAGTTAACCTAATAAACTGATATGATGTCAAGAACTTGGACTAAAAAATATATAAAATTAAGCTGCTAAATTAAATTGTTTTACGAATTCATTTGGAGTTAAATAACCTAGACTTTGATGAATCCTTCTAGTGTTGTAAAATCCATAATTGTAAGCAAATACAAGTTGTTTAGCATGGGCTAAGTCCCTTATGATCACACGGTATAAACATTCACGTTTTATTGAAGCGTGATACGACTCTATGATAGCGTTGTCATAAGGGTATCCTTTAGCACTATATGAAGCAATTATTTTATTTTTTTCAAGTAGGTTTCTATACCTTTTTGAAGTATACTGTGCTCCTCGATCGCTATGGATCATTTTGATACCAGGATATAGTTTAAGTAGCTTTTCAGTGTTTCCACTAACGAATTCATCATCCATTCTATTCGATACATCAGAATGTAACACTTGACGCCCTAGGACATCTATAAACGTGATTTGATACACCCAATTGTTCTTTTGTGTGTGGATATAGGTAATATCAGTTACAACGTGCTTATAAGGCTCTGTAACCTCTGCTTCTTTAAGATGATTGAATAGAGTTTCATCGCAGCTACTACTTGTTCGTTTAGGGCGATATACTGTACGATAAACTGATCGGATATTTAATTGTTTCATGTAATTGCCTACGGTTCTTTCAGAGATTATTATTTTATCCTTTTCTAAGATATTCTTAATCTTTCTAGCTCCATAAATACGATCTGATTGCTTCCATATTTCCATAACTTTTTCTTTGATTAATTCACGTTTTTCAGCACTCTCACTTGGCTTACGATTGATATATTCAAAATAACTAGATTTAGCTAATCTAACTGCCCACAGTAATAGCTTTAGTGAGTGTTCTTCTTTATATTTTTCAATAAATTGAACCTTTTTCTCAATTGGAGTTAAATCTATTTGACTGAAAATATGGAGATGCACTTTTTTAGCACTTCATTCTCCTCACGTAATTTAGCCATCTCTTTTTTCATCTTAGCTAAATCATCATTCGTAGTTACTTCACCATTTTCTGTAGTAACAGTTTTATATTTTTTAATCCATGAATATATAGTAACTTCACTAAGTTCATATTCCTTAACTAATTCTTTAACTAGTTTCCCATCTTCATAGAAACCAACAATCATCTTCTTAAATTCTACATCATATCTTTTCATACTGGACTTCCTCTCCTTGATTTATCTATTGTACCATATTGACTTTATATTTTTAAGTCCAGTATTAATTCTAACATCAAACTCATCATATGAATTATTATGAATCAAATATATAAAAACATTATATTTTGAGTTTATTAATTGATTTTAAAATATATAAAACATGGAGCGGCTCATGAATTTAGAAGAACCAGGTAGACTTCAACATCCTGATGGGGGATTTGGTAGATTTCATAGTATGAGTAGTGATAATTATCTTACTACAGAAAAAGCATTACGACGCTTTTGGTTTTTAAACCTAGATAATAATCACCCTATTGTAAGCAAGTGTCTAGATTATGTTAAGAAATGTTTATATAAAGAATTAATAACTACAGATCGTAGAGAAAAAGTCATTAATTGGGATGCCTTTGAAGAGTTAATGTTTTCAAGTTGGTTAACTCTATTTAAAGTGGAAGATGAAAAAGTTATTTCAACAAAATTAAAATGGAAAACTGTTATTGAAAACTCTATTATCGATAATAAACTTGATTATTTGGAATATAAGAAACAATATCGTTTAATGTTTGGCAGGCAAGGACAGAGAGAAATCTCACCATCATCTTTTTATAAGGTAACTTTATTAACCGATATTCTATCTCCAATCGCTAAACAAGCTTACTTTAATTTCATCATGGAAAAGGGCATATATTATATTTATGATAAAAACTTATATGAACTACCAAAGATTTTTGATTCTAAGTATACAATTAGTTACTTAATTGCGATAAAATTCATCGCTCCCTATGCAGGTAAGAATGATTTAGAATATGTGAAAATATGGCTTGATAATAATCGGACGCCTAAAGGAGATTGGGAAATGCCAAGTATTAAACCCGATGGCATTGTGTTTCCAATTAGTGAGAATTGGCGGAAACGAGAGAATAAAAAAAGGGATATCAATCTTTTTATTAATGATGTGATATCTTATCTATAATTATGAAAATACCTTAGTTTAGTTATTAATATAAGCAAATCCCCCTTTATTGGATAAACAATATAAGGGGGATTTTTTTGATTATATTTTATTTTTCTTCAGGCTTAATGTGATTGATTCTATTAAGTAGAATTAAGAAGAATAAAACGAATGCGACAGCGAGAATAATATGGCTTATACCCGCAATTCCTGATATTGATGCATCAAGACCTTTGGAGATATCGGGATTTAACACTTCAATACAACCACGGATTGTCATGGAAATAACTAACAAGATTAGTCCCACATTGTAAATGATAAAGAACTTATTAAAGTTTTTGTGTTTAGTTATTCCGAAGGAATTATCTAGTAAAAGCAAAATTAATAAGAAAATTACACCTAGAACTAGTACATGAGTATGAAGGCCACCTAAAACTGTTCTGCCTGAAAAATCATTAAATTTGGTAAATTCACGATAGAAAACACCTAGAAGTAACCCCAGAATACTATAGAAAAAACTAAATTTCGCTAACTTCTTCATAACATACTCCTCATATATCTTATTTTATTGATATTTCAACATTTCGTTGAATTATTCTTATAAATATCTTAACACTACCTATTAATAAAGACAAGCAACATGATTTGTTGATAATTAATATAAATAAAGATATATTTTTTTTAATACAAAAATATATTTCTTCTTAATTATTTCGAATTCGAAGCAATTTGTGTGCATAGTTAATTAAAGCATGATACTATAGAAGTACAAAGGAAAAAGGAGAAATATACTATGGAAAATTTATTAGGTATACATCATGTTACAGCGATAACGAGTAGTGCTGAAAGGATTTATGAATTCTTTACATACATACTAGGGATGCGTTTAGTTAAGAAAACCATAAATCAGGATGATATCCATACTTATCATCTCTTCTTTGCGGATGATGTAGGTAGCCCAGGAACTGACATCACGTTTTTTGACTTTAATGGTGCTCCTAAAAAGGTTGAAGGGATTAATGAAATAGCTAGAACAAGTTTCCGTGTACCAAGTGATGAAGCTTTAGAATATTGGATAAAGCGATTTAATAAATATGAAGTTAAGCATGAAGAAATAATAGAATTATTCGGAAAGAAAGTTATCTTCTTTGAAGATTTTGATGAACAAAAATACGCACTCTTTTCCGATGAAAATAATACAGGTGTTCCTAGTGGTATACCCTGGAAAAAAGGACCAATTCCTGATGAGTTTGCGATTACAGGACTTGGACCAATCTTCCTAAGGATTAATAATTTAGATTTAATAGATAAGGTATTAGTTGAAGGATTATTTATGCGTAAAAAAACTAGTGCCGGTAATCTTCACTTATACGAAATGGGTGATGGAGGTAATGGCGCTAGTGTCATCCTTGAAGTAGTGGACAGTAATGAAAGAGGTATACAAGGATATGGTGCAGTACATCATGTTGCCTTTCGGGTTAAAGATGAAGAAGTTTTAAGAACTTGGATTAAGTACATCGGGCTTTTAGGATTACCACATTCAGGATTTGTTGATCGATTCTACTTTAAATCATTATATACAAGAATGTATCCTGGCATATTATTTGAATTTGCGACCGATGGACCTGGCTTTATTGATGATGAAGAAGATTATGAAATATTAGGTGAAACCTTAACCTTACCACCACGATTTAGAGAGCAACGAGAGTATATTGAGAAACTTGTTCGTCCCATCGATACAGTAAGAAGCAATAAAGTATTCGAAAAAGAATATTTGTAGGTGATGAAAAATTGGAACAGAATTTACGAGCACTAACTATTCTACTTAGAGCAGCCAAAAGCGTTGAAAAGGTTCTTAAAGAAGATATCGCAAGATATAGTTTAAATCCAGCAGAGTTTGGCGTATTAGAATATTTATATCATAAAGGTAGTCAACCTATGGCAAATCTATCTAAGAAATTATTAATGGCTAATAGTAGTATGACATATATAGTAGATAAATTAGTTTCAGTAGGATTAGTAGAAAGAATTGAAAACCAAGAAGATAAACGAAGTCATTATGTAAAACTTACTAAAACAGGTGAAGAGTATATTAAAAATATCTTTCCGAGCCATGAAGAAAAGATCGATGCAATCTTTTCTTCATTAACAATGGAAGAAGTAAAAGTTCTAGCGGATTTACTTAAGAAAACTGGTTTACATGCTGAAGAGTTAGTTAAAAAGGATTAATTAACTATATTAAGTTGTGAGGTAATAAGATGATACATATATTTAAAAAAGGAATTAATGATAATACTTTATTACTCCTCCATGGTACAGGTGGAGATGAGCATGATCTTCTCGATGTTGGTAATATAATTGATCCTAATGCCAATATCCTAAGTGTTAGTGGAAATGTTAAAGAAGCAGAAATGAACCGGTTCTTTAGACGTTTAAGTCCAGGTGTTTTTGATTTAGAAGATTTAGACGTAAGAACTAGAGAACTATATGATTTTATAAATGAAGCTAGTCGAAAATATGGTTTTAATCGCAAAAAAGTTATTGCGATAGGATACTCTAATGGCGCAAATATAGCCGCAAGTATGTTATTTACCATTGAGAATGCCCTGCTAGGTGCAATACTCCTTAGACCCATGGTACCTAGAAAAGATAAAGAGTTAGTAACTAATAGTAATACGAGCATTTTTATCGCAGCAGGTCTATATGATAATATTTGTCCACCCGAAGAAACTAATGAGTTAGTATCTTACTTGAAGGTAAAGAACAAAGAAGTGAGATTAGAGTGGATAAAAGCGAATCATCGCTTAACTTATGATGAGTTACTACTTATCAAAGAATGGTATAATGAACGTTTCATATGATAAAAATACTTTGTCTAGTAGTATTTTTTAGATGTTTAAGATAAAAAAATGGAAGAGAGTAGGTTAACTCTTCCATTTTTTATTTAAAAAACTGAGCGGGTGTTTATGGATTTTTGGTAAATAGTATCTACCAAATTATAGTTTGATTTTTGTGGTATTATAAAAGTATAAATGATATCTCACTAGATAGAGGTGATAAAAAGGTATATTTTAGTATAATATTATATGTAAAATTATTAAATGCTGATTTGCTATCAAAGATTTTTAACACAGATTAGATGTAAGTTTAAGTATGTAAATTCTCATATACATTAATATCAACTAATATTTCTATCAGTACACTTTGCTTCATATAGTAATGTTGTTTTGAAATAATTAGTAATGTTTATTGACTAATATATAAAAAGTAGTTATCTAAACTCATAACCAAATTACATTAATTGGTCCAGCATATCTATCTTAATAGAGTATATTTATTTATCTCATTATACTCATGGACTTGTAATACTTATTTAATGATCTACTTATTCTAACATAAACATTAGTATAAAACGACTAAAAGCATGTTAGTCCATTTGCAATTCTTATTACAAGTATTTTTACTAACATTTTAATTCTATTTCATATAAGAGGGAAGGAGAGTTAGAGAAATATAATAAGATGTTTATTATGTTATATGTTTTATGTTTTATAAATTATAATACCTAAAGTAATAGTAATTGCATGAAGTTTAGGCAGGAATATTGGTATAGATCTTGTAAGAATGTAACCTAAATCATACCTGATAAAAAGATAGTTTAGCTTTTATTATCTGATTAGTTATAAGAAGTTTGTCTGTACTAAAAGAAGTAATCTCAGTGAGCAATAAATCAATTGAAATCAAATGTAACATTATTCGTATTGTCAACTCAAACATAATATAGTTAAAAAAAATATTCTATTTAAAAAAAGACAGTAGGGTTATTAAGACGACAAAATTATTAGGAGGGCAATAAAAATGTTATACAATGTATATATTTTTTTTAAAGAAGATATGTTTAATGGTGAAATCTATGCTGAAGGGATATATAATAGTGTAACAAATACACTATTAGTAAAAAAAGGTTCAAAAAGAAGGTTTATCTATACAAATCACTTTGAGAAGAATAAATATTATGCTTTGATGTGTGAGTTGGTAGATAAAAAGGTTATTGATTCTGATGAATTTATTAAAGACTATGAGTTTTCAAGTCCATCAAGTGCTTCATCTGTTATACTTGGCGGTAGTACTAATGGACGAATAGAATGGAAATCAAAAGATGGAAAAACTATTAAAGATCTTATGAAAAGATAAAAATATGCTTATATCGTAAGTTGCTCACTAATTGAGTATAAGTAGTAAACTACTAGGTTTTCATATTTGATTTGTTAAACATTTATAAACATTACTTACTCCTTCCCACTTTATACCATATAGGTGATAGTACATCTACGAAAAGTATTATACATAGTACTTATATGTAAACTTAACTCTTTATCATATAGTTTTTTTCTCTAGATGTTTTTAAAGCAAATTTAATTAATTAGTATTTATTTTTTTGCTTTAGTTGTGTTATTATTAGAGCAATCCATAGAGTGAAGTAAAATCCTCTATGGTTTATTTATCTAATATAAGTGTGCTGTCACTATGTATTAATGCGTTAAACCCAAATTAATCCAAGTTAATTCACCAAGCATTTATTGTAAACACAGGTTTTTCTCATTCATTTTTTATTATGAAATATTATAATCATTTTGCAAGTATATATGAGTTTCTACTGTTTAAATGTTTTAAAGATTCCTGGTGTTTTACATGACATATAGACTTCCAGAAATTAGCGATAAAGATATGCTTTATGAATATGTCCTAGAACACTATGATGTTGGAGAATATAGAATAAGCGCAAGTCTTGGCATTACTAGTATGAACTTTGAAGAATGGGTAGAAATAATTAAAAAGAGTGCATTAAAAGGCAATGCTGTCTGGGGGGAAATCATTATTATACCTTTCTTTCGATAATAGTAGATTAATAGGCTTGTTGAGTATATGTTATAATCTTCCCCAAGAGCTAGCGGAAATAGATGGGCACATTGGCTATGGTGTGAGACCATCGGAAAAAAGGTGATGTCCTTAAGTATGCTTTATCTATTTATCAAAAGAAATGAATGAATCAAATATTATTGAGATGTTATATGAATAACCTGTCATCAGCCGCTACTAATATAAAGCATGGTGGCATTCTATAAAAAGAAAATTTATATAATGAGTAAGATTTTCAGTACTATATCATAAAACTATAGCTATATTGATAGTAATATTAATGTAAAAAGGAGTATATAAATGGATGAGAGATTAAGAGGAAAAGGTAATTATTCAATTGATGAAATCATGAATTATTCATCAATGAAAGAAAGTTGGCTACATTTAGAAAGGAAGTTGTTTGAAGACTATCAAATCGAAAAAGTAATCATTAATGATTCTAAGTTGCATGGATGGGGGATAAACTATCGAGTTGGAAATAACTCTTTATGTTATATTCATCCTGAGAAGCATGCTTTGTTTATTTCTTTTCAAATTAAAGAAGATGCCATTGAAAAGATTAAACCCTATTTAAGTGATTATGCATTTAAAGGTTTGGGAACAACGTTATCCTTGTGGCAAAGGTGGCTGGATGTCATATTTTTTAACAGATGATAAGCAAGTTGATGAAGTAAGATTACTTCTAAATAATAAGATTAAACCTAAAAAATAAGTATAAGTATAAAAATATCTACTGATTAGTTAAGTAATCCGTAGATATTTATTTTTCTAGGGAAGATAAGTAACTAGGATATTGAAGTAAGGATAATAACACCAGATTTATTAGATGATTGGTTAGATTTTTTTGACAAATGGGTTTTTATCGACAATGGGTAATGGGAAGGTTGTTATTGTATGTGCTACTATTAGAACAAGGAGTTACAAGCAAAGAAAACTTAGAACACTACAGCCGCTGATGCTCCAAATAATCGCTAATCCACAGTTCAGTTTATCAAAAAAGGTAAGAAGGAAGGATATATGGCTTACATCGACGGTCGAGTTGTCGGTTGGTGTATCACCAATGAAATTATTAAAAAAGATATGTCTTGCTGCATCTTGAGATGGACATAGTTATATTGAAGCTTATCCCTTAGTAAATTATGAAAATCATGCTTTTATGGCTGAAAATTTCACTATTAAGACAATGATTTTATCCAATGTGTCATTAGGTGCTTGTCATATTTTACGAAAACACTTATGATGAACTTGTATGCGTAATTTTATTTATTTGGGTGATTTTATGAAAAAGTTATATATTATTGGCGGTACAATGGGTGTTGGTAAAACAACAACATGCCAAATACTAAAGAAAAAACTTTATAACTCTGTTTTCTTAGATGGTGATTGGTGTTGGGACTCCTATCCATTTCAAGTTACAAAGGAAACAAAGAAAATAGTACTAGATAATATATGTTACTTACTTAATAATTTCATTCATTGTCCCGCTTATAAGCATGTTATCTTTTGTTGGGTAATGGATAGACAGGAAATCATCAATACCATTCTAGAAAGACTTGATACAACTAATTGCGTTGTTAAGGTTATCTCACTTGTATGTTCTGAAGATGAGTTGATTAAACGCTTAGAAAAAGATGTAACATTAGGACTACGTAATCAAGATATTATCGTTAAAAGCCTTATGCGACTACCATTATATGATGATGTACAATCAATCAAAATTGATTGTACAAATAAAACACCAGAAGAAGTCGCAGAGTTAATCGCTAAACTTTAATCCTTTTGAATGAAAAAAACATGTTAGTATAATTACATTAAAAAAGTGATATTCAATTATTTTAGATGTTATATCAATAGGTGAAAATCCTTATATATTTAGGCTATTCACCTATTTTATTTTGTTTATATAACAATATAAATTTACAAATGATAATTATAAAATTTTGCCAAAAAATAATATGCAAATTTCAAATAAAAATGATTGATTTTTATAAGGATTAGTATATAATTGTCGTTGTACTTTTACATAGAGATTATGAGGAGAATGACAAGTTGAAAAAAGTATTAATCGATCTAAAAGATATCGTTAAAACGTTTGATGGGCAAACGATCGTAAACCACTTAAACTTACAAATTTATGAGAATGAATTCCTAACACTTTTAGGTCCTTCTGGTTGTGGTAAAACCACAACACTAAGAATGATCGCGGGTTTTGAAAAACCAGAGGCAGGGGTTATCATCATTGACGGTAAAATCGTTAATGATTTACCACCATATGCAAGACCTGTTAATACTGTTTTTCAAAGATACGCTCTATTCCCACATCTAAATGTGATTGAGAATATCGTGTTTGGTTTAAAAAACAGTAGTTATGCTAGTAAGTTGATGTTTTATGGGGAGGATAACTTAATTAAGGAAGCACAAGATAAGTATCCAAATAAGAAAATTACGAAACATTTACTAAATAAATTAATTAATGAAAAGATTTATCAAGATGCTGAGTATGCGATTAAGTTAGTGAACCTTTAAGGTCTAGAATACCGCAAAATCAATCAATTATCAGGTGGACAAATGCAGAGAGTGGCGTTAGCACGAGCCATAATTAATCGGCCTAAGATTTTATTACTAGACGAACCATTAGCGGCATTAGACTTAAAATTAAGACAAAACATGCATTATGAATTAAAGGAAATGCAAAGAAGATTGGGGATTACTTTTATTTTTGTCACCCATGACCAAGAAGAAGCTATGACTATGTCTGATCGTATAGTGGTTATTAATGATGGGGTAATCCAACAATTAGGTACACCAAAGGAAATATATAACGAACCAGTTAATCGTTTTGTGGCTGATTTCATTGGTGAATCGAATATTATTCGTGGTAAATATATTAAAGAAAATGAAATTGAAGTACTAAATAAGCGCATACCTTGTGTTGGTTATAAATTCGCTGAAAATGAAATTGTCGATGTCGTTATTCGTCCAGAAGACTGGGATGTTGTATCACTTGATAAAGCAGTATTTGTTGGTAAGGTTATTTCATCCATCTTTAAAGGTGTGCATTATGAAATTATCGCTAAAGTTGAAGATGTAGAATTAATCATCCATACTTATGAAGAAGTTAAAGTGAATGATCAAATTGGCTTAAAAGTAGATCCATACGAAATTCATTTAATGAGGGTGGCTCAAGATGAATAAGTATTTTAAGAAACTTGCCATCCCTTATTTCGTTTGGCTCTACGTTCTTGCCATTATACCTTTTGTGATTATGGTTATCTTATCCTTCGTAAATAATGAAGGATTAAATTTTAGTAAAGCCATCTTTACGTTAGATAATTTTGGTTATCTTACCACATCATCAACCGTAATTGCGTTTATGAATTCACTCTTTTACGCGGTGATAGCTACACTAACTTGTATAGTTATCGGTTATATGGTGGCGTATGCAATCTTTCGTTCCCATTTTAAAAATAAATTCTTAGTTATGACGATTTTAATATTACCGATGTGGTCAAATATGCTTTTAAGAATTGTAGCATTAAAGAATATAATGGAACCTCATAATATTATTACCGATATATTATCAAAACTTGGTATACATGTTAGTTTAGATATCGCTGGCACACCATTAGCAGTAATCATAGGTTTAATTAGTACATATATACCTTTCATGATCTTAAGTATTTATACCGCTCTAGAAAAAATCGATTACTCATTAGAGGAAGCAGCTTTAGATCTAGGATTAACAGAAACAAAGAAGTTCTGGAAAGTGATTTTCCCCTTATCGACAAAAGGAATTGTCAGTGGATCGATTATGGTCTTTTTACCTTGTATGTCTGGTTTTGCGATACCAGAAATCTTAGGACAAGGCAATATTTTACTAATCGGGAATGTGATTGATCAACATTTTCGAAACATGAACTATAATCTCGGTTCCTTATTAGCGGTAGTTATCTTAATAATTATTCTTGGGGCTATTTTCCTTGTAAGTAAATTTGATAAGGAAGGGGAAACACTACTATGATTAAGCAATATCCTGGCTATGAACAATATGAAGTGGCAAATATTGAGGATTATGGATATAAAGAACATCGGTTAACGAAAAAAATATTTAAGGTATTTCGTGCCATCGTGATTATTTTTGCGGTTTTCTTAATGTATATTCCCATTTTTACCATCTTCCTTCAATCTATTAATTCAAGCACGATTACTAGTGAATTTGGACAAATTACTTTTAAATGGTACGCTAACATCTTTGATAAAGGTTCTTTATTAACAGCCATTAGAAATACTGTGTTTATATCCATTTGGGCAACCCTAATATCAACTGTATTAGGTACATTATTTGCGATTGGCATTTCTACCTTAGAAAGAAAAGCCAAAAGACATATAATGTTACTTAATAATATACCATTACTAAATGCGGATATTGTGAGTGGAATTGGCTTAATGTTAATCTTCTCATCGTTAATTCATATTTTTCCTTATTTCTTCGGATGGAGGACGATGCTTCTTGCGCATATTTTCTTTACGCTTCCCTATGTGGTATTAAGTGTTTTACCGAAATTACGCGAACTTGATCCCAACCTTTTTGAAGCATCATTGGATTTAGGGGTTAAACCATATCCTTCTTTATATAAAGTTATTATTCCAGCCATTAAAGCAGGTATTTTCTCAGGGATGATATTAGCCTTTACCATGAGTTTTGATGATTTTGTGATTAGTTATTATACCACTGGTAATGGTTTTGATAATCTTTCTATATGGATTTATAGTAGTATGGGAAGAAAGAGTTTATCACCCTCGGTGTACGCTTTCTCCACATTAGTAACTATCCTTTTCTTCATATTATTAATCATAACTAATCTTCTCCGAGGAAGGAAACAACATCATGAAAACCACTAAAATTCTAATTGGTATTTGTTTTGCATTGTTACTTGCCTTATCATTAGTTACATTAAGACAGAAAGAAGCCTTACTAATCTTAAACTGGGGCGAGTATATTAATGATGAGGTAGTTGAACGGTTTGAAAAAGAATATAACATTAACGTAGTAATCTCATTAGCTGACTCCAACGAATTATTTTATTCAAAAATTAAATCAGGTACAACAGCTTATGATTTAGTAATACCTTCTGAATACATGGTACAAAGAATGTTTGAAAGTGGTATGTTACAACCTATTCAAAAAGAGAAGTTAAGTAATTATCATGAAGACATGTTCCTGCCTGGTGTAAATGGAATCATTGAGTCAATGAGTGCGGTATTTCCCGAATATGCGGATTACCAAATTCCTTATTTCTGGGGGACATTTGGTTTAATGTATAATAAACGTAAAACAGGTTTAGAAGAAATAATAAAAGAAAAAGGCTGGGAAGCTTTCTTTAATGAAGCAGAACTACCAACAGGAACAGAAGTAGGGATGTACAATGTTCCACGTTTCGCTTATGCAGCCGCAATGTTTTACAATCATCTGTCACCTAATGCCATTCCTAACGAGGAAAATATCGCGATTGCGCAAAGGACCCTATCAATGCGTAAGTTTAATGAATGGGGTACTGATACTTTAAAGAAGAATATTCAAAAGGGTGACTTAGATTTAGCGTTTGTTTATACAGGTGATTTTCTTGATATGTTATATCAAGAAATAAATGATGAAGTAAATCCTAAAGATATTAGTGATATAGCATATGATATTTATATTCCTGATGAAACCATTGCCTTCATGGATTCCTTTGTGATTCCCAAGAATGCTCGTCATGTTGATTTAGCTCATGCATTCATTAATTTCTTTTTAGATCCGCAAAATGCCTATGAAAACGCCAGTGTGGTTGGTTATTGTACACCTTTAGTTGAAAGTTACAACATGATTCTTGCGGGTAAAAATTCGGATGATAAGTATTTACAAAACTGGGCTTTAGCCATCGAAAAGTATTATCCCTTACCTGATGAAACATGGGAAAAGCCATATAAGGGTACACCATTAACGAACTTTGATGTCAATTCTTTAACGAAGATTACTAACATGGTTAATAATGTGAAGACAAGATAATAAAATTTAAAATATATAAGCAATATAAAAGCCCGACTTAAGTCGGGCTTTTTGATTGCTATTTAGTATTTTGAGCTTTTTCAGCGGTTTTTACTGTTGTATTGCAAGCAGTTTTTTCAGCAGATTTTGCTGATTGAGCAGTCTTGTTGTTCTTATTCTTTGCCATACATATCGCCTCTTTTCTGACATTTATGTATGAATTCTTGAAGTAATTAACTAATCTAGATTAGTTAAGATTGGATCCATAATCAATTATAGCACTTTAATTAATGATGTAAAGTAATATTAATATAAAAATACATCATTTTTATATCTATATTTCCTTGCAATATCTAATAATTTTTAGAAAATTATACTTAATTGTAATAATTAAAGTATTATAATTTTAGTATAGAATTTTGATGAGTGGTGATAGTATGGACAAGCGTTTGATTGGTAGATGTGGACTTTATTGTGGGGCCTGTAGTATCTATCGCGGTGAACGCGATGATGCTGAATTACGCCAGAAAATCGCAAAAAGCGTTAATTGTTCAGAAGAACAGGTAAGATGTAATGGGTGTGGAGATTTAAGTAGTACATGTTGGGGTTATGGATGTAAAATTGTAGTTTGTTTACGTACTAACGGATTAAACTACTGTTACGAGTGTAGTGAATATGAAAAGAAAATCTGTACGAAACATGGTAAATTAGCACAGTCATATCTTGAAATCGGAGTAGACTTAAGAGAAAACTTAAAAAAAATAGCGAATGGATTGGCTGAAGAATGGTTAAAGGAATCAGAAGCAAGATTTAAATGTTCTCATTGTGGACAACCATTATCAGCATGGAAAGAAACATGCCATAAATGTGGAAGTAAAGTTTCATTTATATATTAGTACATCATATTAGAAGAAAAATGTAAAAAGTAAGTCAAAATTACACGTAAATGTTTATAACCTCATCGCTAAATTATAAGGGAGATTCAGATTTATCAATAAATAACTGCTTAATTGATTTCAAAATAACGAAGAAAAATAAATTTGATTCGACTGGTCGGGCACAACTGTTTGCCTTTGCGTTTCATAAGTTTATGAGAAATGGTAGAGTTTATGATAAAATATATATCTTTAATCCACACCACTATATGCTTGAAGAATTAGTACAAAAAAATAGGTTTGCTTTGTGAAAAAGTGTTTTTGTTGTATCATCAAATCTTGAATAGATAATAAAGATTAGCTATGATAAGATTATCATGTTTATTTAAATTAACTTAAGAGAGGGGATAATAAAATGGGTTATGTTGAAAAATATGTTTAACAACCTAACGAAGTTATTGTCGCAAAAGTCAAACTTCATCCATTACCATTAATCTTAGCTTGGATATGGGGTGTATTAGGATTTTTGTTATTATTAATTCCTACTATTAAAGCTATTAAGAAAACGGTTAAATATTGTACCACTGAATTTGTAATCACCAATAAAAAACTCGTTGAAAAATACGGATGGCTTAATACGCATTGTGATGAAATGGTATTGTCAAGTATAGAAAATATTACTGTTACTCAATCACTTTGGGGAAAAATCTTTAAATATGGTAATGTAATTATTCAAGGTACCAATCGCAATAATATCAATTATATAGGTATTAGGAAACCAGAAACTGTTAGAGTATTAATCAATCAGTCAAGAGGTTAGAATAAAACAAGGGTAAGCCAAGTTAGGCTACCCTTTTATATTTATTTAGTCATATTGTTTATGATTATGTTATTTTAACTTTAATTTGCTTATTATGCTAACTTTTCCTAAAGTTGTTATTATACACTTATTACTAAGAAAGATAAGGTCATTTAATTGCATGAATTATCACTATTTTTATAAAATTGTGCAGAAACATGCAATTTTATAAAAATTGCAATGATGCTTGCAATTTTTCTTAATTATGATACAATTAACCTAGGTGATAATATGAGTAAAATCTATATTTGCTTAATTGGTGATATTGTGCGTTCTAAAAGCATTAATGCAAAAGAACGTATGGAATTTCAAAAACATTTTAGAGAGGACTTAGAGTATTTCAATAGGAAATATCGCGATAAAATCACTTCAAAGTTAACAGTAACGCTAGGTGATGAATATCAGGGATTGTTTAATGATGCTTTGGTTGCATTTGAACTAATTAGTTACATCCAAGTGAAATATCCCTATCAATTTCGTCACGGGATTGCGATTGGTGAACTCTATACAGATTTAAATGATATCTCCATAGGGATGGATGGTCCTGTTTGGTGGAAAGCTCGTGAAGCTTTAAATGAAATTAAAAATGATAAAAAGAATAATGTAAGTATAAAGATATACGGTTTAAAAAATAAAGTATTAGAAGATTTAATTAATAATTCGTTTGTTTTTATTAATGCCTTGATGAATAACTGGAAAGAACCACATAAAGAAGTTTTAAAAAATATCATTGAAACTTATGGATTAATAAACCAGTTTAAGCAAGTGGAGTTTGCTCATAAATTTAATTTTGATCCTTCAAAAGTAAGTAGAATTCTAAAATCAACAAAGTTCTTTGCCTATGTTGAGTTTGTTCGCAGTCTAGCAAATCTGATTAATGAAGAGGTAAGATGTTATGATTAAGCATGTGTTGATTATATTCTTAATTCTTCATGTTTTAAGCGATTATTACCTTCAAACAGATTATTTAGCATTAGAAAAATATAAGAAGCGAAAGATATTTATCTTGCACATTACTATATATTTTCTCATAATGCTTCTACCTTTTATATATTACGGCTTTAACTTCTGGTATTTACTAATTGGTGTTATTGCGGGTATTAGCCATGCTTTAATTGATACTATTAAAGCACTTATAATAAAAAAGGAAGATAACGCATATGACAGTGTATTCTTATATTTGATAGATCAAGCCTTACATATAGGTCTTATCGTATTAGGAGTTAGTTTGTTTTCTAATCGTTATACAAGTTTAGTTTTTGATGTAACTTATCATTTTTCGGACAATAACATCATCTATCTACGTTGGTTGTTGTTATTTGCGATAATCTTTAAACCAGCTAATATTACATTTAAAATATTATTTAATAAATATAAACCACAGGAAGATAATAGCTCCAATAAAGCAGGTGGCGTAATCGGTAACTGTGAAAGGTTGCTTTATAGTATTTGTTTTATCTTAAATCAATATACTTTATTAGGTTTAATAGTAACTTGTAAAGGCTTTGCGCGGCACAAGGATATTCAAGAGAAAGCGGGATTTGCAGAATACTTTTTAATTGGTACTTTCTATAGCATCATTTATTCAGTCACAAGTTATTGGTTAGTATTTCATTTAATTTAACAGGGGAGTTTCCTCAAACTCCCCTATATTTTTTATTTATATAATAGGTACAATTGTCATAGTGCTACATATTTTATATTAGTGAGTTATTAATAAGAGGGTGAGCTAAATGAATGTTGAAGTGATTTGTGTACCTATTATAACGACTTGTGTATATTGGATAATAAATTTATTAAAATACACTTTAAATAATAACCCTAAATTTAAACGCTTTATTCCTCTAACCGCACTAGGGTTAGGTATTATCTTTGGAGGGGTGTTCTTTTTTGGCATTCCTGAACTCATTCCAACTGATAATCTTATTGTAGCGCTTATTATCGGTGGTGCTAGTGGATTATCTGCGACCGGTGCTAATCAAATCATAAAACAATTAAACAATAATCATAATTGTTCAGAAACATAAAATCCTCTAAGATATCGATAGTGTAAAATATTTTGTGTAAATAGAAAAGGAAGTCATCCTGTGTTAAAATAAAATTTGGAAAAAAAACACTATAACACAGAAAGGATGACTTCCATGTATAATGATACTACAAG
>Ga0134103_1001374_pt1 | contig 22900 bp, 15 predicted proteins | sample 14_taG_2_FD_94445 | JGI IMG/M metagenome (GOLD analysis project Ga0134103, IMG submission 94445) | Switchgrass degrading microbial communities from high solid loading bioreactors in New Hampshire, USA - 14_58_20_212_A1 metaG | ecosystem: Engineered > Bioreactor > Semi-continuous > Anaerobic >...
ACCACTCGTTCCATGACGTAGACTCTTCTCGCTTCCTTCGTAGACAAGAACACGTCTCCTCTCGCCATGGTGACATTCTCTCTGTCTCGTTATGGGGTGACAATATCACTGTCCCGTGACACCGCAGGTAATCACTTGTTGACAAGGCGCTTTTTGCCTCACTATAATATCCCTCGGTTAGCACTCGCACCTCTTGAGTGCTAATAACAGGGTAAAAGATCACACAAATACCTTCAAAGGGGGTCTTTCTAGGTGGTGCTCAAGCCTCTAGCTGACCGCGTGGTCGTAAAGCCGATCCAGGCCGAAGAGAAGACCAAGGGAGGTATCGTCCTTCCCGATACCGCCAAAGACAAGCCGCAAGAGGGCGAAGTCATCGCCGTCGGCACCGGCCGGATCCTTGACAACGGGACCAAGATTCCTCTCGAAGTCAAGGTTGGCGACAGAGTGGTCTACTCCAAGTACAGCGGCAGCGAGATAAAGATCGATGGCGAGGAGTATCTTATCATCCGCGAAAGCGAGATTCTCGCCATCAGGCAGAAAGACTAGCCGTTCTTAAGGGGTTTCCCGTTAAGACTATCCACACTAGGAGGGACTAACTGAAGTGCCCGCAAAGATGATTGCGTACGATGTAGAGGCGCGTAAAGCCCTCGAGGCCGGAGTCGCCGCCGTGGCCAACGCGGTGAAAGTAACCCTGGGTCCCAAGGGCCGCAACGTCGTCCTGGACCGCAAGTTCGGGTCTCCGGTAATCACCAAAGACGGCGTGACCGTCGCCAAGGAAATCGAGCTTTCTGATCCTTATGAAAATATGGGTGCCCAGCTCTGCCGCGAGGTCGCCAGCAAGACCAACGATGTGGCAGGAGACGGGACCACCACCGCGACTGTTCTCGCCCATGCTATCGTCCGCGAAGGCATGAAGAACGTGGCAGCCGGCGCCAACCCCATCTTCCTGAAGAGGGGGATTGACAAGGCTGTCGCCAGGGCCGTCGAAGAGATGAAGAAGATGGCCATCCCGGTCGAGAGCAAGGAAGACATCGCGAACATAGCCGCCAACGCAGGCAACGACAAGGAAATCGGTAACCTGATCGCCGATGCCATGGACAAGGTGGGCAAGGACGGAGTCATCACCATCGAGGAGTCCAAGGGAACCGCCACCACCGTGGAAGTCGTTGAGGGTATGGAGTTCGACCGCGGCTACCTCTCCGGATACTTCGTTACCAATACCGAGGCCATGGTTGCCGAGCTCAATGACCCCTACATCCTCATCTACGAGAAGAAGATCTCCGCAGTCGCCGACATCCTCCCCTTGCTTGAGAAGGTTGCGAGGAGCGGCAGGCCCCTTCTCATCATCGCCGAGGACCTCGAGGGTGAGGCGCTCGCGACGCTCGTCCTCAACAAGATCCGCGGCACCCTGAGCGTCTGCGCCGTCAAGGCCCCCGGCTTCGGTGACAGGCGCAAGGCCATGCTGGGCGACATCGCCGTCCTGACCGGCGGACGGTTCATCTCCGAAGATCTCGGCGTGAAGCTCGAGAACGTTGACCTCGACATGCTCGGCGAGTGCGCGAGAGTCAAGGTCGCCAAGGAGAAGACAACCATCGTCGAAGGTAAGGGCTCGAAGGCCGACATCGAGGCCCGTATCGCCCAGATCCGCAAGGAGCTCGAGGAGACCGATTCCGATTACGACCGTGAGAAGCTCCAGGAAAGGCTCGCCAAGCTTGCCGGCGGAGTCGCCGTCATCAAGGTCGGCGCCGCTTCCGAGACCGAGCTCAAAGAGAAGAAGCACCGCTTTGAGGACGCCCTCTCGGCCACAAGGGCCGGTGTTGAGGAAGGCATGATCCCTGGCGGCGGCACCATCTTTATCAACGTCGCTCCCGTTATCGACGAGCTCGACCTCACCGGCGACGAGAAGGTGGGCGCTCAGATCGTGAAGAGAGCCCTTGAGGAGCCGCTCAAGCAGATCGCGAACAACGCCGGTCTTGAGGGTTCCGTTGTTGTCGAGAAGGTGAAAGCTTCCGGCAAGAAGGGCTGGGGCCTTGAGGTCGTCTCTGGTGAGTTCATTGACCTCGCGAAGAACGGCGTTGTCGACCCCCTGAAGGTCGTCCGCTCCGCTCTGGAGAACGCCGCTTCGGTGGCGTCCATGGTGCTCACCACCGACTGCCTGATCGCCGAGAAGCCCGAGAAGGAGAAGAACCCGCCGTATCCGCCTAGCCCGGATATGGATTATTAAGGACAGCGGTTTAACCATAAGCAAGGCCCGGGAGGTTAGCCTTCCGGGCCTCATCATCTGCCTCTCGGCGATTCCCGCGTCACCTAGGGATGGCACACGTCTATGCCCTGAACACCTCCGCAGGCGGAGTCCTTGCTGCCGTTCTCGCGGGATGCAATCCTCCTAGGGCGGCTGAAGCCGTTCCTGCCGCAACTGCCCACACGGCAAGTCTTGACATGGTGTCGAACGTAATAGGCACAAGCGGCTCTAGTAGTCTTAGAATGGGACAAGAAGCGACCAGTCCTATGACCGAGCCAGGAAGGCAGATGCCCAACGCTTCCCTAAGGTAGAGCTCCATGATATTTCGTTTTGAAGCCCCGACAGCCCTGCGGATCCCTATCTCCCTAGCCTTTTCGGTCACCCTAGCCATCATTATCGCGAACACCCCTATGGCAGACAGGGCAATGGCCAATATCCCCGTGAGCCCGAACACCTTGGCGAGTTTTGCCCGTATCTCGTCCATTCTCTCAACGTACCGCAAGTACTTGTCTACCCGTGGGGGAGCGAAGAGCGGGTACTCCTCTGCGAAGTGCTGCTTAGTTTTCTCGACCAGCGCCTCTGGTTTCTCTCCTTCTCTGGCTTCCAGAAGGATCTTCGAGTTTTCGCAGAACCGGCTGGCTAAATCTGGGACCGACAACATCGATAGGGGCGGTATGAACACGCTGTCCTCTCGGTAGAAAGACAAGTCCAGTACTCCCTGCGGCCTCGGCTTAAGCACCCCGACGACGGTGAAAGGGACGGGGCTGCCAATGTGAAGCGTCTTTCCTACGCAGTCTTCTTCGCCAAAAATCGATGCGGCCAGTCTGTGTCCCAGCACGCACACCGGGGTTCTGTCGTCTTGGTGAAGGAGAAAACGCCCCGATGCCACCTCGAACCTCCTCAGGGAAGCGAAACTCGGCGAACAGGCTACCACGGAGACGGCGTGGACCTGATTCGAATCCGGCAAAGCCACGGTGCTCGCTATCTCCTGAAACCACGCGGCGCGGTACGCTCCCACCGCTTTCGCCAAGTTGTCTGCAAGGGACGGATCCATGGGGAGAGGGGGATGTGAATCGCTGGCACTTGAACCTGGCTTGGACACGGCCTCCGGCGCAGGGCCCACGCCTTGCGATGCTAAATGCTCATTCTCAACCAGCACAAGCCTTTCACCTACTGACTTCAGGTAAGAAGCGACCTTTTCTTGAGTGAGATAAGAGATCCCCATCATCACCACTACGCCCGTAACCCCGATGGCCACCGCCGCCACCGCCAGCGCGCTTCTAACGTCGGCTTTCAGGTGCTTCTTGCCGGGTCTCCAGGCAAAAGCGTCCCTAACTGCTTGGATAGGTGAAATCCTTGAGGAAACTATCGCGGGGTAAAGCCCCGCCAGAACCATAACCGGCACGATCACTGCCACCGCTTTCAGGATTGACCCGGGACTGAGGAGCACAGCCTCTCCGAACCACTTCTCGAACAGGCCGCGGACGCTGAACGCGAGGCCGAGGCCCAGAGCGATTCCCGAGAGAGTAAGGGCCACAGTGCGACCTAAGACTTCAACTGCTATGTCTATCCTGGCGGCTCCGATACACCTCTTTATGCCTATCTTCTTTCGCAGGGACACAACGTCCAGAAGCAGTAAGTTGGTGGAGTTCATAACGGCGACGCCCAAAACCGCCAGCCCGGCCGCAACCAAGCCGCCGGTGGAGTGTTCCTTCACAGTGCCGTAAACAAGCTGGGCGATATCGCTGAAGGATATATAGATCTTTCGCTGGTCATCGTTATAGGCTGAAAGAGCGGTTTCTATTTCAGCCATAGCTTCCTCCACCAAGCCCGGCTTGGGCCTGACCCAAAAAGCCACTCCTGGATATGCGACGTCACGTTCCGAGATCCGATTTGCTCTTAGGAAAGAAGCAGCAGTGTCATTGATCTGAACCGGGTCAAAAAGCGAAAGTGGGACATAGAGAATCCTGTTCTCGAAATCGAAGGTGCCGTTTGTCTGTTGCAGCGCCAGCGACCCAACCACATGGTAGTCCATTCCGGTCATGGGGCAGTGGTAAACTTCTCCCACTTTGACCAGGCCTGATTCGACCAGACTCGCCCCGGCGACGGCGACCGGCAGTTTTCTTTCCTCTTCGAGAGAAGTAAAAGTCCTGCCAAGATTAGTCTTGAGCCCTCTCACCGAGAAGTAGTTGCTTGTTACGAACCGGATAGATGGGACGAACAAATCCGGGAGATCTATCCCAAGTGTTCCCTTGCTGTAGGCGGCTATGTCTTCTGCCGACGGAACGCGGTCGCGTATTGTGGCCATCTCTTCAACGTCGAATAGGTTCCAATTCGGTTCATACTTTCCTGACAAACTCACGTTAAAGACATCGCCTGCGGCTTGCGACACTGTAGCGGCCAACTCCATCTCGAACCCGCGCTCGACCCCAAAGACGAAAGCCATAATGCACGACGCTGCCGCCAGGCACGCAAGGATCAGCGACGTCCTTCCGCTGCTCTTTCTTCGGGCTACCCTGTACACCTTTTTCCCTCCATTCATTCAGTCAAAGGGAAGGGAGGGGTCCTGAACAACTTGCGATAACCCCATCGATTATCTGCACAACCCGCCGTGCCTTTTCGGCTACAACCGGGTTGTGCGTGACGACGACTATGGTCCTTCCGCTTGTGTTGATGGAGTCGAAAATGCCGAGGATCCGGTCTTGAGTTGCAGAGTCTACATTTCCGGTGGGCTCGTCAGCCAGCAGGAGCTTCGGATTGTGAACGATTGCCCTCGCTATGGCAACTCGCTGCTGCTCCCCGCCGCTTAGACTCGATGGGTATGCCCGTGCCCTCTTGGCGAGTCCAACTGATTGAAGTGCCTGGACAGCCCGCTCGGTTCTTTCCCTCTTGGTTACGCCTGCATAGTAGAGGGGAAGGGCGACATTGTCCACAAGGGTCATGTCGCTTATGAGGTTGAAAGCCTGGAATACGAATCCTACGAAAGTCCTTCTGAACCGGGTGAGCTCATAATCACCGAGGGCTGGCAAGTTGCGGCCGGCCACTACGCATTTCCCGCTGCTTGGAGTGTCAAGTCCTCCGATGATGTTCAGGAGAGTCGATTTTCCCGATCCCGACGGGCCGGTCACGGCGACATAATCGCCCTCGGAGATGGTAAGCGAGACGGATCTTAGGGCATGGACCGGCTCTGATTCCCCCTCATAGACCTTGCTGAGGTTCTCCAGCTCGATCAAGCTCACCATATGCACCTCCCAAGACTGTCAGTGTTGTGCGCCGGCTTTTTGCCTCCTGTTGATTGTTCCAGAAGGTCTACGTTTACAGAACTTCTGTGGGCGTAATCTCTGCAGCTTTCGTTCCGACGCAACTTGAGGACTGTAAATTCGACCTAGACCAACTATTCGTTATGATATCGATTGTTCCTGTACGCAAATATACTGCCCCCGGTCATCTCCTACTGCGACAGTACTGTTACCGGGTTATTGGTATGCTATTGACCTTGAACCACTGCTTTCGGAGATACAAGGACGCAGTTATTCAGGCAAGGGGGAACACTGCTGCGCAGCATGTAGACAATGCGGCTACAGTTATCCCAGTCTCTCAGCTCACTGTCTTGTCGCTGGATTCTGGACCTTGCAGGAGCAATAGGGCCGACAGCAGTAGGAGCGATCTTCCCACGTAGTCTTGCCTGCCTTCTCTGTCAAAAAACGGAGGCACAATACTGAGCTGCGAACTAAAGCGGCGGGATGGATGGCAACACTGGAACATTTACGGATCCCATACGTCTAGAACGGGGAGGATCCTAAGGCATTTTCGTAAGTACATACGAGTACAGAACTGGAAGAGGTTCGCCTAGAATCGGGGAGGAGACAGCATGCAGCGATTTCCGGTGAGATGGGCAGTAATCGCGGTCATAATCCTGGCTATCGTCGGGCTCGGTTATTGGGGTGTCAAAGCCATGGTAAGCGAAGGCGAAGCCAAACTGGTTATGGCCACCAAGCCCGTGACCATGGGCGATATTGAGGTTGTCGTATGGGGCTGGGGAACGCTCACGGCCAAAGAAGAGCGGGATGTAATCACCAGCGCCGAAGGCGTTGTGAAAGAGGTGTTTTTCGAGGCGGGCGACCCGGTAACCAAGGGACAAGTGCTTGCTACCATAGACCCGGGGACGCTCTCTATGTCCATCCGGTCCCTCGAACTTGAAATTGAAGGTGAGAGACTGGAGCTCGCGCGCCAGTTTGGAGTCTCCCCGGACCAGGTTGAAAACGTTGACCCGTCCTCGGCCCTCATAGTGAGGAGCCCCATGAGCGGCACCATCTCGGGTTTGGCTGTCGACGCAGGTTCCACTGCCCAGGGCGAAGTGTGCAAGGTAGTGGACGACAGGCGCTTGATCATCAAGCTGCAGGTGCCCGAGTTCGTGTATAACGCCGTAAAGGTCGGCACTCCGGCGGCGTTTACGCCCAAGAGATTCGAGGGGCGCGTACCTGGCGCCGTCACAAGGATCGACTCGGTACCTGTTAAGACCGACCAGGCCTACCTCTACAATGTATGGGTTGAGATAGGAAACCCGGGTCTTCTCAAAGTCGGCGATGAAGGCACGGTGGCTTTTGAGGCTCCGGGAATTGAGTACCAGCCGTCGGCCAAGATCACGTCTTTTGGCGCCCAAGAAGCGGTTACGACGGCGGTTTCGGGAAGAGTCAAGTCGGTGTTCGTGCGGGACGGTCAGTGGGTCAACGAAGGGGATCCCATACTTGAGCTTGAGCCGGGCGGGGCGCTGTTCCAGGCCATGACCCTCCAACTCAAGTTCAAAGAGAAACTCGCGGAATTGGAAGACAAGAAGGCCATGCTTTCAAACTTGAGTGTGATCTGTCCCATGGACGGAGTGGCCTTCGACAAAAACATAACCGTCGGTCAGACCGTCGGCAAGGGAACTCGGGTAACACGGGTGGCCAACTTCCAAGAGATGAACCTCATGCTCAGGGTCGACGAGATAGACGTCCCTAAAGTCCAGGAGGGGCAAGAGGCCCAAGTCATGGTCTGGGGACGCGAAGGACAACAGTCGGTACCCGCCGTCGTGAGCAAGATAGGGGCGAGCGGCGACTTGAGGGACGGATACTCGTCGTTCAACATCACCTTGTCGGTCCAAAACCCCGGCTTCCTGAGGCCCGGAATGGGCGGCGAAGCGCGGATCTTTGTCTCGAAGAAGGAAGGAGTCCTACTGTGCCCCGTGGAGGCTTTGTACAAGGAAGACAACAACTGGTTTGTTGACGTGAAAACCGGTGAGAACGAGAGGACTCCCGTGCCTGTCGAGGTCGGCGCGATGAACGACATGTTCGCCGAGATCATTAGCGGATTGACCGAAGGCCAGGAAGTCGTGGTCGGGATGACCAAAGACCCCAACGATCCCTCCATGGGAGGACGGCCCGGGATGGTCATACGGAGGTACTAAGATGGGCCAGTCCGGAAAGGAGGGATACGGGTGCGCACGCTAGACGTTTTCAAGGTGTCCGTGAGGGGACTTACCGGCAACAAGATGCGCTCGGCGCTCACGATGCTGGGAGTCATCATAGGAGTCGCTTCGGTCATCGCCTTGGTATCGATCGGTGAAGGTGCGAGGCGCGACGTCATTGAGAACTTCGAGAGCATAGGGACCAACATCCTCAGGATGTATATGCAGAGGTGGGATGCCCGGCTCACTATCGAACAGGTAAGCACCCTTAAAGAGCGTGTTCCCGACATGGAAATGGTGATGCCTACGGTGAGCTGGGGTGCTCAGATCACTTACGAGGGGAAACAGCGCTGGGCACCCACCATGGGTGTCACACCCATATTCCCGAAGATCCGGGAACACGAGGTGTACATAGGCAGGTTCTTCACAGACGTTGAAATGGAGATAGCCCGTCCCGTGTGCGTGTTGGGCTGGCAGGTGGTGCAAGACCTCTTTGCAGGCAGAAACCCCGTGGGGAAGACCATCTACATGGACCAGAGGCCATTTCAGATAATCGGCGTCATGGAGGAAAAGGGCCAGAACCTGGGGGAAGGCGTAGACCACATGATCCTCGTCCCCCTCACGGTAGCCCAGCGCGGACGGGGCACCAACAGGGTTGACGAAGTTTTCATGAAGGCGACCAACAAGAATACCGTCCCGGTCGTCAAGGTCACGGTGGAGCGTATCTTCGAGTCGAAGTACGGTGAGAATGCCGTCTATGTGTGGACCCAGCAAGAGATGCTCGACCAGCTCCAGGAGTCCACCAGGACGATGACCTTGATGCTCGGAGCCATCGCCGGAGTGTCACTCTTGGTCGGCGGTATCGGTGTCATGAACATCATGCTGGTGGCCGTCGCGGAGCGTACCAGGGAGATAGGTCTCCGGATGGCCGTAGGGGCAAAGCGGTTCCACGTGATGCTGCAGTTCTTGTTCGAGAGCGCCATGCTGTGTTCCTTGGGCGGAGTTGCCGGAGTCTTGCTCGGCATATTTGCCTCTAGAATGGTTGGGAAGATGGGGGCCCGGACTTCCGTGTCCCCCACGTCCATCGGCGTTGCTTTCGGCTTCGCGGTGCTGGTCGGGTTTGTGTTCGGAGTCTATCCGGCGTATCGCGCGTCTAGATTGGCGCCTGTGGAGGCGCTAAGGAGCGAATGAGGCGTAAGGAGGCTACTTGAGGTAGCCCTAGTGGAAGGATTTGGGAGCGACGGTGTGGAATGATGACCCATGCCGTCGCTTTCTGCTTATCCTAAGAACCGTTACCCCAGAGGACTAAGCCACAAGGTTCCCCTGCTCCTTCCCGGATTATTGGCCCTCGCCGGAGCTACTTACCCCCGCGCGGCGCTTAAGTGCGTGGCGGCGGCAGGGGCTTTGGCTTCTGCGACCCTGGTTGTGATCCTGATCTTGAGGTTCCTGCGATTTATCGACGGAGTTCGGCCCTACGGTTCCGGCAGGCGAACGCTTCGCAGACACCTTTGCGCGGTAACTCCTCTTGTGCTCTGCGCTGCCTGTCTCATCATCGGGATATCCCGGGGTTTCATGTGGGATGGGCGCCTCAGTGCGGCCCGGGAGATGGCCCGGTCCGGCAGCTCAGCCCACTTCATCATCCCGCTGGAAGAGCCGCATCCTGAACCGTACGGGCACAGGTATTCTTTCAGGGCGCTTGCGTATTCGCCGGACTTCGGCGGAGCCGGCTCGTTTGGCGTGCAGGCTTCGGCTCATTCTCGGGATGTCTCGGAGCTCATCCCCGGCGTCCCGGTTCTGTGCCGCGCTTCGATTGAGGTCCCGTCGCCAGCCATGAACCCGGGGGGGTTTGACTACCGGCGCTATCTCCTGGGAGAACGAGTTGTTGCCCTTGCCGGGATTGAGCGGGTCTCAAGGTTGACAGAGGGGTGGGCAGAGGCGCCGACAGGAGGGCCGGCAGGGTGGTTACCCCTTGCGGTAAAGGTGCTGGCGGCGCTTAAGACCCGCATGGCCGGCGCCATCGACTCGACCTTCCCCGGCGAGGACGCCGCTCTGCTAAAAGCCGTCTTCCTCGGCGACAGGGGGGAGCTAACCCCCGAGGATTCTCGCGATTTCAAGAGGTCCGGCTTCTATCGCTTTGTGGGGATATGCGGGTTCCACGTGGACCTCTTTTTCGGCCTGATTGAGAGGAACTTGCGACGCCTCACCAAGCGCCACACTCTTTCAAGGATGACGGCCGTTCTGGTTGCGTTTTGCTACGGGTGCCTTTCGGGATGGCCTGCGGGAGTCCTCCGGGCTTTTGTTAGCGGCTCCCTGAGGACTTTTGCCCCGGCTCTCAGGCGCAGGTATCACCCTCTGGCCGGGCTGGGAGCGTCTGCGCTGGTTGTCGCCTTGGCTGTCCCGTTCCCATTTACGAACACGGGTTTCCTGTTGAGCTTCGCCGGTGCCCTGGGGGCGTGGCTAGGTTGGGTCTACACCGAGGCGTTCGGGCACGTGCTTAAGTTCGCGGACGGTGTAGACATAGGCCACCTCATCTTTCGCCTTGGAGCCATGGCGCGACGAGCGGCAACTCGGCTGCTCCGCCCTCTGACTATGTGCCTGGTACTTCTCCCGGTGATGGCCTTTTGCTTTGATGAGGTCTCTATTGTGTCGTTCTTCCTGAGCGGTATATGGGGGAGCCTTGCCGCTTTCATGCTTCCGGTGGCGGCGGTCACGGCCTTCATCCCCCCGTTGGGAGCGCTCTTCGGTTGGGTCCCTCACATATTCCTCCGGGGCGTGAGGGCTATCTCGCGAGTCGCTGCATCTGCGCCAATGGCAAGCGTCACCTTGCCTTCACCGGGCGTGTTGGAAATCGCGGCGTGCTGGGCGCTCTTGGCGGCGCCGTTAACGTTAGAGGCAATCCACGGGCGGGTACATGTTGGCGAGGAAGCAGCGGTTTTTTTCCGCCTAACCCGCCTGAGGAGGGTGGTCCAAAGGGTGGTTGTGCTGGGCTCGACAGCGATCCTGCTCATACTGTCGTTCTTAAGGGTCTATGCCGTTCTTCCGGAAGTCACGTTCTTATACGTGGGGCAGGGAGACTGCGCCGTAGTCAGGTGCGGCGCCGCCGTGATGATGGTCGACACGAGCACGGCCTCGGCTTTCGAGCGGCATGTGTTGCCTTACCTCAGGGCCAAAGGGCTGCACCGCATCGACCTCTGTGTCATCTCCCATCTCCACGCAGACCACGTCGGAGGGCTCCCGGTGCTTTGCTCGGAGGTTACGGTAGGACTTGTCGCCGTGGCTCCCGGCTTTCGAGAAGACGCAGAAGCCATGATCGCAGGGTCCCATAACCTGCCCGAAGGCCGTATGCCGCAGGTAGTTGAGCTGCGTGCCGGTCGCCGGTACCTGTGGAACGGCGTGTCGCTCGATGTCCTACTCCCCGAGCAGGGGAGCTACGGGGATGCAGAGCCAGAAAACGACTCCAGCGTAGCTTTCATCCTAAATCTGGGCAATATGGAAGTAGAGTTCTGGGGCGATTCACCTGCGTCTTCTATCTCTGCGGCCATGGAGACCTACAGGACGGTGCTGTTGGGCGGGTCAGGCCTGCCTCAGAGGGTCGTGAAGGTGCCGCACCACGGAAGTCCGGATGCCTACGTTGAGGAGCTATACTCGCGGACCAAGGGAACTCTCTTTGAGGGCGGACAAGCGATGGAGGTAATCTCCATAATATCGGTTGGACCAAATTCCTACGGTCATCCGTCGAAACTTGTAGAGGAAGCGGCCAATAAAGGGGGAAAGATGCTACGGTTGGACGAAACAGGTGCCGTGACGGTGAGAGCGGCTTTCGGACGGGTAATGACGAGTACATTCTTGTGCGGACAGGCAGGGATAGAGTAGGAGAAGCGGCTTATCAGGGAGAAAACCTGAATGAAGCCACCTAGAAACCGCATGTGGCGGACCGGAGTGAGGAACCAATGGCAGCTTATAGAAAAAAGAAGGACAAGCTCAGCGTACCCGTGCTAGCCGCGGTTTTGCTGGGGCTTTTTGTGATATCGGCGCTGCTTTTCCGGCACGAGGTAGTGTCGGGAAACGTGTGGGCCATGGGGGTGTCCTTGGGCGGGCTCTCACGCAGCGCGGCCGAGGAGGCGCTCCTAGAGAGAATCCAGGAGCTTAGGGAAGGTCCCATTGTTTTCACTGCGGGCAGCAGGACCTACGAGGTAAAGCCGGAGGAGATCGGCCTTATTATCGACGAGTACCGCGTTCTCAGATCTCTCGACGAATACGTATCTTCGGCCCCGCGTCTCTGGCCCTCATTTCTCTCCAAACGTGGAGCGAAGACGGTGATGGCCTCTCCGGTCACGGTGGATTTGCCGGAGTCGAGAGACATCCTCGGTGAAATCGCGACCGCGCTTTCCGCCGAGCCCCAGGGCTCACGGTACGAGTTCGTGGAGCGGGACCTTGTCGTAGTTCCCCCGACTGAAGGACAGGTTGTGAAGAGGGAAGACGTGGCTCAGGCCCTCAAGGAGATCGAGGGTACCTGCGTCGAGGTTGCGTACACCCCCGTGGCGCCGCCTGAAGGTCAAGAGCTGCCTGCCTTGTCGCTCATCAGTGAGTTCTCCACGGAGTATGACATTGAGGATACGGACAGGAACGTAAACCTTGCTTTGGCTGCTCAAGCGGTCCACGGCAAAGTGTTGAACCCGGGAGATGTTTACAGCTTCAACCGCGAAGCGGGAGAGAGGACTGTGGCCAAGGGGTACCGCTACGCCAACGTCGTGGTAGGAGACCACTTGGAGCCCGGCCTTGCAGGCGGGATCTGCCAGGTGACTACCACGCTCTTTGACGCGGCTTGTCTTGCCGGTCTGGACTTCCCGTACGTTACGGCTCACGGAATCCCAGTAGACTACGTGCCTCCCGGATGGGACGCAGCGGTAGCGTGGGACTACCTGGACCTCAAAATCAAGAACAACACTCAGGAAAAGGTGGTTTTTGGCGCGTGGGTCGAAGACGGCAGGGTGACCATAAGGGTTTTCGGCATACCGGACGGTTACACGTACGAGATTGCGCCCGTTACGTTGGCTGAGTACCCGTCGCCGGGGAAGCGGCCGGGCCTCTTGGTTGAGACATACAGAGTGAAGAAGCTAAACGGTGAGGAAGTGGAGCGCCAGTTCATCATGCGCAACACCTACCAGCCGTCCTACCCGCCGCCCACAAGGTAGGGGGAAGCGATGAAGCCTACTGACGCATCCACTCTAATAGCCTCGGGTGACCTCGGGTCTTTGGAGAGGACGGCTGCGGGGTACTTGATCGTGGGCGAGGAGGTCTACTGGCACCGGAAGGTCATTGAGCTGCTTTCCAAGCTCTACCCAAGCGGCGCCGAGAACCTTTCCGGCGAGGAAACTACCTGGGATGTCCTTAGAGATAACCTTGTTCAGCCCTCGTTTTTCGGTCCTTCCCTATGGGTGGTGAGGGATGCCCAGGCGCTGCTGGGGGGCAAGGAAGCTCCGGTCATAGACTACGTTGCCCCCGGCAACTGCCTGGTCTTGTCATGTCCGGTCAAAGACAACCCGGCGCGGAAGCCTTTCCTGGAAGCTTGGGACAGGCTGGGGGGACTCGTGGTGAACGCCGCCACGCCGTCCTTCCAGGAAGCGGTCCGGTGGGTAGAGTCTTTGCTCCTCAAGGAGCAGCTCAAGATATCCCCCGAGGGGGCCGAACTTCTCGTGAACATCGCCGGACGGAGCATGGATAGGCTTGAGCAGGAAGTGACGAAGATCATCCTGTACATGGGTCCCGGAGACGGCGGGACCTCAAACAGACCGAGGCCGGTGAGCCCGCATGTCGTCCTCGTGTGCGCCTCGCAAGACCCGGAGAAGACCGCATTTGGTTTTGTGGACGCGGTGGCTCAGAGAAACTTGGCGAAGGCCGCTTCTGAGTACCAGGACCTACAGAGCCGTTCAACCAGCGCTGTTCTGGTCATCTCGATCCTTGCCTCTCACTTCGCCCTCATGTGGAGGGTCAAGGAAGCTTCACAATCGGGTGTGTCCCAGGCATCTCTGCCCCAGGTGTTGGGAGTCCATCCTTACGTGGCGAAGAAAGCCCTGCAGCAGTCCCGGTCGTGGAGCTTCCGCGATCTGGAGAAGGCCCTCAGGCTGCTCCTCACAGTTGACGAAGGCATGAAAACGGGCGTAATGGACGCCGAACGCGCTGTAGACTACCTGCTTACGGGCATCTGCAAAGGACAATAGACCGCAGGCGCGGTCTACCTTCCTAATACTATCCCGGATAAAGAGGCTAGGGACGCGCTAGATGAGCGTGGCGAGCCTGGACTTGTACCTTGACCCGGTGTTGGCCTTAAGTACTCCCTTGCTTACCGCCCTGTCGATAGCCCTCTGGGCAATACGGAAGAGCCGGACCTTCTCGGCTTCGTTCTCCGAAGCGGCAGCTTGTCTGAAGCGGCGAATGTGGGTTCTAACCTCGGACTTAATCGCCTGACTGCGGCGGCGACGGATCTCCGATCTCTTGATGTCTTTCTCGCTGGACTTTATGTTAGCCAAAAACGGCACCTCCACCATTACTACTGACACCACAGAATCTTAACATGCATGCGTTCTGCGGCGCAATAATCGGTGGAGGCGCTTTGACCGCCTCTCTAAGATTCTGTCCTAGGGGCTCAGGTTCTTAAGCTCTTGAATATAGGAATCGATGGACTTCACGAATGTGCTTGTGCCAAGCGCGACCTTGCTGCTGTCGCCACCGGCTGCTTCCTTGGCCGCCTGAGCTGCCGCCACGAGATCCGAGATGATCCTAAGCGCCCCGGAGTGGGCCGCTTTCACGCCGGCGTCAGGAGTTATACCCTCGAGCTCCGTCTTCAAAGCAGAAAGCTCGGATTCCATGGAAGAGATCTGGACCTGGTTTTCTTTGCCGAGGTACTGGGCATCCCAGAAAGCAAGGAGAGACTGGACGGCAGTGTCGGCTTTGACGAAGGCGTTCTGGATCGCCTCCACTTGTGCCGTAGGCCCGGTTATCGTGAATGACCTGGACGCGACTTCGGTCGTTGCCACGTAGAGGTTGTCGTCTTTGGCTACTACGCTACCTGCCAGCTTTGGCTGGGCAGTCTGAGCCAGTTTATTCGCTGCTTCTTTCGAGCCGGTGATTCCGCAGTATACCTTATAGAGGGGGTCGGGGCTCATGACCGCTGCGCCCACGCCTTTCGCGATGGCTGCCTGAGCGGCGTTTTCGGCGTTCTCGCTTGTGGAGAAAGCACCTATCTGGACTCTGTAAAGGGTCACAGGCTTGGTTTGGATCTGGACGGTTGTGGTCGTAGTACTGCCTGACGGGTCAGGACGCTGACCACTGACCGGTTCCCCGCCCGCTGGCCTGTCGAGAAGCGCCGACAGGAAGTACCTTCCTATAAGGTAACCCGATCCGACAAAGGCGAGGGCGACGAGGACGAATATTAGCTTGCTGCCAAGGCCCTTGCTTTGGCCCAGACGGGACCTCCGCATTGACGCGCACCTCCTCAATACTTAAGCAGATTGCCAACATAGTTCGATCCAATGTTTATGTCCCGCTTTGCCGGGTCATACCAAGCTTGGACGATATATAAGTCCTGGCAGGTCCCACAAGATAGAGAGAACCCGAGACGAGTAGCATGTCGTCCTGTCCGGTCCTCTTGCTTGCTTCGTCTAGGGCCTTGCGGAGGTCGGGTTCCACCGTGACTGAGGGCGCGTACCGCTTTACCTCGGCTGCCAACACCTCAGGATCCAGCGACCTGGGAGTGTCCGGCCTGGTCACGATGACCTCGTCGCAGAGGGGCGCGATAGACGCTGTTGCTTCTCTGTACGATTTGTCTCCCAAGATCCCGAGCACGCATACGGTCCGCCTCTTGGGGAAACTGACCAGAGCTTCTCCAAGGGCTTTGGCCCCTTCCGGGTTATGGGCGCCGTCTAGGAGGATCAAAGGATTTCGCGATAGGACTTCCAGGCGGCCGGGCCAGTGAGTGGTGGCTACGCCGTGCCTCACGGCGGTTCTGTCCAACCGGAACTTGCCTTCGCGGTTCTTGGGTTTCCCGAACTCCAGCGCGGCTACTGCGACCGCCGCGTTGGCCTGCTGGTGCCTTCCCAAGAGGGGCACGCGCACGTTTTCATAGCGGAAATCAGGTCCCTGGATGTTTATGACTTGGCCTTCCATGGAGTAGGAGACTTCTTCCCACGTTACGTCCGCGCGCCTCTTGTTGGACACCGTGAAAAGGGGCGACCCGAGATCTTCGGCCCTGGCCTTTATCACCCTAAGCGCCTCGTCATCTGAGACTCCGGTCACTACCGGGACACCGGGTTTTATGATGCCCGCCTTTTCCCAGGCGATCTTGTCGACGGTGTCTCCCAAGCGGTCCGTGTGGTCCAGTGAGATGGTCGTGATCACCGAGACTGCCGGAGTTACGATGTTGGTAGCGTCGAACCTTCCGCCGAGTCCCACCTCTAAGGCGACGTAGTCGCATCTCTCATGTGCGTAGTAGAGAAAAGCCAGCGCGGTCACTACTTCGAACTCGGTGGGGTAGTCTTCGCCTTCTCTTACCATCTGCTCTACCGCCGGTCTTACCTCGTCTACGAGACCTACTAAGTCCTCCCGGGAGATCATCCTGTCCCCGATCGAGATCCTCTCTCTAAAGTCCTCGAGGTAGGGGGAGATGTATCTCCCGGTCCTGTAACCGTTGGCCGATAGGGCTGATGCGACCATGGCGGTAACCGACCCTTTGCCGTTGGTCCCCGCTACGTGAACGTACTCCAAATTCCTTTCGGGGTTACCGAGGAGCTCGGTGAGCTTCCGGATCCTCTGAAGTCCCATCTTGGAGCCGAACCGCATCGTACCGTGTATCCATGCCAGTGCCTGCTCGTATTCTTCGCCGGTTATCGCAACCATTGCCGCATCCTCCCGGGCGGGGCCCTTTGGTGAGTGGTTCCTTACTTCATGCGCCTGAGCATCTCTACTCTCGTCTTCAGTGTCTCAAGCTTGGCGCTGTTTTCTTCGAACCTCTTTCTTTGCGCTTCGACAATCTCCTGCGGTGCTCTCGACAGGAAATCCTCCTGAGACAGCCTGCTACGAGTCCTTTCGATATCTCTTGCTAAGTCTTCCATGGCCTTCTCGAGCCTTGCCGTCTCCTTCTCGATGTCGATTACGCCCTCAAGCGGTAGGTACACGGTGGCGCCTTTGGCCACGCTCACGAGGGCCTTCTGGACATCCGAGAATTCCTTCGCGTCTCCAAGCGTGACGGGCTCTGCCCAAGCCAGCCTTTGGATGTACGGGAGCATCTTCTCCCACCGTGACGGTTTGGCGGCAGCGATGATGGCCGGGGCTTTCTTCCCCGTCCCGATGTTCACCTCGGCCCTCATGTTCCTCAGGGCTTTTGTTGCCTCTATAAGGGCTTCTGCCTCTTCTTCCGCCTCCTCGTCGAGGGGATAGCGCTCCGGCTGAGGATAAGGATAGACAATCAGGCTGCCTTCTCTACCGGGCTTCCGACCCGGGAGATATGACCACAGTTCTTCCGTAACAAACGGTGTGAAGGGGTGGAGGAGCGCCACGGAATCCCGGAGCACCGTCCACAGCACTGCCTGAGTCTCTTCCCGGAGATCTTCTCTTGCCAGGTCTTCCTTGGAGATCTCAATATACCAATCGCAGAACTCGTTCCAGATGAAGTCCGTTATGAGTCCTATGGCTTCGCCGGGCTCGAACCTCTCCATGGCGCTTGCGACGCCACGTATGGTGCGCTCAAGACGCGACAGGATCCACCGGCCCGCGAAGTTCTTGGGAGCGACTTTCTCGGGCGGGGTGAATCCTTCCAGGTTGGAGAGGCAGTACCTCGCCGCGTTCCAGAGTTTGTTCACGAAGTTCCTGGCTCCGGCCACTTTTTCGTCGAAGAGCCGCATGTCGTTTCCCATGGCCGTTCCCGCCGTCAGGGAAATGCGCAGGGCGTCGGCTCCGTACTTATCGATGACCTCAAGCGGGTCAATCCCGTTCCCCAAGCTCTTGGACATTTTCCGCCCCAGGGCGTCCCTCACCATGCCGTGGATCACGACGGTGCGGAAAGGCTCCCGACCCATGTGCTCGAGCGAGGAGAAGATCATTCTGGCTACCCAGAAGAAGATGATGTCGTAACCGGTTACTAGAACGTCGGTGGGGAAGAAGTAGTCGAGGTCGGCCGTCTTTTCAGGCCACCCGAGCGTCGAGAACGGCCAGAGTGCCGAGGAGAACCATGTATCCAGCACGTCTTCGTCCTGGCGCAATGGCCCGCCGCAATCGGGACATGATTTGGGCTCTTCTCTCGCCACTATCGTCTTTCCACATCCGTCGCAGTACCAGGCCGGGATCCTGTGGCCCCACCAGAGCTGCCTGGAGATGCACCAGTCGCGGACGTTCTCCATCCAGTTCTCGTAGATCTTGGTGAAGCGTTCGGGCACGAACTTCACTTTGCCCTCGCGGACCACCTTGAGCGCCGGCTCGGCAAGGGGCTTCATTCTCACAAACCACTGCTCGGATATAAGGGGTTCCACGTTGGTGTCGCACCTGTGGCACCGTCCGACGGAGAGCTTGTAAGGTTCGGTTTTCACCAGGTAGCCGTCTTCTTCTAGGTCCTTGAGCAACACTTTCCTGCACTCGTACCGGTCCATACCCTCGTACTTCCCGGTGGCGGCGGTCATCCTTCCGTGAGTGTCGATTACGCTCACGAACTCAAGGCCGTGGGTCATGCCCATTTCAAAATCGTCGGGATCATGGGAAGGCGTTACTTTCACCGCGCCGGTGCCGAAGCCCGGGTCAACATGCTCATCGGCGAAAATGGGGAGGCGTCTCCCGATAATGGGGAGGATGGCATACTTCCCGATCAGGTGAGCGTACCGCTTGTCGCTCGGGTTCACCGCGATCCCGGTATCGCCCAGCATTGTCTCAGGCCTGGTCGTCGCCACTTGGATGTACTCGTCTGAGCCTTCCAGGGGGTAGCGGATGTACCAGAGGAAAGAATCCACTTCTTCATGCTGCACTTCGATATCGGAGATAACCGTGTGGCACCCGGGGCAGAAGTTCACCATATAGTTTCCTTTATAGATGAGCCCCTTCTCATAGAGGCGGACGAACACTTCGGTTACCGCTTTGGAGCAACCCTCGTCCATGGTGAACCGTTCCCTGGACCAGTCGCAGGACGCGCCGAGGGACTTTATCTGGTCGGTAATGATGTGTCCGTATTTGTCCTTCCACTCCCAGGCTCTCCTCAAAAACTCTTCACGGCCCAGCTCATGTCTGGAGGTGCCTTCGGACTCGAGCATTTCCTCGATCTTCGCATGGGTCGCTATGGATGCGTGGTCGGTTCCGGGCAGCCAGAGGGTCTCCCGCCCGGACATCCTCATGTGTCGGATTATGATGTCCTGGAGGGATAGGTCCAAGGCGTGCCCGATGTGGAGCGACCCCGTGATGTTGGGAGGGGGCATGACCAGTGAGAACCTGGGCTTCTTGGAACCCACCTCGGCTCTAAAGAGGTCGTTTTCCATCCAGTAGCGGTACCATTTTTCCTCGAACGCCTTGGGTTCGTACGCTTTTGGCATTTCGTGAGACACCGCGAAATCACCTCAGTCTCATCATAGTTATGGCCCCTTCACCACAAGGGCGAAGGGGCCTAGTTCGCGGTACCACCTTGTTTCCGATAGGGAATAGCGCCTACGGAGCTACCCGTGTAGAAGAACCACAACGGAGTTCCTGGGCCCGGCCCTACCGGCACTCTCGGCCGTAACGTGGCCATCCGCGCGGACGTTTCCGCCCGCGTCCTCAGGGGCGACCTTCGGCAGTCTCTTCCCGCAAGGCTCTCACCACATGCCCCGCTCTCTGAGGGAGAACTCCTGCCTACTCCTCCCCGTCATCGGATCTACCTGATCAGTTGGCTGTATTATAGCAAGCAGATCTCACAGGGTAAAGCGACCCTCAACTACTTGACCTAGATGAAGTACTGAATATGAACAGGCTTGTGAGAGGCGCTATGGACAGAGCCGTTACCGGCGAATAGCCCCACCCGTCATATCCCCCTCTGGCGCCAAGTATCCTTATGTGACGCTTGCCTTTGCGCCAGGGGTGGTCCAATGAGGTACCGTCTGGCGGCGTGCTTTCGACGGGTATCGAAATCAATAGGTGCTGCCTTACGCCGTGACGCCCGTTACCATCTCGGCTTTCTCCTCTTGTGTTCGGGTTTGGGAGCCGCGGCGGTACTGGCGCCGTTCGGCGTAGCGCGGGTGAGGCACCCGGCGTCCTTTGAGAACTCCGCAGCCGTTTCCAGTGAGCTGCCCACCGTCCCTCTGCCGCCTCCAGGAGAAGCAGCCTGCAAAATGCTACAGGAACGGTTTCGCGTCTTGGTGGACGGGCAAGCCGAAGACCTCAAGAGGAACTACGATATCGAGTCAGAACCGGGGCTTTGGTCGTGGGAAAGGGAGGCCGCCCGCACAGAGTACCTGCATGCTTGGGCGAAAGACCGGGGCCTCAAGATCATTGAGACCAAGGCCAGGATAGAGGTGGACGGCGTATCTCCCGAGAGTAGTGGCAGCGTGTGGGTGGAACTCACCGAACACGCGCAGTATACCTATGCTCCCGGTTCATCCGAGGGTCCCGCCGGTGAGGGCGAAGGGGCGCCTTCCTGGACCCACACATTCGGGTCGAGGGCCGTGCACGTACTGGAACTGGTGCTTTGCGGAGGGGAGTGGAAGATCCGCCGCGACTGGTACTCGGACCCTATCGGCGAGGAGTACCACCTGCCGCCCTGCAAGTACCCGGCTATCCCGGAAGACCCGCCCGGTTCCGACACTGCACAGGTTATCGAGGATGGCCGCCCGCGAGAAAATGGCAAGTACGATAGGCAAGCCGCGATGGAGTATGCAGTAAGATATGCCGGGGTGCCCGTCATTGAGGGGTCAGGTAAGTACAACCCGGATTACAGGGTGTACACTTTCGCCGGCGGAGACTGCGCCAATTTCGCCTCTCAGGTGCTTTTGGCAGGTGGACTTAAGCAAGGTTACGGCTGGCATTATACTTCCGAAGGAAGCGCCTCATGGGTGAGGGGCGAGGACCTCATCTGGCACCTTTTATCGACCGGCAGAGCCGAGAAACTATACTCGGGGACCTACGCCGGAGCCGTGAAGCATACTCCGGAGCATCCTCACGGGGCGGTTTCCTTGCTGGAGCCGGGCGACCTCATCGGCTACGAGACAAAAGGCCAGATCTGCCATGTGGCAGTAGTTGTCGGGAAAGACCCTGCAGGCTATGTCACCATTGCAAGCCACACTTCGGACCGGCTGTTTTTTCCGTGGGATGTGGGGTGGAACGACAACACCGTGTTCTGGCTCATCAAGATCACATACTGACGTATCTTACATACCGACGCATAGCGGGGGTCTAGAGGTTGTCCGCAGTCCGGTAGCGGTTGCCCCCGTCTTTCTTGGCAAGATACATGGCTTTGTCGGCCAAACGGACGAGGTCGCGACCGAGCGTCGAGTGCTTGGGGAACGAAGCCAGGCCTACGCTTATCCCGAAGCTCACCGTGGTCCCGTCTTTGACAAGAGGCGTCTCCCTGAGTGCCGTGAGGATCCTGTCCGCAATACCTTTAGCCTGTTCGAGATCGGTCTTTGTGCATATCACTATGAACTCGTCGCCGCCGTAACGTATGACACTGTCGCAAGACCGCACCACAGACTTAAGGACCTTGGCAAGGTGCTGCAGCAGTAAGTCTCCCACATCGTGTCCCATCTGGTCGTTGACGCCCTTTAACCCGTCCACGTCGATGAAGATGATGGAGCACGTGTTCTCGCCGGCCGAAAGCTTGGCGAAATCGTTTTCCAGCCAGCTCTCAAGATAGCGGGCGTTTAGGAGCCCCGTGAGGGCGTCGGTGTTGGCTTCAAGCGATTTGACCGCCAGTTCTTGCTCAAACCGGAGCTGGAGCCAGAGGACGAACACCGCTGCGAAGACGAAAGATATGCCCGCTAGACCCATGTAGCTCGCAAGGAGCACTCCCGCCGTGTTGATGAGGTACGAGAGCAGAAAGGTTTTCCGCCTTGAGATGAAAAAGAGGCGTGGAAAGACCTCTCTCCACCTCTGCTCCTGGTCTAGGGCCACGGCTATTGATACGAATGTGTTGTTCATGAGTTCAAAGGTCAAGATCAAGAGGTTAACAAAGACTATTTGAAAGTAAGGGTTGTGTCCGAGAGGCGTATTTTTGGCAACGTGCACCCATACGCTTGACACCATTATGCTCAAGCTGAACTGAGACGCGTTGAAAAACGTGTTCAAGATCGCCTTTTTTTGGGTGAGTAGATGGGTTATTATCGCGGCGACTTGGCATATGATCGCAAGCCTGGGTCCGAACGCCCACAAGGCGGCGTAGATAACGGGATCAGCCAGAACGATGCTGTTAATATCTGGGAATGTGACCGAGAAGTGCTGTCCGAGAATGGTCAGGACCAGGTAGACGCCGGTGGTCAAAGGATCGGGGAGGGCACCCCCCTTTGTGGCAACATAAAGGACGGGCCCGAACCCCACTAAGCCAACTGAAATCATGTATGCTGCTATGGTGCGGATATTCTTACCTGTGCCGTAGACTTGCACCCATCTGTTCAAACCAAGGCACCTCTCACGCGGTAGCTCGGACCTAACTCAGTAAACTCAGTTCCGCTGAGGGATATATCGGTTCCACGCTGGAATAGATAAGCGTTCTACCAGTGTTAAAGATCGTCAAAGGCCGGAAAACGTTTATGGGGATATAAAGAGGGCTTAAATCAGATGGTGGCCCCAACGGGACTCGAACCCGTGTTACCGCCTTGAAAGGGCGGCGTCTTAAACCTCTTGACCATGGGGCCACTGCCATAACGACATTTGGTGCGCCCGGGGTGCATCGAACACCCGACCAATCGGTTATGAGCCGACCGCTCTGCCACTGAGCTACGGGCGCACACATTATGGCTCCCCGAGTAGGACTCGAACCTACAACCCTCCGGTTAACAGCCGGATGCTCTGCCATTGAGCTATCGAGGAGCGACACGAACTAATATACCCACAATACCTGGTGGATGTCAAGTAGCTGCAAAGCCTTAGACCGTGTCAACCTACTGTAGGAATGCCCCTCACCATCGCCATCACGATGTCACCAAATACTCGCATGACTGATTGACATTAGCCAGTGCCGTAGCGGCGTGACCTTTCCCGCGAACACCGGC